>Ga0325411_1007398_pt1 | contig 11973 bp, 8 predicted proteins | sample PopdelMetagenome_13_FD_206181 | JGI IMG/M metagenome (GOLD analysis project Ga0325411, IMG submission 206181) | Populus deltoides microbial communities from Bellville, Georgia, United States - Xylem-PdIQD-R4 | ecosystem: Host-associated > Plants > Phyllosphere > Stem > Wood/Secondary xylem...
CAAGTGTTTTGTAGTAAAAGAAGTAAGAAGGGATTGATAATTATGGATCAGCAGCCCTGACGTAGATTTTTGTGTTTCTAGTACAGTTGGCTTCTCTTTTTATCATTATTGTACTTTTATTTATAGAGAAATGTTGACCTGTTCAGATAAGTTTTTGTGACCAAATAAAAATGAAAGGAGTTTTTGTCTGGCGGGAAGTAAATTTTTGTTTTTTTTAAATGGTTTATATGGAAAATAAATTATGTTTTTGATAGTTGATAGTGTTATAAAAAATAAATTGAAAAGTAATATTCAGCTATGTTATAAAAAATAAACTGAAATAAAATATTTTTTTAATATTTTATTATTTTCATGTTTATTAAAAAAACATGAACTAAATTTAAAAAATAAAAAAGTTAACGAAAGATAAAATTAAAAAGAAAAATCAATTCATAAATTATTTTAAATAAATAGTAAGTAAAAGAATGAAAAACTATATAATTATTTCATCTTGTTTTTTTTAAGTTTTAAATAGTGTTTTTTAAAGAAAATTTTAAAAAAAAAACATATTTTTCCCTTTAAGATTAGTATTTTCTTTAACTAGAAAGGGTGTTATCCTTACCAATTTTCTTTTTAAGTATCAAACATTAAAAAGTAATTTTTAAAAAAACATTTTTGCTAGAAACAAACATGTAGAAAACAACAAGAATAAATAATATATAATTTTGTCAATATATAAAAATTTTAATTCAAAATTTTGTAATTAAATATTTTTTTAAGTAGTTTATTTTTAAAAAATATTTACAATTCATTAAATAAATCTAAAAACCAATGTTAATAAATTAAAAAATCTAAAAATAATAGAATAATAAAACTAACTAGCATAATTTAAAAATCTTATGGACCTCGATTGCATTAATCAATACCAACCTCCGTACAAAACTTAACCTTTAAAATCTCCTCGTAAATTTTGATTGCAATATTAAAAAAATTATAGAACTTTTTATTAATGCAATATTTTACGCTACTCAGACCTCGACTAAATTAAGTTTTCTCCCAATTATCCTTGTGGTTAGTAATAAAAATTTAAAATTAAAAGATTTGTTTTTCTTGTGATCTCAGATTTAAACCTTGTCATTACTAATATAATTATTATTGAAGATTAAAATAATTATTAACTTCAGAACTCGTGAAATTAATCAAGATATACATAAATTTACCCAAAAATCTAAGTTAATAAAAAAAATAAAATTTCTCCCATCAATCCATCAATGAATATCTCAACAAAAGTATCCACGAGAGCGAGTTAAAATAAATCTGCAACTGTCATGTATAGAACGTGGAAAGAATGATGGAAAAAATGGACTTTTAATAGTGCTGGAAAAAATGGACATCATTTATGAGGATAATAAATAATTGATATTTTATTATAAAAAAATTAATTTAATATTTAACATATAACATAATATCTCATATCAGCGGGTTAAAATTTGATAATTAGCATTATTAATAGTGCTGGAATACGTTATTCATAATTACCGCACAAGCAGAACCATGTATGCCACACGTATGAATTGCATCTAGAGTGCATCCTAGTTGCCCCAGTCCAAATACGACAATTTTTCGTGCTCCATGCTCGTTCAATGTCTACACAATTAATGGAAATTAATCATCACAAAAGACTGTGGGTATACATACCCTCAGTTGCTGCTTGTATTGTTCAAGAAGAAGTCCTGTATACTGGTCTAAGGAATTACTTAGTAATGTAATCGTTGCTGCCCATTCCAGCAGAATATAAGCACTTGCTTAGGTACAGGGCAGTCGATTCATTGTTTCTGGAATGTCAATCAGGCGAGAGACTGTAGTTTGGTGATTTCGCAGCTGCTTGTTAAAGGTTGTACGTTGCCCCTGCATCCACAGTCATTTTACCAATTCTTGCCCAGTTTCATCGCGAATTCCAGGCGAAACAGAAGCATAATTAACACCAGATATTATGTCCGTGCAAGTGGCAGTTGCAAACGGTGGAATAAAGTCCTCAAAGCCTAAATTTTCAGCTGAATTGATAACAAATGATTAATTAATTACCATCTCTTTCTTACTTCTTCAAATCAACTTCCGTGTCTAAACAACCGATCCTGCAACAGCCCAGAACTACTGTCTTTTTTTTATCAAAAGAATACTGTCTTAAGCATATGTTTAGCATCCAAAGTATTGATAATTGTGATATTGAAAATACAATATTTCGCATGATAGTAAAATATCATTAATTGGAGTTTAATCCCAGAAATTACTACTTCGAACATTATAAATTTCAGGACTATTAAAAGTTTATATTGTTATTAAATTCAGGGTTTTAAAAGTTTCAAAAAATTAAACAAGATAAGTGTATTCTCTTCAAAAAAAAATATATATATATCAACAATTGTCCGTCCATTGCAGAACCTTCCAGTGGGGCCATAGGGAAAATCAATCCCAGAAGGTGAATAATTGAGTTTAGCAAGAGTTTGGAGATGGCTGCTACTGCCGCTATCAGCCAATGAGTCTCCAAAAATGAAGTAGCGAGGCACATGCGACTTGATGATACTGGTGCTTGGTGGAGGTGCTGGGCTCTACATTTACTGGATATATCTGAATTTCAAACAGCAGGACAGGACACTTGATTGCTGCTTGTTATTGGCTATTATAGTTTTTACTGAACTAGGGGCAAAGATAGTGCTTGAAGTCTCACATGCTAAGCATTTATATCCAATAGCTTCTCGCAGCATATTAGGTCGCTTCGCTAGATATTGCTTTTATATCCAATAATTTTTATCACGCTCTATCATCAAGATACATCGTTTATGAGGGTAATAAATGATTGATATTTCATTATAAAAAAAAAAATCGATTTAATGTTTAACATGTACATGATTAATTTCATATCTACGAATAAAAATTTGACAGCTGTTCTTATTAGTAATGTTGGTTATTCATTTGTTAGATGTGTTTTGGGGTCATACGCGATTATCAACATATAATATTTATCTTTAATTATATTTTAATTTAGATTTGATAAATATTAATAATTATAATAATAAGGTTATAAAGAAACACGATGATGTTTTGATAGACATTGATGAGATAAAGTCATTTTCATCGACACTAGATTTAGATTTTGTTTTTTTGAGCACAAAAAAATTAATGTGTTCATCTAATACAAAATAAATAAGTTGGTTTAAAATTTATGTTTTTTAATGCTTTGTGTTTAAATGTGGATGCTTTATTTTAAATATTTTATACTTTATGTTTAGTTTTTATTTTGAGTATTTTATTTTGTGTTCTATATAGGTGTAATATTAAAAGTTATCTTTTGTTTTGACTGAACCAGATGAACTCAACTTACCCATGCCCTGATTATTTATTGTGCTTGGTTGAGCAACAAGTCCGGCTTCAAAACTATGTGACAAAGTCCAAATGTCAAAATATGCTTTGGCTGGAAAGGTCCATTATCAATATTTATGAAAGACAAGGAATTATAAAATTAGGATCTTGTTTAAAAATAATATTTTCAATTAAGGAAAATTTCATTATTAGTTAATTTTACATCTCTTTTTTTTCATTGCCCCTCTCTTTTTTTCCATTCCTTTTTTCTAAATTTTATTTTACTTGATTTTAAATTTATCTTCTTATATTATTTTAATTTGTTTTATATAAGGTTATTTCAGTTTTAAATAAAAATTATGACATTTAATTTGTATTTGATTTACGTTTATTTTTATTTATGTCTATTTTTATTATCATATAATTATATAAAAAATTTAAAAACAATTCTTAAACTCAAGATAGTCCAACAATCAGATCGCTAGTTTGAGTATTTAAGCCGTAAAATCTGGGTCGATCTAATATATCGGTTTTAATATTAAAAAAAAATATCCTAAATTCTTTTTGAATCAAACCATTAATTATTTAAATTATTTTTAAACTTATGAAGTGAACTAATTAATTTAACTGGAAAATTTCATTAGAACTTCAAAATCGGCAGGTCGTTGCCATAATTTAATACATGCAAAGTACTAGCGGTGGGATAAAGTAACAGAAAGAGGTCCGTTGCCATCTTGTTTAAAAAAGTGAACTCAGACTACTAATATCATAAACGTTGGCCTCCCTTCCAAAGTTAAATATTAAAACTTTATGCAATCCTTAAATATATTTTCAAAATTATTATAATAGTATTCTTAATTTTACATTTAAACTATTTTTTCATCAATTCTATCATCATATTATTTTGATTTTTTAATAAGGAATTACGTTAGATTTACCCAACAAAATATGTTATTTTTCTTACAAAATCATGTCTTTTTTCTCCAAAAAATTTTATAATTTGGATAGAAATATAGATAAAATTGATATAAAGTTTTTTTAGTAATAAAGTTAAGACTAATTATATAGTGGGATAGTATTTTTAAAGTGTTGACCAAATTTGTTTACTAATGGGAAGACACAACGTTATAGTGTTAAATGTACATATTCAATTATCTTCTATTTGTTTTGCTCAATTACAAGGGGTATTTTTGAATTAGATTCCGTGTCAAATAGATACTAAATCAATTATCTATATTATAGTTTTTAAACCGGAGCTCAACGTTGAACAAGTTTTGGGTGGATAAGTTAGTTGATCCGAGTTAATTTAGATTAACTTAATTTTTTTATTTTAAAAAAAAATAAAAATAAAATTATTTAAAAAAATAAAAGGAAAAAAGTCAACGAGTTTTGATTGAATTTTTCCTAGCAGATCAGGTCACATGTCTACCCGAGTTTTTTACCGAGTCAATTTTATATCTATTTTTGTTGAAACACTGTCAAACCTAGATCTCGAGAAACTCATGTCATGAGACAACCTGCCGACTTGGATCAAATTTTAAAAAGTGATATAACCTATCTAAGGTATGCCTTTGTATTATTATATAAACAAATTTATCTAAATATTGATTTTCAGATTTAAATCTAAAAGACAAAAAGTGTATGCCTCTTTAATCATAGCGTTGAGGTTATTACTTCATTTTTGGACCTGTATATGCATTAATTAAGTTCTTATTTGATTTTTCTAGGTCTAGAATTGTAATTCCCTATATAAATTACATTATAGTCAATTTCTAAAACTTATTTACAATCAAGTCAACTTGATTAATCATCTCAATTTAATTTCTGACCAGTGATTTTTATATGTGTAACCCCTTAGATTCTCTAATAAATTAACCTAAATATAAATTACAATCTTAAATAAAATAGGATTAAATAAATTAAATTATCTAATTTATTATGAATTCAACAATTGATTGATATATATATTTAAAGATCAAATACAATGTCTAACAACCTTTTATGATCTTTTAAATATTAGAAAAGTAATAAGTGATTTGACTTAATCTTTCAGTGATCATTTTCTTTGTTTAATTATTATCCTTTCATCAATAATTTCTTAATTTAGACATTATAGCATAAAGTGTGTCTATTCTATCAAATCATATTTATTCTAAACACCATAGTCATTGATTCTTTCAAAAAGATTTGAAACTCTTTTCAAATATTATTCCACCTTACACAAGTATTTACAATCAATGCTATTTAAGAACATATGGAACATTTTTTTTCTAATTCATCTAGGGTGATAAATCCTCTCATAATTATTTAAGAACAAAATGGAACATTTTTCCTAATTCATATAGAATGATGAATCCTCTATTGATTACTTAATTACCTTTATATAGTTCATGTTATATCAAATATCTTCTCATTTATTACTATTAATTATAACAATGTATAGCAGGATCAAAACATAACATTTCTTATATAAAATTACTTAGTGATCTGAAATTTAATAATCACTTACACAACCATCATGTGAGTTTTTCCATAGATATAGGTGATCTCTCTATATGAAATTTTTATTGGATCAGTTCAGCACATATGTTATCTGACAAACACTTAAATATTAGTTTAAGATATCTCTCATACCTTAACTTATGAGAAAAATTATTTTCTCTCATAAGAGAAAGAACATAATATGTATCATTCTTAGTGACTCTAATTAATGTCTAGTCTTAATAGAGCGTTACCTAGGATCATTTAGGAACGATGTTTTAATACAATAGAAATCTCATAATTATTATAATTTTATAATTTTCTTTGCAAAATATTTTTATCTCTAAGACTTTATATTTACTTTAGATATATTAATTAAATATTATATTCATTAATCAAGCATTTGATGAATATTAAAGATAAGTAAGCCTTTATTAGTAATTAAATATGTTTACATGAACAAAGTCAATGACAAATGTTTACATTTACATGAATTTTAATTTAATTCAATTACATTTTATTTTTCCATATTAAAAAAAAACAATCTTATGTTTATGCAAGAAAGTGACCGAATAATTAAATTTAAAAAATGATGCTTTAAATCTGGCACAATATCTTATTTTTTCATAAATGAAAGCATCTTAGTTTCTATTTTAGAAAATGATCAAATTATTAACCTTAGAAAAAAAACAGTTGAAGGTTTGAAGGAGAAACATCTCTAATATTAGCTGAAAAAAATGTAATTACAAAAAAGATAATTTAAGTTTCTATTTTAGTCAATAAATCCATAAATATTTAAGGAAGAGTTCATGTTTTTATATATAGTTAGAGTTATCATGGATTTTTAAACTTTGATAATGAAAATAAAATTTCAATAACTTACCAATAAAAAAATACAATAAGTTAGAAATAAATTGTTTAAGGGTGACATAATAAGTTTTCTTTATATTATTTAAGATTTCATGTGTGTTGTAAAATACTTGCAGTAATTATTGATGAATATTGCAATAGGAGAAAAACTAGAAATAACACAAGATTTAACATGGTTCAGCAATGTACCTACATGCACACGAGTGAGAAGCTTTTATTTTACTATATCAAAATAGAGTTATATAATATGTATTTATAGTAGACCTTAAACTGTCCAAAGAGTATTAATAATTTTTTCATGATACCCTTCTTATACCATACTGCGGGGCCATTGCCCCGCATCCCCTAACCTATTAATCATCCCTAGCAACAAAACTGAAAATAAATCCTGAAGAGGCAGATGCCATCATTCTTCTCCACTCCGACATCTGCCCCAAACTATAACAATTTGCACATTATCTAATATCCACCACTTATGAGAAAAGTAAGGAAAACTTCACTAGGGACAAGAGATATGGATGTCTCCTATCTAGCATCTGGAGACATTAATCAAGTTTAAGCAATTATTGAACTAATCTATGGTAACAGGTTTTGTCAACATTTTTGTTATATTCTAAAAGGTGTGAACTTTCTTAAGCAACAATTCATAAGAAAAAACCAATTTCCTGATCCTGTGGAACATCACATCTATATTCTTGATCCTGTGGAACATGACATCAATTTATTTGCCAAGTAAATGGCACTATAACTGTTACAATGCAGCTGAACTCCATCTTGCTGAATACCCAACTCTTTGACCAAACCTGTAAGCCACAAGGCTTTTTTGTCAACCTCAGTCACTGCTATATATTCTAACTCATTAGTAGATAGAGAAACTAGAGACTGAGCCATAGACTTCCAACAAATAAGTCTCCCTACCAGAGTAAATACATAACCTGTGTAAGATCTCCTATCACCCAAGCCCCTGCATAGTTTGCATCTACATATCCCACAAATGAAGGATTGTCATAAATATGATACCATAGTCTGTAGTACTCTCAAGTATTTGAAGATCTACTTAACTGCATCCTAATGTTTTCATCCTGAATTTAATAAAATTTGCTCACCACATTGACTGCGAGTGCTAAATCTGGTGTTGTATAGACCATAGCGAACATTAAACACCCCACTACACTAACATAAAGAACATATGACATGTCTTTCCATTCATCATCTATCTTTGGGTACTATACAATAGATAATCTCAAATGATTCACTAAAGGTGTACTCATTGGTTTTGTATTATCCATATTGAACCTTTTTAATACTTTCTCAACAAAGCTATGCCAAGATAACCATAATCTCACGGTAGCTCTATCTCTGTGAATATCCATCCCAAGAATCTTCTTAGCAACACCCAAATCCTTCATGTCAAACTCCATGCTCAACAAAGTCTTTAACTTGTTAACCTCATTCATACTCTTTACAACAATTAACATATCATCCATATAAAGCAACAAAAAAAATCAAAGAATCATCATCGAAGCTCTTTAAGTAAACAGAAAAGTCATACTCACATCTTTTGTAGCAAATCCTGATCGTGTAGGAGTTAAATCATTTGTACCACTACCTCATATATTATTTCAGTCTATAAAGTGATTTCCTAATTTACAGACCAAGTGTTCCTGCTTAGGTTGACTAAACCCTTCTGGTTGTACCATGTAAATTTGCTCATCCAAATCACCATAAATAAAATCTATCTTGACATTCATTTGCTCTAACTACATATCAAAATGTGCTACCAAGCATAACACTACCTTAATGAAAGTATGTCTGACTACATGGAAAAATATGTCATCATAGTTAACCTTTTTTTGTGAGTAACACTTTTCTATTAAACAAGCCTTCAACTTCTCACCCTTATTTTCTAATATTGCTTCTATCTTTTTATACACCCATTTATATCTTATCGCCCTCTTCCCCTTTGAAAGTTCAACCAACTCTCATGTCTAATTTTTATACAAAGCCTCCATTTATTCTTCTATGGCATCTATCCATTTACTTTTATCTTGGTTGTGTAATGTCTCCTGAAAAGTAATAGAATCCTCTCTACTAGTAATAAGTTTATAAGAGACCAAATCTTCATAATCATACTTAATGGGTGGCCTGATATGTTTGGGCCTACATAAAGCTATATTGTCATATTGCTAATCTTATGAACTAGAAATCCCTGAATAGTCAATGGCTTCTTCCTTAATATGAGTATCTAGCTCCACATATACCTCGTGGTCATTGTTGCTGTAATTTTCTGACACTTGTTTCTTTTCTTCATAAGTACACTGCAACATGGTTTTTGTCATAAAAAAACCACATCTCTACTTATCACCATCTTGTTTTCCTTCTAATCCTAGAGCTTGAAACCTTTCACCTCCACTATGCCATTATACAGTTTTACCGAAGGATTAATTCCGTCGGTATAAGGAACACAAACCGTCGGTAAAATTATTACCAATGGTATCTCCGACGAAACAAATCTGTCGGAGTCATGAGCGTCGGTAATTCTAATTCCGTCGCCTTTTTTGTCGGTAATAAAAAAACAAAAATATCGACGGAATTGCCGACGGACATACAGACGGATAAGCGCGCCAAAAAAAATAAATTCCCGCCACCAAGTTACCGACAGAATATTCCATCTGTAAAATTCAACGGTAATTTCGTCGGTGATTTCGTCGATAATGGTGGCACAGGCCCGTAATTTTTTTCCAACTCTCTGTGAAATACCGACGGAACTATTCCGTCGGTGATGTCCGTTGGTGATTGCCGTCTGTGATTCCGTCGGTAATTGTGGCACAGGCCCGTAATTTTTTTCCAACTCTCTGTGAAATACCGATGGAACTATTCCATCGGTGATGTCCGTTGGTGATTGCCCTCGGTGATTCCGTCGGCAATTGTGGCATGGCCGTAAATATTGTAAACGATACTACAATACTTTTGGTATAAATTTAAAATATTTTAAAAAAAATTATTTATTAACAACTAAAAAACTTATAACCAAATAAATTTTCATTAGACATTAAAAATGTAAAATTAATGTTAAATAATATTCATCAAAATATTCATTACAAATTTAATGTTTTAAAAAAACAAAATTAAACTAATTAAAATAGCGGCGGAGCTGAAGGAGGAGGAGGAGGCTGGTTGTTGCCGGGACCGTACGGCCAAAAAGAAGCAGCACATGGATCATCACCCATCTTTGATCTAATCTCCATGACCATTTGATGGAGCTGAGCATAATCCGTCGAGAGGCGTTCATATTGTTGTTTCAAGGCTAAAATCTCCTCTAACTGGGTGCTCGATACTGATGGAGAGCTCCCAACGGTTGAGATACTACGGGCCGACCATAATTTATCAGCCGTCGTGTTGGAGAGCCCGTAGACCCGATTTTTATCGGGTCCACCAGACGATCCGACCTCCATCCACAAATCCGGATCAAAATCTGGTTGGGTCAAAGGATCGTCCTCATATTTCTCTCTCAATCGGCTATTATAGGTCTCCTGAATTTTTTTTTATTTAAAAATCATCTTATTCAATTCAAGAAAATAATAACTTACAAAATAATTTGATTGATTAAACATACCACAAAATGCTGAGCACGGTTGTCCACGTACTGCTGCACCCCCTTTTGGCGGTCTTGACTCCGCACATGCGTCTCTACAAATAGCTCCATTGGACTCGGCTCACGTCCAAGAGACGTAGCCTGTAAGGAAAAAAAAGATTGCAAGTGAAATATATTTATAAGCAACAACAAATTAATTAACGATATATTTCATTTAAAATAATCTTACCATCCGCTTCGCATGTGCGCTGAACGGGACGGAGCCGCCGGTATGCATGGTCACTGAACCATGAATTTCCCGGTTCCGGTTGACGGCTCCGGATTGTGAGCACCGTGAGAACCGCTCAGACATCACGTGCTCAATATATGCCGCTCATATATCTCCCGAGATGAATGGCGGTTTAAATTCCCGCCAAACTGCCACCTCATTCCAGCCTTCAAGACCGTTGTCCCTCGCATATCTTTTCGCCTTTTTTTGAGTGTCGTACCAAAAATCACGCAACCTACATCCATAGTAACTAATTAGAATTTAGAACATAAAATTATAAATAAAAAATAAATATTATTTTCGATTTTACCTAGTTGCCGCGTGATTCTCCCATACTCTTCTGACAACATTGTTATCCGCGCTATCCCACTCAAATTTATTCTATATATATCAATAATTCATTGAAAATAAAAGAGTACAAGATATAAAATTACAAAAATTATTTATTAAAAATAAACTGAAAATTAAAAATTAACACCTACCTAAAATCACCGAAACCAGGCATCGATATTAGGTCTCCACTCAGGATGTCTGGAGACCTGACTCCATTGAAACAATGGAATCTCCATCGACGATTTCATCGCCATTGTAATTGTCCTGGCAGCCTCAATGTTTGTGAACCTGAAATTAAATAATAAAAAATTAATTATTTGTTCATAAATTATGTTATAAGTATTAAAAAAAAACTAAAACCTAAACAAACCTACATTGAGAGGTCATCCTTCCATTGTGCCTGGTACTTGCGGGTGAATTGACCCCACTATGAAGGCACGCCGCTCCTGCGCTGTGAAACTGCGGTAGAAGATGAAGCATCACACGGTGGCGCAGATGCATCGTCGTGATCAGCACCTAAGGAGATGTCCTCCTCACTGCTAGAAGAACTATGTGCAGCTGTCTGCTGACGACGTGCTATAAATTTCATTCGATGCATCTACACAATTGTATATAAATTATTACATAAATTAACTTTAATTATTTAAAAAAAAAATTCAGCAGCACCTCCTTTATACTAGAGACTACCCACAGTTTTCAAACCTGCAATATTTATAATAACCACAATCCATATAATCTCCATCAACATCATATATACAACCTAATATCATTAGGAATTCAATCATTAATAAAAATTCGACAACACCTCCCCTATATTGAAGACTACCCACAGTTTTCAAACCTGCAATCTTTACAATAACCACAATCCATATAATCTCCATCAATATCATATATACAACCTAATATCTATACCAATTCAACAATAACAATTATTCAAATAAAAACAATAATATCCTAAAAGTAATATAAACTAATTAAATTTAATTCTATATTTCAATTCACATTTATAACATAAATTCAACAATAACAATTATTCCAATACAAACAATAATATCCTAAAATTAATATAAACTAATTAAATTTAATT
>Ga0325411_1007401_pt1 | contig 11971 bp, 11 predicted proteins | sample PopdelMetagenome_13_FD_206181 | JGI IMG/M metagenome (GOLD analysis project Ga0325411, IMG submission 206181) | Populus deltoides microbial communities from Bellville, Georgia, United States - Xylem-PdIQD-R4 | ecosystem: Host-associated > Plants > Phyllosphere > Stem > Wood/Secondary xylem...
TGGCAACACAGTAACTCTTTCCATTTTCATACGAAAGAGGAAAATTCAAAGTTGTTTTCTTCTTTCCTAACATTCACAACAAATTCTATCCAAAATCCAGAAGATATCTGGAAATTTCGAGATCTTGACACCAAAGCATTTTGTTATCTAAATTTTGGTGCTAACCCTTTATTTAATGTTAGATTTTCATTGCCAAATTTGAAAGTTCACCCTTTTCTGAGGTGTCCATTGTTATGGCTTACATGGGACCTATAATTACCAGGTTTTTGTTTAGTCTTGTTCATACCACTGCACATATACAGGTGCTCGTGAGCTTCCTCAGTTTCAAAAAGACATGGCCCGTACTCGTGGGAATCTTCACTCCACTGCTCAAGACGCTGCTCAGAGGTTTGTGTTCTCTAAAGTTGTCTGCTTTCTTGGTTTGTGATCCTGTTTTTAACTTGTGGGTTTCGTATGTTAATTGGAAATTTGGAAAATGTGAGTGTCATTTGATAGAGTTTAGTAATTTAGAATGTGTTTATGCATAGTTGAAGGTAATTATGCAGGTAGTTTCTAATTAATGCAGGTAATTAGTAATTTTAATTTGTTCTTGGCATTGCAGATCAAGAAAGAAGAAGAAAGTTGCAAGAGGAGAGGATTCAGGATATTCATCTGCGGGTACTTTTTCAATACATGTGAAAGGTGTAAGGACGACAACAACAGAAAAAACTCGGAAAACTTAATTAGTGAAAATTAAAAATTGCATATATAAATTCTAAATTCATAATTTATTTCTTTGAAAATATCGCTAATGAAGTCTTCCTCCCTAAAAGCTTACAAGACTTTTAAAAAGGTTATAAAACCCTACCTCTAAGAAGAAACAAATAAGAATCTTGAAGCATTTGAAAATAAAAACAAAATTCAAATAAAAACTATGAAAAATAACAAAATTCATCCAAATAACGACTTATCTAACTTTAAGACCTCCATCATATTATAAAATTATATATAGAATCACTTGAAAAAAATTAGGTTTGATTTGATTGTCGGATTTTATATTATCATTATTTTAAGATATTATTCTGGTTTGATACGACTAAATTTTTTTTTAAAACTAAACATGTTTTATTGATCCATAAAAACATCTACTACATCATGCATATAGTTTACCTGGAGCATATCATCACCTAGTTGTGATGGATGATCATCGTAATACTTAAAACCTTTAGTTTTTATAACCCGGCTGCATCATTTTCCTTCAATAAAAAACATCTTGAGATTTGGACTTTGACAGCAAATTGTTCATGATTACCTGCAGCACACTATGAGAGAACATCATCATGTTACAGAACTGTTTCATCTAAGAGATTACTTCACGAGTGGTGACTAGCATCGAAGATACGAGTTTTAGTCCTGTTCTGAACAATGAAATCTATTAGGGTGTCTTGTAGCTGTTATCTAATAGGGGGTTTAAGAACTGTAATTGGTAGACCACTTCAAGAGGACTAAGGTGGTACTGATTACTGAGTAATATTTCAAAGCAGTCATGAGAATTGATGCCGCTGTTATTCCTCAAATTCTCTGTTCTCCAGAGCATCACAAGGATGTATAATTTTGCTCTTCGTATTCTTCTTTACTTTTTAATGTGCTTAGGACATGGAAGTAGTGGCGGGAAAAGGGCACTATACCATCGCAATTATTGCGAGAAAGATGTAACAGGGAAGGTCCGTATCAAATGTGCTGAGTGCCTTGATTTTGACCTGTGTGCAGAGTGCTTCTCTGTAGGAGCTGAGGTTGGACCTCATAAAAGCAATCACCCTTACAGGGTTATGGTCAGTTCTTCTCCTTCTAACTAACTTGTTATCTTGCACTGTTCTGTTCATTATTCTTCCTTTAATGTGGCACTGACCTCGTCCCTGTATCAGTGTGGGAGCCTTGCTGGTCTGTTTGATGAAATATGATGGGAATTTTGGCTTTCCTGTTTCATCTCTGTTTAGAATTTCATAATTGTACCATACTGAACTGTTCTTTCTCGTGTCATCAAACGGTCACTTCTGTATCGCATTCGTTTCTTCATGGTTTAACTAGTTCGAGTACCTACATGGACTTGATTCCTGCACGGCATAGTGTTCAAACTATAACGTCAGAATGCTGACAACATGTTTTTTATTCATTTTCATTTCTATCTTCCTCTCTTTTTCCCCCTTGACTGGAATGCAGATGAAGAAATGCTGCTTCTAGAGGTGTTTTGAGCGTTTTTTATATGTTTAGAAGGAAGTTTTAGTCTTCACTGCAATGTCTGTTGTTCCGTATATAGGGAATTGAAATGTACGAATTAGGGAACTGGGCGGGAGTGGCTTATCATGTTGGCACAAAGAGTAAAGAAAAATGCATTGAACACTATAGTAGTGCCTACGGTATGATATACAAAAAACTCCTCTTTTCAAGCTGATTTTTTTCTCATAGAAGGAAATAGAATGACATTTTTCTTCTTTACCTGCCTCGTGTTGCTGGGAAAAATTACAAGGAGGAGCTTGTTGCTATGGCCATGGGGGTCGGGAACGTTGCATTCCTGGAATGGTTGAGTTGAGTCTATACTACATATCCGGAAATTAAAGCCCAGAATATAATTAATATAAGAGATTATAATTCTATATTTAAAAACAATCGAGTAAAACTTAATTAAATATATTTATAAATTTAGTCTAAAATAATATATATTATATTATTTAAAGGACAATTGATATTTTATTATTTACAAGTTTTTTAGGTTTCCTGTAAATAAAATATTATATCTCTTATTTCCAGTGATAGTGATTAAAGTATATAACATTCTAAGATATAACAATTTTTAGAATATTTTTCTTTGCTAAAAAATTTAGAATATTTTTTACTAGTAGTTTGTATAAATTATCATTAGAAACCAGATAATTAAATATTTTTTAATTTATAACAACTCAAATAAATATTCAAAACCAAAAAACTATCTAATTTTAAGATAATATTTACATAAACCCTAAATAACTTTGAAGCTGTTTAACAGCACTCGGGCGGGCTCTCGTTTTGGGATTATAGCATCATTCTATGTTCCATCTATGCTCTGGTCCTGCGACTCCTGTCAGTAGCATCCACTCAATTTCTCTTTGCAATGCTTACCAGTTGAAACAAACTTCAAGAGAATTCGTTCAAAGATGAGACTAGCTATGTTACAGAAAGAATATACGCTGGGACTTTTCCCACCTCTGCAATTTAGTTCAAGATAATGCTTATGATATAGCATTTACGTATTAGATTTTACCGAACTAACTCTCAGAAGACGGCCGGCATCTTCTGGTTCTACGCCTGAGCTTGTGGAATCAGTACGGTACGACTCATTTATAGACATGCTATAGGTTTGGCTTGGATTCTGCCAGAAGTGGTTTCTTATAGCCTTGTATTTTGTGTTGATTGCTGAAAACCCAGGATCAGAAAGAAGGTCCTGAACAGGAGTTCGGCCTTCGAGCATGCTCACAACTTGAGACATTGTCGGTCTAAGAGTTGGGGATGCATTGGTGCATAAGAGAGCGACATTTAGCATCACCATAGCCTCTTCTGAAGAATACTCTGACCCCAATTCTGGATCGACCAACTCCAAAAGACTTCCTCTCTCTTGCAAAACATAGGCCTGACAAAATCCCGGATAAATCCAAGTGTATTCATTATTGTAAAATGAGTTTAGGAAGTTCAGCGGAAATAAAGAACGACAAATGTAGATATAAGTTATCGGTCTTCCTTGGCTGATAAGACAACAGTCTTTTATGAGGTTGAATAATTTGAGAATTCATGTGAAACATTATGACATGCAAAGATTGATTAGAAACCTATAAAATGATTTGTTTAGTATGCGATGTTTTCAAACAAGGGATTATCACTTTCTGACAGAAGGAAACAGAAAACTTAAAAGAGTATAAACCTACCCAATCAAGAAGGTAAACAAACTCCTCCTTTGGCCTGTAGTTTGTGTTGCTCTTGCCACTGACAATTTCCAAAGCAACAACTCCAAAGCTATAAACATCTGCTTTGTTGGTCAAGTAGCCACGCATTGCATACTCAGGAGCCATATAACCACTGAAAAATAAAAAAGGTGGTTCAGCTTGCTACACAATCCCTGGTTTTTGTTCTCAAACAGTCACTATTTAATTATATGATAATATAAAAGATCAAGAGATGTAAATGCTATGGCTTATGATCATTAAAAAAAAATGCAATAGGTTGCAGGCTCAAAGCCTTGATACCGGTCTACTGGAAAAAGTTATGTCTGCCACCATATGAAAAATGGGTTTAGGCCTATCTATAGGAAACCAGAGATTTGACTGAAAGAGGGTGGAGACGTGAGATACAAAATGACAGATAAAGATTCTTTCTTGAAAATATACAATGTCCTGGTGGAGACTTACATGGTTCCAGCAATACGAGTACTAATGTGGGTATTGTCATCTTCATTTAGCTTTGCCAAACCAAAATCAGAAATCTTGGCATTGAGTTCCTTATCAAGCAACACATTGCTAGTTTTGATATCTCTATGCACAATTTTTATTATTGATTCTTCATGCAGGTACATCAAACCTTTAGCTACACCCAGGCAAATTTTCTGCCTGGTAGGCCAGTCCAGTTTCATTCTGAACTTTGCTTCCTTCCCTGAAATAATGGGGAAAAGAAAAACAATCAATTTTTGAATCCCAAACAAAATGCCTTCGTTCAAAATGCTTCTGATAGAAGAAAGAAATCAACTCACCGAGAAGAGCACGGGATAAGCAATTATTTTCCATGTACTCATATACAATCATCAATTGGTTTCCTTCAACACAACATCCATACAACTTTACAAGATTCGGATGTTGCAGTGCAGATATCATTCCTATCTCATTCACAAATTCACGATTTCCTTGCTTGGATTTTGAGGAGAGTAGCTTGACTGCAATCACGGTTCCATCTGATAGTGAACCCTGCATTCAATAATGAAAAGTTCCCACTCAAACTTATGGCTAACAGTTAATAATAAGCATTGCTTTCTTTATTTGCTGCCCTACATCTAAAACTAGAAAGAATCCAAAAATTTATGGAGAACATTTGACCAATTCTTGTAGTTGTTTTTCTACCGCCAACTTGTAGAACATATTTAGGACAGATTAAAGAAACTATCAACCATGCAGTTACCTTGTAAACAGAACCAAAACCACCCTCCCCAACTTTGTTTTCCGCATCGAAGTTATTGGTGGCAGCTTTCATCTGTCTTAGCGTGAATAGTCCTGTTTGCAGATCTAGGCCTTTAAGCTCTGTCAGACCACAGTTTTGGATGTCAAAGAGAATATTTAAATGATCATAGAAAAAGTTCTATTATGAGTATCTTTAAGAGAATATCGAACAGAGTATTTTAAGTTCACAGGAAAATGTTAAAGGAGAACATTTAGGGAAATCACAGAAAATCTTCAAAGGAAAATGCAATGAGAATTGAGGATTGAATTTGGTAATCCAAGATTCCAAAAAAACTTGATATATTTTGTTCCCCTTTATAAGAAGCCCAAAAGAAATACCTATACCTTTATCTGCAGCGGCTTTGCCACAAAGCCAGCCATTTCTCCACATGACACCTAGTACCAGAAAGGCAAGGAAAATTGCTCCAGCTACTGCTCCAGTCACTATGATTACTACATTCCTTTTGCTACCATTTGAAGGTGGTTTAAAGTCTGTGTAAGTAGAGAAACTGCTATCAATGGGTCAATTTATAGTAATGAGTAAAAGAATAAATCTAAAGAATGTAACTCACTAGATACAAACATATCAGTTAATTGGATGGTTTAAAGCACAGTTGAAAAGTTTTTATCATAAGGTATCAGTAGTAGTAGTAAAAGTACTTCAGTCCTGATTTTAGGAATCGGTCCTATGGCTTGGGACATTCATAAGTCATTATATTTCATCCCCTAGCCTCTCTAAAACCAATATCTGTTCAGCATTTTTAGCAAACCTTGCTGAATACAATTGTCAACGTGCAATTACAAGTAACATAGATCCTTATGCCATGTGTTCGTATACATTTTTCAGATGCAACAAATGACGGGGACAGAGATGGAAGGACATCAAATATGTGTTAGCTACCTGACCAGAGTGGACCTCATTGGAAGACATTACCAGAAACAAATTTCACTTTTATGGGAAATGATTCATACAGTGGCCCAGCCAAACTTTCCATTACAGCTTCAAAACTTTTTTTTTAAGTTTAAGCTGTCAACTTTCAAGTGCAATGACATTTAAAGTGAAGATGAACTTTGAATCTAACTTACTCGGGTCTACCGATATAGCTGATATTAGAGGACCATAAATTCCTCTAAGTGGTATGCCTGTTGTCCCTCTTCCAGCCCAATACAAGCGGATCTTTAATGTATGATGTGTTACTGCTGCAATGAATGTCTTTACAAGGGGTATGGCAACACCTCCAGCCTCATCTTCAATATTAAAATCTTTCAGAACCAACTTTCCCTATATTCACAGATTTGGCACAAGTAATAATTAGTTAACAAGTATGGATATAAAATTCAGGCATACTCATTTCTTTAGGATCGTGTACAAAAGTTTAGTTACCTGGATGTAAACATCAAATATACGCTTCCCAAGACTAGTTAATGAACTGTCATTTGTGAAAATAATCTCAGCAAAGTGAAGTTTTACTGTGTAATTCCCATTCATGAGGCAAAGTCCGTAGTAAGTCAGAGAAAGGGGAGAAACACGCGCTGTTGTGTATAGTTGTGCAATGGTAGCAGAGACATTGGATATAGCAGACTTGTTGGTTTTAGTATAGGCGTCTGCCTCACTGTTATCGTCCATGAAGTTGCCGGTGCTACTAAACGCCCATTCTTGGCTTGGATGGGAGTAAAACATAGAAGCACCCCTTGGTTCTTTATCATCTTGGTAAGTGGTGTTGCCATCGACAGTTATCTCATTACCTCCACAGTTAATATGCAAGGAATAGTGTTCTGACAAATATTGACAATATAAAAAAGGATTTAGATAGAGATATATTTACCAAAAGAAAATAAAAACAGAAGAAGAGAAATGGAAAACTAGTTAAATCAACTGATAGGTAGGCTTCTCCCATAGACATTGTGGAATAAAATGTCTTTTAGGCTACTCACGTTGATTTCGGGAAGCAGAACACGGAAAGTTTTGTTTCAGGCATGAATGGGCTTTACTTCTGCAACATATTTTGAGAAAACGAAACTTCAAGTGATTATACTGACACATGATGTTAAATTCTTAAATAATGATGAGGAGGAGAAATGGAAAATATCCTTCAACGTCTTATAACAAATAATTGAGTAAGGTTTCAAAATTCTTACGATTTAATTGTTGATGGAGAGAAGCTCTCCACTATGTTCCTGCAGAAGTGAATGAAATGGTTCACTGTTAAATAAGAGTTTTTTTCCTAAAATGAGAGAGACATTTTAATGATCACTCACACGCTCCCTCGTGCACATTCATCTGGACTTGAGCTTTGCCAGGTGAAGTTGTTATAAGAAAGATCCCTGAAGACACCAATGGAAAAACTTCAAACCGTTATCATCTATTAAGTTCTGGAAGATTGGAATAGAACTTTGTGTAGGAGTAGAACTTCAAGCTGGAAAATGAATCTGGAGGAACTAGACATACACATTCTTGTTTCTTTCCAGAAGCCATAGAGGAATAGACCCAGTGAGCTTGTTTCCTGTCAAGTACCTAGAAAAATTAAAGATGACAAATATTAGGCTACTCAGAAGCTTACAGCCAAGAAATATATGAAATAAATAAATATATATATATATACACACCACATCAACTTACAGGAAATCTATTCTTGCCAGATGGATAAATGTCGAAGGAATTTCTCCTCTGAGGTTATTGAAGCTGACATCTCTACATTGGTATGAAATAAAAGTACTTAGAGCGGAAAAGAGGGGGGAGGCAACTGAATAAATGAGAGGAAACTATGTGTGCAGCTTATATCAGTTTTCAGGTTCTTCACAAGGCATATGTCATGTAGTAAATTGGGTGTTTCCATAGCTCATAATTGCACTTCCGACTGAAAGCTTAAAAACAGATGATCAAATTGTTTTCGAGGATAACATTTGTGCCCGTGATTTATACAGAAAATGTTAACTTTTGAAAGCACATCATTAAGGTTCGAAGAGGCACACATTCAAGTTCACTGCCAAATAGTTTTGCAACATCAGTATCAAAGCTTGAGAGGTGATAGTTTACGATCCATAAGATGCCACACAAGAACGATTGTCCAAGTTCAACTGTGGATGATCAGGGCATTCAATTGCATTGGATGGACCGAGACCTCAAGAACCCCAATTCTATAGAAATGTTCATCATTTTTAAGATAGCAAAAGCCTATCTGTCTCTTTTCCAAATATAGTCCATGAATCATGGAGATTCATTTTATATTTTTTAGTGACACCCAAAACATTCTGGGAATTTTCAATAAAATTTCTTGAGAAAGTGAGCGATAACTATATTGACAAAGATTGTTTTGAAAGCAAATCATTACAGCCTCTATATGGAACCACTTACAAGTGCTTCAGTTTTTCCATCTGCCCAACGTATTCTGGGATCTCTCCATATATTAAGCAGTTTCTCAATATCCTGCATTTTTAAAATTTTGGTCAAGTATATATTATCCACGTCAAATACAAATCAAAGAATAAGAGTTATAGCAGAAAAACACATAAGATTAGAGCTCCAACTCACAATGTTTTCATGGATTCCATATAACTCAGTGGTGGGAAGGGAGACCCTCTTCCTGTTAAGTCACTAATCCTCCTACAAGCATCATTGAACAGAAAACATGCTGTAAATAAACACATTACATATACATGAAAGACAAAATGCAGATATTCTGATTGCTTACAAATCACTTAGTTTGGTCAAGGAAGCAATGCTAGAAGGTATGGGCCCCTTAAGAGAGGTACCCTGTATATGCCTGTAATAAATATATTAACAACAAAAGTATCCATCAATTATCAAAAAAGAAAAGAAAAAGAAAACGGAGCATAAAGAGGTAAATGTTGGAAACTCACAGTTTCTGAACCTTTGTCCATTTACTGATGAAAGTAGGTAGCTTTCCTGAGAAATTATTATCATTTATCCTCCTAAAAGGTGCCAAAGAAATACAAACTCAGAGAGTGTTCTGAAAGTAGTATTGTTTACCATAAAATTCAGATAAAATGATGAAGAACACATATGAAAAACAATATTTAAAAGAATTCCAATAACATAATTTCCACTGAATTTGATCACCATGCATGGTTAAATTATCCGCATAGAAGATTGAAAGATTTAAACAATCCCAACATGTTAAATATGAGTATCCTGGCATCAAAATCAGCTATATTTCCTGTGGAGATAGAAGTTGATTGCATATCAGATGCGGCAAACCACCCAGCCGAGGCAAATCCAAAGATGAAGGCATAAAAAATGCCGAGTAATCTCTGTTTGTTTGGTTAATAGACCTGTGAAATCAATTAAAAGAGAGAAAAAAAAGTCTACTTACACATCTGTCAAGTTGACCAACTTGCCAAGTTCTGCAGGCAAGTTTCCTGTCAATGCATTTGAGGAGAAAACACTGGAGATAAATGACATTAAAGTTAATTTTAGTAACATTATATGATACAATATCTAGAATCAATAAGCATGGAGATGAAGAAAAGGCATTACAGTTTCTCTAAATTGATCAGTCTTCCAATTTCAGGTGGAATGAGTCCTGAAAAATGATTTCCTTCAATACTCCTGTAACAGGAATGGATGTGTTAATGTCACTTCACAATAAACAGTCTGAATGATTCAAATCCATACTTAAAACCTCTAAAGCCTAGCCAAGGACAGGTCAATCTGCCAACTTTCATTAAATGAACTGTTCACATTGTCCTCTTGGCATGCCAAGGTGGTCAGAGTCAGACAGCCTCCGCCTCAAATCAATAACAAATGAAATGCTTTTTACTACAACTAGAGAACCAGAATTAACAAAACTTCTTTAAAATGTTTCCAATCTTATCTTTAATGATTTGACTGGCAAAGTGACAGCATGTAAACAATGAACCCTCAACAGATGATTCACTGCCTCTAAAAATCATAGATGGTTGCCGACTCAAAGAAAAGAGAACTCAACATACAGGTTTCTGAGGGTGGTCATGTTGGTGAGGACTTTCGGGAATGGCCCAGACAACCGATTCCCCATAACAGAGCTGCATAGATTCGTTAGGAAAGTATGAAACTTCAGGTTAACCATCTACATTGAATTGAGAAAAGAGATGAGAAGAGGATGTGGTAGGTGCCCTTACAACTCCTCTAAGCGCAAGGTACCCCAATGGGGAGGTATAACACCAGTGAAAAGATTGCGGCTAAGGTCCCTGCTTGACAATTGAGTGCATAATCAACAACAGCAGTTCAGTATAACGAAAACTTCAGAAATGTTTGATTTATTTCTCACAGTTGTTTAAGGTAGCGAAACTTGGAAAACTCCGGTGGAATGATTCCCGATAGATTCTGAGACTTTAAAGCTCTGCAAGATATTTCTACAGAAATATTAGAACACATAGCCCAAGACATCCTTCCAAGAAATAGATTAAGCAAAACATTACTTGAACTAATCACACACAGATCACTGGATTTGGTAGAGGGAAGAGTAGTAGTACATGCTTACTAGGTGGCAAGAGGAATTGTTGTTGAAAGAGCAGTCACAAGTGACACTGTTCTCGAACCCTTTCCTCTCACCCAAAATACTCCAATTCCCTTCTCCACTACATGGATCCTTGTTGAAATCCCAGTCCTTCTTCCCCAGCTTCTTCCCTATTTCTCTTAATACCCTAACTGCAATGCAAAACACACACCCCTTAATTTGTACATGGGCATTTTTCTTTCATATCCAAGGAAAGAGTAGATAGAAGAATGAGATGCTGTGTTTCTTGGAGATCCAGTCAGGGAATGAAGATATTGTTGCTGTATTGATTACATTACATTACCTTCTTGGGAGTGGAGCTTAGCTGAAGCAGAAGCTGCAAGTCCAAAGGAAATGAGAGTGATGGAACAAATGATGGATACTTGCAGGAGCAGTTGTGGACTACTTGCCAAATTACAAGCACCCCCCATCTTCTTCTTCTTCTTCTTCTTCTTCAGCCGTGGTCAGCTCAGTGCTCTGCTTGCTTGGATAGGGACCAGTAGTGTCTCGACGGAGAGAGATGGAGAAATAAAGAAAGCGTTGATCATAGTTAAAGCTGTGTCTTCTAATGGATGTAAGTAAGGAGCCCCGACAGTGACAGTGACAGGAACACTCAGCACAACTTTTAACTATAATTTTTAATTTTAAATCATAATTTGCTAAAAAAATTAATGAATAACTTATATATTATAAGAATCTAAACGAAAATGATTTGTTTTTTTCTTCTATTCAAGATTAATAATATGATTTGATTGATGAGTTGATTTTGACTTGCGGTGGTCGTCAAAAGTCTCTAGACTACTAAAAAGATATTATTATATCCTTTACGCGTTTTTGAAACACTGCGTCGGCACTCGTGGGACAACGATTCAGTCTTTCTCTTTCTTTGCATGAGTTTTTTTTTTACTTTTTTTGAAAAATTATTTTATTTATTTTAAGTTAATTTTTTTTTGTGTTTTTATATTATTTTAATGTTTTATATAAAAATAATTTAAAAAAATAAAAAAAACTTGTATTTTAATGCTTTTCTGAAATAAAAAGTATCTTAAAAAATAATCATTACTACACTTTTAAATAATTTTTTAATTATAATTTTAAAAAAATATGTATTTAAATTAAAATTACCGTAAAATTAATTTTAATATATGAAATTTAAAACACATCTATACATGGAATCCATGAAAGAAAGAAAAAACAATGGTCGCAATAATGGCCTCTAGGAGTCGGCAATCTCCTTAATTTTCTGGTTTAAATATATAT
>Ga0325411_1007404_pt1 | contig 11970 bp, 2 predicted proteins | sample PopdelMetagenome_13_FD_206181 | JGI IMG/M metagenome (GOLD analysis project Ga0325411, IMG submission 206181) | Populus deltoides microbial communities from Bellville, Georgia, United States - Xylem-PdIQD-R4 | ecosystem: Host-associated > Plants > Phyllosphere > Stem > Wood/Secondary xylem...
GCTTATGATAGAAGTTCGAGTACTTGCAAAAATAGTCATAATTAGGAAACTTAAAAATAGCCATGAATAATGATGTTTGTTCTTGAGTTTTAAGTTGGCTAATGCTATGAAATCTATATATCTTTATCTTAAGAGATTAAAAAGTTCTGACATTTTACTTGGATGGTTTTGAGGGTATTTATACCCCCTGAACCTTGTCTTTTTAGAGAAGGGAGGGATTGGAAAACCCTTTATTTTCGGTGATATTAATGGGAGATAAATTTCTTTTACATATCATTAATGAGATAGTAAGTATGACAGATTCCTTAAGAGACCTTGTATAAACCTATGAGTATACACATGACAGTTTAACATGTCTTTTATACTTTTATTGTAGAGGATCATCCACAATCAAACATATATTCTTAAGACTTAGACATTACCAAGTTCTTTGAGTCTGACATGTTCGCAAGACCCATGTTATATTAGGCTTGGCTGACTGCCCATATTACCTTGGGTGTGGCTAACTGCCAAGCTCAAGTTCTTTAGGTCTAGCATGCTTGTCTGATCCATATTACTCTAGGCTTGACTGACTGTCAAGGCTAAGTACTTTGAGTCTGACATGTTCTCTAGACCTATTTTATTCAAGATGAATAGAATTTTTATAAAAATCTCAACAAAAAAGTTAACTCATCAATTTCCCCCAAACCTTTAATGTGTAATCTTGCATTAGAGGCTTAAGAGATTTTGAGGGTGACAATCGTGCAGTAGATGTTTTGTCATCCTTTAAGAAAAGACGATGAGACATTATAGGTCTAAAAATATTTCTAGAGAAAAGGAAAAGGTTTTTGGGAATAACATTTGATGGCGTGCAATAAATATTATAGGCTTTTGACCTTCTTAGGGTTATAAATGAGGTGTTATATGCCTTGCATTCTATATTTTTTTTTTCTTGTACTTTTTTTAAACCTTTTTTCCAGTATTTTTTGAATTAAAAATTCCTAATATTTTATAAAAAGAGGGCAATTTGACAGCAGAGAGGAATTCATTGTCTAGTTAAACTAGATTTTCTTTCATTGTGCTTTCATATAACCTTCTTCAATCTTTTCTTCCTTCTACTATCATGACTTCTAAAAAAGAAAAAGAAAACATATCTCCTGAAGGTGATTTCAGTTTTAGCCCTGAAACTGAAACCACTCGTCGCAAATCTCTAGCCATAAGAATTGACCCTAGATCTGAGAGGGATGGTGCCTAACCTTCTTCTGCTAGAAGAAAGGATGATGATATTCCCCAGGAGGTTTCAAGCATAATGAGACAACTAAGACTGCCCAAAACTCTTGTGGACAAAATACAGAGTTTAATGACTTGGGACAATGTATCCTTGGCTAATGCTAATCAGTCAGGAGATTATATAATAATTATCCTTGAAGCTGGTGACCGTATCTCTCAGGTCACCAGCAAATATAATGGGGGTGATATTATCATTACAACCCCCATATGTCTATCTGAATACTCATTTCCTTTACAAGGATTTGTAAGGGATTTTTTGAGGTATTACAATCTCAGTCCTGCTCAGATTCATCCTAATAGATGTACCATTTTATTCTTATTTAAAAAATTATTGAGGATTTTGAATGAGGGGCCTACGGTTAGGGTATTTAAGCATTGTTATACCTTGATCAGTAGCATTGAATGAGGGCCTTTAATCCTTTAGTTTTTTACTTTCGTCAATAGATAAAATGGACTAATGAAAAATACCATGAAGGGAAGGTCCTCTCGATAAAAAAAAAAGTGGAGGGAGTAGTGTGTAATAGTGAGGTATGCTATTGGAGGATAACCAGACCTTAAGAGGGGCATAACCCAATCTGAGGTTGTACCCATTACTGGAGGACACCTTCGGCAGGTGTAAATGAAAAATCTTTCTTGGTTTTAAAGGAGTAAAAGGTTTATACTAGGTTGGACAACCTTTATACTGAATATGATATCAGTTGTATGGCTAAAGGCCTATGTGGTGTTTCAAGTAATTTTGCTTTCATATGTTTTTTTATTTCAATACTTTACATTTCTTAACTATTTATTTTTTGCAGGGTCTTTACTTGAGACCATCGTGATCTGAATTCAATGGGTCTGCCTCATTTATGCCTAGTTACATGTCTACACCCTCTCCTAGTGGCGACTCCTCTTTTGAAGAAAATCAACCATTAGAGCAAAGAGAAAGGGTTAGTTTTTTTTTATTTAAATAAACATTGAGGAGATCCCCAAAGTTCAAGTCCAAGCTAAAGATGTTCCTGAAGACATTCTTGTAACTAACCTCCCTACTAATGAGGTTTGTCAAGAGGCTGATGAGGGGGTCTCGCTCTCCCCTATCAGGAGGTCTCAGGATGCCATCACCAACTTTGGTTATTCTAAAGGCCATTTCTCATTGGAAGAGAAAAAGAGTCTTTATCTCTTCAGATTCTAATGTGGAGGTCATTCCCCCTCCATATAGTGGTCCTACTCCTACAAGTCCAATTTACTTATTTCTTGAGTCTTCCAGTTAAGCTCCTCTACCCTCTAAGATGGAGGACATCTTCTCCAATCTCAAGTTGGACAACAACCCCATCTGTTTTTCCACTTTAAGTGAGAAAAAAAAGGGATAATGAAGACTATTCTTTAGGGGAGGTGCACACTGAGACTTGGTGGGTTGAACATGACGGAGACATTAAAAAAACTCCCCACCTTTCCTTCTAACATGGAAGGACTGATAGACTCAATGTATTGAATACTATGACTTTTCAAGCCTTGAATTTAGTTGTAAGGCTTATGTTTTTTATTTGGATTTTGAAATTTATGATACATCACTTACATATGATACATTACTTACATCATTATTGTATTTAAGTATGATAACATGTTGTGTTAAGCGTCTAAATAGGTCTAACACCCACTGTTAAAAAATAGATCTCCAACACTTAGAAAAATTCTTATGAAAATGTTACTAGCATGCTTACAAACTTAAAAAAAATATTAATTATAGAAATTCAAGGTAAAGTTTTTGATATTTTTGTGTCTTTTCCTTCCTTTTTTGAACTTAATACTAACACACACACACACACACATACTTCTCATTTTACACTACAAATATATATTATCCTTTTTTTTTGTAATATTATTTTATTTAAAATTTACGTTATATGTATTAAGACCCCTTTTGTCATAATTAGTATAATCGAGCCTGAGTTTACGAAAACAAATTAAACGAGTCAAGTTTTTGCATAATAGAGCTTTATGTAGCTTAATTCTGTGCAACCTATTCAAATTAATACCATGAATTCGGTTAGGCTTTTAAGCCAGTGTGTGCGAAAGAACTATACAATGCTTAGGTTTTTTTTAAGCAATAAATTGCATTACAACGCCAAAAAAAAGGCAGAAAAGGGCTATAAATTACATTACATAACTAAGGGTTTTTGTTTTATAAGCAAAACATTGCATTACAACATAAAAAAAGTTGAAAAGAGCTACAAATTACATTACATAGCTAATATCTTGTTTATTATCGTTGTCCTTTTTTAATTTCTAATATTATAAAAAAATAAAGAATAAAGAATAATGGTAGAGATACTAACACGTTGGAGACATAAAAGAATGATAAAATTTAATATAAATATTTAAAGCAGAGAATAAAAACAAGGACCAACAATTATAAAAGAAAACAAAAAGAAACGATATTGTATTATAGTTAGTTGGTAATTAAGCATTACCTACCATTTTCTAACTTAAACATATGTAAAGTTCATGATAACTCTGTTATAAAAAAACTCAATTGCAATTGTTTAGGTTTAATCTTCTTCACCAATTATTGAGAAAATTATAAATTATTACAATGTGTACAATATGATCTCTAAATAAAACTCATGCAAGTATAAAAAAGTTAAAACTTTTTTAAGGAAAGCTATTAGCATGCTTACAAACTTAAAAAAAAAAATTAATTATATAAATTCTTAGTGCTTAAGCATACATGTAAAGGAAGCAATATATTAAATATATTGTTTAATGATATTTACTTATTAAAGTACTTAGAATTTAATTCATATAAAAATTTGGTATTGTCAAATATTAAATATTTATCTTTAAAATTTTATTACTCGTCATTTGGTGTAAACAAAATGATTGCAATCAGCTTTTAAGGATTCTAATATAACCACCTTATTTAGTGCACTCTTAAATAAGGTTCACAAAAATAAATATGACTCAAAATCTCTCAACAGAGATCAAGAACCTAAGCTCTAGAATACAGAAAAAAAAAAAGAGACAAAAACTAAGCAAAACTAGAGGCAAAAGAAGATGAGAAAATAATAGAGAATAAAACAAATGAAATATTGCTAGGTGTGCAAAATATCTCTCATTCAACCCTTTTTATACTGAAGTTTGGAACCAAAATTGACACATAATTAATTTCCGTCATTTTACTTTAATTATTTGTAATAAACAAATAAAAAATCTAATAGTTTTTTTATAAACCAAATTTTTTTACTTAACAATGTTATGGAAGTGGAATGTTACTATTCAGATTGTTCATTCATGACTAAACAAAATATGCTGAAAAAAGATAATTATTTATGGCAAAAAAAATTATTTTACAACATATCTTTATCAAGGCTGGGAGCTCGAACGTATATGTGACTTAAGCTCAAAACCTATTTTTTATAGGACTTCTTCTCTTTAAGAACTTTGTTGCCTTACGAATCCAATTTCAACTTTTAAATTTTTCACTATATAAGTTATAAGAAAATCTTGTATTGTTTTAATGTGAGATGGCAGGTTTTAAGTTTTTACAAAACATGCTAACTGAGGATTTTTTTTAGATTGATTTCTCATTCACCAATAATTTCTTTTAATCATGTTAATGTTCCATATTAAAATACTTATGTTGAAAAATAATTTTCAATAAAAATTTTATCCTAAAAGGGAATAGACATTTAAGATAAATATATGCATTACCATATTCTTAAAACAAATTTCTAACAAACTCCTTCTCTCTCTTTATAAATCCAAGTGATAAAAATCTCACCCTATCTTTTCCTTTCTTTGTATTATTTTAAAAATCCCATCCCGCTCTACCTTATTTCATGCTTCCCTCCATTCAAATTTTAAATCTTCAAACTCTTACTGTGTCGGGTGAGATATAAAAACATTGGAGAATGCTATATTTTTAATATCTACTAAAAAAATTATTAAACTTTTGTAAGGAATTATATTTTAATTTACATTAATGTCTCTCTTTTTATATATTAAAAATATTTAATTTCTAGTTTTTCTCTTTATAACAAAAAAATTCATTAAACCTTCTAATAAAAAAAAGAAAAACAATAATAGTTTCTTCCAATTCTTTGCCCTTTTCTTTCTTTCTTTCTTTATTTGTTTTTGTATGAACAACCAATTCAAGTTAGCTCCATTGTTATTAAATTTGACTTAACTCAGTGGGTCAACTTGATGAATCGTAGACCTGACCTTTATCACAGGCCGAGTTTCAAATGAAACTGAATGTGTGTTGATTCAATGTGATCTAGTTTGACATGAAGAGTCAACCAATAATCTAATGAAAACCGAGCTTGACAATTTTTTTAATTGTTTTTCAAAACAATGTTAACATTTTTTTAATAGTGGTCATCTACAATTTCATTAATCAAGGAAGCTTTAATATTTCTAATACCAATTTGCTATGAATTCAGGATGATATAACTAAAGGTGATTTTCTAAAATCAATTCAATGTTACATACGTGAAACTGAAGCAAGGAAAGAAGAAGCTAGATATGAAATAAGAACTTTAATAGATAAGACATGAAAAAAGAAATGGTTTATATCCACTTTGCCTCTTACCGGTGCAGAAGATACCTTTACATAAATATTCTTACCGGCACGTTTGAAATTAAAATTTTGAGCATAAAAAGAAATTGAGTCTTACAAGCATAGACATTAAATTTAAAAGTTAAGATTAATTAAAGCACAAATTCTTCAAGGAACAACATTTATTCCTTTTCCTTGAAAGCATCATAGACCATTTCATGGACAAATGTATAGAGTGTGAAGAAAGATATCTTCATGTAATATGGCAAGCTGATCCATTACATTAATTCTCATATGAAATCCCATTCATTTTAAGATTTAACATTTGCATTTGTGTTAATCTTGTTAAAAAAGCATATGAAATGTACAAAAAAGTACTATTAGTTGTTGACCTCTAAACATCTATGAATAGCTCAAGTTCATTCAATGTCCCATAAACATTATAAGCATCATTTATGATTATTACTTTTAATATACTCAAATGGACACTTGTAGAATTTCAAAAAGTTTAAACATAAAACCTCACTAATATGTAAGTTACCAATAAAGATATTAAAAGAACCTGAACATTGAGAAATAAATTATGAAGTTGAAAATAAGTTAAAGATCTTAGATATATAGTAATTTGTTACCTTTGGCTTCTTGTCTTTAGGATTAGGAACATCCTCCTTGTTAGCCTAATCTTTAAGTTACTATTCAGTGGAGATGTTATATTGTCATCAATATAGATCATTGAAACTTGAAAAAAAAAACCAAATGCATAGATAAAACAACAATAATTACTGACAAAAAACAAAAACCTAGAAACAAAACAGGGACCCAAAAATTAAATGAGGTGTGCAAATCTTATATCCTCATCCAACCTCAACCCTTTGAAAATAAGTTAAAGAGCTTAGAGTTACAGACCTGTAAAAAGCAGCCTAAAAGACGAAGTAACCACAAAACCAACTATCCCATAAAAGCTTGCATAACAAAGAACAAAGAAAGAAATGAGAAAAATATGCAAGCCAACTATTTAGTAACAAAAACCATCCCTAAAAGAAAAGCTTATATGCCCTCTTAGAAACTTATAACCCAATTCCAAGAGAAAAGATAAAAGATAAAAAATAAAAAAAATTAGTAAGCAAGATCCCCTTACCATAAATATCCGAATCAATATCAGATAGGACTGATATGAGTAGGTTAGAAATGATAAACAAAAAGAGAAATTTGAAAGCTAACAAAACCAGAAAAGTAGAAGCAACTTATCTGACAATAACCTTACCAAATTAAAAGAGGGAGAAGATATATGAGATAACAATCAACCTAACCAACCGGTTATAAACCAACCGCACACCTAAATCCTAAAACAAATCTCTCACTCTCTTAATAAATTGATTAGGATAAAGATCATGGCAAGTTGGTTGTGCGTTTAATGTACAATTATGACACCCACTCACCAAACTAGAAACATGCCAAAACCTAACCATAAACCATCATTCATGCCGAGTCACTTTGTAAATGCTTTTTATATAACAATAATGAATAACCAATTCATGTCCATGACCACCCAAGCTGTCAAAGCTAAGGCGCAACACCATAAATTGATTAAAATCCAAAGAGTGCTACAAATGTCATGAATAAAGCAATTATGATTGTGAGAAGGCATGAAAAGAACTGCAAGAACTTGAAATAAATCACAAGAGTTACTGCTTAAATCCACAATGGAACGCCTCACAAGTTGCAAGAATTTCTTTATCTCTTTTATTTTTTTACGAGTTTTTTTTTCCCATGTTACGCCATAAGTTGTCTTATTTTTTTATGCTAGAAAGTTAAAAATTTAATTTATACTGGTTGAAACACTTTTCAAATACTTAAATGGTGACACACTGCTCGACATATGTTTTTTTTAAAGGTATTGAGACAATGACACGCTAGATTGACTCGAACCAACCATGGTTACCCTATGAAACCCTCAACATGGGTATGCGATAATAATAAAACTATGGAACCCAAACGAAAAAAATACGAGGCCCAATTACAATGAACCAAATATTGAAGGCAAAATATGAATTTTTTTTTAAAAATTACTTGAGTAAACCTATACCAGTGATCGGCACAACACCTTAGGGTGGGACAAGTTTCTCATCCTTTAAAAGAGAAAAGTTAAGGTAATGCTAGGATTTCCAAATAAGTAAAAGAAATTCGAGACCCGGGTCATATATATATATATATAAACAACCCCAATTTAATAATATGAAAAAAAAATTAACCCTGCAAAATCTTCTAAATCGAGGTTAATCTTTAAAAATTGCAACCCGTGAAATCCCAGACTTAGGCTAAAGCAAGAAGTATAATCCCCAATCAATTTTATTTTGAATCATAGAATTAGAAAAAAAAATAGCGATAAATTTTTTGTTAATTAACTATCTAACCCTCACTCCATCGTGGGTTGTAAATTTTTTTCCAAAAGCATACTGATTATGCATGCTACTTCAATTTATTTTTTTACATAAAAAAATTCAAAATGTGAATTGAAAAGTCTATACAAGCATTTAATTAAATAATTCGATAACCTTCTATGTAAATAAATGAAAAAAAGACGTTAACAATAACCAAAAGGAAAATTGAAAAAAAATTAAGAGATGAATATAGATCAAGATATTCAATCACACAAAATAAAATATTTACCCGATTATATTTACTGAACTTATTTATTTAAATCAATAAAAGATAAACTCACACCCTAAAAAACCCATGACCTAGAAGATAAACATAAATGAAATTGACTAGATAAACTTACACCTTAAAAAAAATCACTCAAGGCCAAACACATCAAAAATATTATTTAAAAATAAGTATTTTTTTATTTAAAAAATAAAGTTCATTTGTATAAAACAAAAAATATATAGATGAATTAGAATAATATCTTGAAATATCAAACACAAACAAAATAATTTTTTTAAAAAATTTATATTCAAAAAAGACATGCAAACCCCTTGACTTAGGTCATAAGACCATGATAAATCCATATATAAAAAAATTGAAGATAGTCACAAAACCAATATTTAAAAAAAAACTAATGCAAAATTTTAGGATCGTGCGAAGCCAAATCCCCAACAATTTAAATGTCGAAAGATAAAATTAAAAAAAAAAATCAATTACACAAAATGATCTAAAAAAATAAAGGTGAAAATAAATAAAAAATTAATTAGAGGGAAAATAAAAAATTTCAATTGGAGAGTTAAATGAAATTGAAAAATAGCTTTAATAAAAGGAAAAAAAAATCAAAAGAATAAGGGTCAAATTGAAAAAAAAAATAACAAAAATTTTAATTGAAGGATAAAATTAAAAGCTAAAAATACTTTAACAAAAGGACCAAGAAAAAAAATCAAAATCAAAAGAATAAGGACTAGAATGAAAAAAAAACATATAAGAAATTATAAATTATAAGTGAATGACTAAATTGAAGAAAAACTTCTATAAGAGAAATAAGAACGATATAACAATTTAAAAGAATAGAGTCTGCAATTGAAAAAAAAAAAAAGACAATCGTGCACTTTACCTAATAGGAGAAAGAAAAGAAAGAAAAAAACGACCATCAACGACAATTTGACCACCATAAGCCGCCACACATCATACTATATGGAAGAGGACACGATAACGCATAAACAAAGACAGCGAAAGATCAGGTTTAGCCATTAAGTGGCATCACATATATTGCTTGAATACACGGACACCCATCTATTTGCTTGCATGACTTTTTTTATTAAAAAATAAAAATTTAATATCAAAATACCCAATGACCCTAGTAATTACCTTAAAAAAAACTCATGTGAAATTATAAAAATACAAAATGCAAAGCTTATATGTACTTTAATTTTACATAGATAATATGAAAAAAAAAAAACTCATCTCCAACAACCTGATTCTCTTTAATAATCTTTTAATGATCAATAGACTATAGAAAAATCAAAACAAGCTTAAAGCTTTTTTTTTTTTAGTTCCAGTATAGAACAAAAGGATTATTTTACTACAGAAATCAACTGTTTCGATTGCCACGCCCTGGTAATAATAACTTTGATCAAGTCATAAAAAAAATGTTTTCTTCTTACATTTGGCTAGAATATCGGACGTGGGTGCTGCTGTCATGACAGATACTCTCGCATAATTTCTTATGTGAAGGTGGAATCTTGAATTTTATCCTTATCATCGATCATGGGAAGAAGAAATCAGCGAACAAAAACTATAATTCTTTTGCTATCATGGTGCTGTGAGATTTTGGAGGAGAACGCAGGTAGCCGCCACCAGCATCACCAGGATGCTGCCTTTTCTAATCTCGAGGAACTCTTGAGGCTTTATATGAGCAGGCTCTATGTGTTTGAATCTTTCTAATTTTGTTCATGCGATAGACTTAATTATTCCAGGATTTATAGGAACCATTCAAGTTCTGCCTTGCCTTGACTCTTTCATTGCCTAATTAAAACATGTCATAATACTAATAATTAAGTCAACGAATAACTAAACTGCTCGTAGCAGTTGCTTTGCCGAAGTCATGCTTCACTACAATTATAAGATTTTCTTTTATTCGACCACACGCAAAACTATATTATTAAAATATAATTTTAATTTATTTGGAATGTGTGTGCGCGCGTGTGAGAAGATTATTGAATCTTAAAATTAAAAAAAAAAATGTAGTTTACCCTTATAATGATTTGACTTCTCGCAAAACTATGAATAAGGACCAATTTGAACCTAAATTATGTATAGGGATCAGTTTAACTAAATGTCAAGAGGAATGAACGGTACAAAAACGAAACAAGGGCATCAACGCAATTCGGAGAAGGAATCCGTAGCATTGTAGTTTATATCCACACAAAGAGGACTAAAACAGCAAACAAAAGGCACAAACTTGGAGAGTAGGTTCTTTTGTGTCACAGACTCACAACAGTACACGAGTTGAGCACGAGAGGCCAACGGATAAGACCAGGGAAACGAAGAGCACAGCTGGTTTTTTTGTGTGTCGGAAAATGGCATCACCATTTACAGCGGCAACAACTCTTTCATGCACTTCTTCTTCTTGGCTTCACGGTTTTGTCGGACCCACAAATGAAATCTCCAAGTTCCCAGACAAAAGAATACCTATGTTGGTTTTAGCTCAGAAGAAAGCCAAAAAGACAAGAAAGGTAACAATCAAATTGCACAATCTGAATTGGGTTCTTGTAATGTTCTCTCACACTGTGTTTTCTTGAAAGAAAGATTCAATCTTGGTTTGTTTTTTATGGCTACCAAAGAGAGAGTCTCTTTGGTTTTAGTCTTTTTTAATTAATGGGGTTTTGTGCATTGCTGTTATTGTTGTTGTGCTAGATAATATTGAAAGAGGATGTGATGGATTTGGGAAAGAAAGGGCAACTAGTTGATGTCAAGGCTGGCTTTTACAGGAATTTTCTGCTGCCTACAGGCAAGGCTCAGATTGTCACTCCTGGTTTAGTCAAGTAAGGTTTAATTTGACCAATATACATTGATTTTCTTATGTCTTAATTTTTGTGTTGATTATATTAGTGCCTTGAGAGAAACTTATCATCCATTTGTTGAAGAAAATAACATTTTCTCAATTCGAATGAGATATTGGTGGCTTAAATATACCTGTTAAAAGTATTCAATCCATGAACGTGATATGCAGTAGGTGGCCTGTGCAGATGTTTAAGCTGGAATATCCCTCTGAAAATGAGATGGTGCTACTCAAAATATGGAATTTATAATATTTCATTGTAATACTCCTCATTCATCTATACCTGACAGGGAGACATTGTTTTTGGCTAGCCTGACTCCCCATAACGATGATCTGATAGCTAAAAGCCTCCGGTGACCTAACAAGCATCTCTTTAACTACTAAACATCCATTATCTTGCATGACAAACTTTGTCCAACTGATGCTCCTTCTCATGACAACTGTGGATGGTAAAACACACACACAACTCAACTATGGAAACTATAACTTGAGTGGACTTTTGAGAAATCATTAGAATTTGTGATTTTCATAATTGAGTTGGTGGAGGAGGAAGACCAATGTAGCTGACTTCAATTAATGGGGATCGAATTATAGTTAAGTTGAGCTTTGTGGTTCCTTTTATCTTCTTCCATGGTCATTTTTGGAGAGAAACAGGCAAAAAAAAAAAAAAAAA
>Ga0325411_1007405_pt1 | contig 11969 bp, 5 predicted proteins | sample PopdelMetagenome_13_FD_206181 | JGI IMG/M metagenome (GOLD analysis project Ga0325411, IMG submission 206181) | Populus deltoides microbial communities from Bellville, Georgia, United States - Xylem-PdIQD-R4 | ecosystem: Host-associated > Plants > Phyllosphere > Stem > Wood/Secondary xylem...
CACCTGCTACTACCACAGTTATCGGTCATCTGACTTATCAAACATCATCTACTACCAATTACTATCCCTCTGGGCTTTGTATATCAAGTCAATAGATACATTGATTATAAAGAATGAATCAGATTGCTTAAACTAAGAGATTAACAAATTATTCAATACCACAGTCTTATTCCTAAACATCTTGGATTTTGGGACTCATCACAGTGCTATGTTGAACCAAAACATATTTCATTATAAATTGGAATAATAAAATGATCATTTTGCTCTTCTCAAACAAAATAAATTAACTTGCTACTAGAATAATAAGGTCTTTCTCACATGATTTATTGATCATTATCATATTGACTGAGGATAAAAAAAATCTTTTCACATTTTATTAGCATAGTAAAATAACTTAATTACCATTAAAAAAATATTAAATTAGCATCTGAGGGTTTTTTCATATTTTATACTTTTTCAAGCACAATGAAATGAATGAATTACCCATAAAATAAAAAAAAATATTAAGTTGTCGTCCAAGGGCTTTTTGGTATTTTCAACTTGTTTTTTTATATATATATAATCAAGTTGACTGAAGGAAAATTTGGTATTTTAATAAATATAAAATATTATTTAAAAAATAGAAGTGGTTTGCGCGTGCACGTGCTAACAGGTGAGAGACACTCGTTCTATTTGAACGACGCATGAGGCATCATTCAGAGGCCGAATAAAGGCTTATGGGGCAAAATTTGAATTGTCTCGATTACCCCTCCATCACTAGGGGCCTCGTGAAGCAAACGGACCTTAGGTTTGGTGCCAACGATCTTTTTTTCTCCTTCTTCTTTCTCCCCCTCGATTTCTGTGCCTGACCCTTCAATTTTTGAAAGAAGCCTTCGATTTATTTTTTCTTTAGATTTGGTTAGTATTTGTTTTATTTGAAATAATATATAAAATTGGATTTTTTTCTCAATTTCATTCTCCTTCAATTTTTTTATCTAATATAAATGGTCTCCGTTCTTTTGATTACTATTTGTTTTGTTTGAGATAATTTTTAAAAATAATTTTTTTTACAGTTTCATCTTCCTTCAATTTTTTTTCCTATTAGATTTGATCTTCATTCTTGTAATTGTGTTTTTTTATTTTACTTTGACAAATTTTTAAACTAATTTTTTTTCTAATTTTATCTTTCGACATTAAATTGGTTGGGAATTAAGATTTTATGAGTTATGAGTTTGAGAGATTAATCCAGTTTAGGAGATTCATCAAGGTTTGCATGTTTTTCCCCTCTTTTTTTAAGCTCATGACTTTTCAGTTTCATCTTTCAATATTTATTTTATTAGAGATTGAGTTATGTTATTTTTTTTATTTGCTTTCCATAGGATTTTTTTCTAATTTTAAAAATACACAGGTTATCTCGAGTCTTTTTGTTCTTTGTTAAATTTAACATTTTTTTAAAGAAATTTTGTTTTTGAATTAAATTAAACTAATTGATTACATATAAGTATGAAATGCTCATTTAATGATATTTTATTTGATTTATTTTCTAGATCATTGCTCTTACAACTTGTGCAACCTCTTTTAATGCTATCTTACATCATTTCATAATGGTGTTACATCCATCTTAGTGAGCTCTTTCTAGTAGTGAATCAATTCCCACGGCAAGCATCAATTAGTCTCCAAAAGACTCTTCTTTTTTCTTCTCCCGAATATACTTTTAATATTTTATTTTTATAGTTAATTATTGCAAAAAAAAATGTGTTCCCTTTATTTACTTTCAATGTATTTTTTAATTATATTATTCAATTATTTTGATGTATTTTTTAATTATATTATTAAACTAACAAAGCTTATTAAACTTAATAAAATCAATGACCCGAGTTTCAGAATTTTTCCTCGTCATTTAAACATTCTAGCAATACAAGTCCACGTGAACATCCTTTTTTAAGTTAGAAAAAACTTGACGCGTCCCAGGTTGTCTAACCTATATGGTCTGATACCCTGCACACCGCAAGTCCACATTAACAGTAGCCATGCTCCAAACATAAGTCTTGCCTCACACAGGGGAAGAAGAAGGTATTTATCCAGAAATAGAGAGAGCAAGAAGAAACAACATACGCTTTCATCATGTATAAACTGCAACATCAAAATCAAACAACAGGGATATTTCTACTCTCTCATCAATGCAATCAGTACACCTGTGACTTCGTATGTAGTAAAAGACGTGTACAAGCAAATACATATGAACTCAATATTTCACCAGGAGTGGAAAAAAGGTACTAGCATATACAAAAAAACCTTCCTCCGCAATTAGTGAAAACATGTTTAGGTTTCTACGGAAGAACTTGTAAACATATCATGCCTCATGTTCTGTTCAAGAACCTCCATGACGATAATAGAGCACTGACCGGTAGATGGCAGCAACATGAAGAAAGCAGATGAGCACTATGAGGAGATCATCCAAGAGACCAACTATTCCCAAAATTCCTGTAAATTATCACCCATAGCTGATTGCATTATTTTAATGTTATTCACCAAAACAAGAGAACCAACCTAATCCAAAAGAAATACAAAATATAAATGAGTAATTAAAAAAAGCAATTACTTACCTTCTGGAATAATGTCTACAGGGCTGATGATGTAGACAGCACTTAATACCATCTGCAAACAAGAAATAAATAAGAATCTTGCTGTAGAAATGACACTAGTAGTCCAACCAATATCAAGTAATGCATAAAATACTCAATTGGGTTAATGTAAGAAGACTAGTCCTTTAGTCTCATGGAGTTGTGTACAGCAAATGTAGTTCCAGTTTCTCCTAGCAAACTAACCAAATTACATGCCAGTCAATGATTGCAAAACATAACAGTAAACTGTATACGATGTTGCTAAGCTAGTCCATCTTGCATATGCAGTCCAACAAGAATAATTGTTCATACTAGACTAGATTATTGTTAGTGGCAGAAAATCAGCATGTCAATGGCAGAAATTATGACAGATTCTTGGCAGGAATTGTTGTCCCCCATTTTCAGCCATAAATAGAGAGGATCAGAGAGGGCAAAGGGCGACAGCAAACACACTAAACATGTAATAGAAGGAGCTGTCTTCATTGGCAGAAGCAGCTGCAGAATGGCAGCATTACAGCAGCCTCTTGTCTTTGTAGATTTCCTTCAACAACCTACTTTCAAACTCTCCTCTGTAAATTCTAACAATTATGTCATTGTCATATGTCATGGATTAGACAACATGCAGCTGCATTAGTCCTTTGAAACTGAAGAACAGCAAACAGAATAATATATTTGGGGGTGATTCCTCCATGAAAGGGCATTAGTAAAGAAAACCTATACCAATTCCATTATGCCAGCATCCAGATTTCCATAAAATCATATTATAACTTAGGAAGCCATTTCTCATTCTGACGATCTTCTGCTTGGTTGTTATACCATGTCTTTCTTGAGTTAAGCTCTAGTGCCCAAAACACCAATTTATATTAGATGTTGAAGAACTAAGCACCAATTTTATAGCATTCCATTAGAGGCCTTTGTTACGAGCCAAGGATTGATGGAAGAAACTTAGTAGCAGCATGCAATAAATATGGCAGAAAACAGTTCAATAGCAGCAGCAGTAGTAACAGTTGTAACTAAAGGAGGGAATAATAAGCATGTGAAGGAAGTTTAGTTGGTTAGTAAATCAGTTTGAGCTGTCAAGAGTTAGTCAGTTAGTATAACAGTTAGTATAATGCATTTCATTGCATTTAAGTCATCGTATTGGAAACTTGTAACTCGGGCAATAAGATTGAATATTTATTGGTGTAATCTACTTCTCCATCAAATTTCTTCTACACACTTGTTTGTTAAGAAAGATCATTAACAGCCTTCTCAAACGCTCAAGATGTAAAGGCATGGAATACTTAAATTTAAAAGTATGACTCTCACCACATACTGTAGGCAGGATCAAGCAGGGGTTTGATCTTAAATCTCTTTCGAACAGATGGATTAATTTTAGGTTAAATCTGAACAAAAATATGAAGATAAAAAGGTTCATAGTATGCTCCTAAAAGATGACAAAACATTAGGCCGAGTAAAAAAATCAAATAGCTAGCAGCATTCTTATGGTTCATCATTTAAGCAAGAGTTTAAAAACCACAGTGTTAGAAATAAGACTGGTAAAAAGTTGCTAGTTTACTTAACTGCAATGTAGACACGTGCCTTGATGACCACAGGAAGAGATCTTTGGGGATCCATTATTTCTCGCAACAACCTCCGGAGAAGAAATGGAAGGTCTTGCATTCTCTGGGGATAAGAGAAACCATCTTTTAAAACCTCATAGCAGTTACAATACAGTAGTTAAATGTACCTATGATATGATTATAAATGCTGAAACAGATAAAAATTCCAGTACATGTCATGACTACTACTACTAATCATCCATCATTTCTAGCTTTCTTAGGATAAAAATGATATTAATTTATGCAAGACATTGATCAAGTATGGTTGAAAGGTGAAACAGAACATCAAGAGCACAGATCAGGTAAAGATTATGAGGCAGACTAGTAGATCCAGAAAAAGAGGCTGCTGTTTGCATAATTGGCACCTTTAAATCAATAGAACCCAACAATAGTTCTTAGTAAACCAGTTAAGTGACAACTACAAGATGCGGACAACAAAGGAAAAAAATCTTGTGTCTTTTTATAGACAATGGGTATTTCTATAATTTCAGGAAAATCTCGAAATTTGTCTAAGTCTTGCTTTTATTTTCTATTTAGTAATTATTAGCCTAAGGAGTAATTAGTTTTATTAGGTTTTCCCTGCTCTACACAGGCTTGGTATTTTTTTATTAGGCTTTATTGGATTTGGACTATTAGAACTTATAAATAAGTATGTAGGCTTAATAGCATTTTCAATTCATAAACTTTTTAAAATTTTCTATTCAACTGCTGAACTTTCAATTTTTTTCAAATATAAGTGTTGTCGTTAAGTTTTGTGTATTTTATTGTGTATTTTATGTTGACCTGACCGTTCAATTGTCATGTGGCATGATAACATGTTTTCCAAGTGTGCACAAACTTTTTAGCTTGTTTCTAATTAAGTATATATACTTTTATTCTTTTCTATTTTAAGTGTTAGTATTTGTATTTTTTTTTTCTATTTGAATGTTTATGCTTTTGTTAAAAGCCATTTTTTATATAGAAAAAAAATTAATTTAATTAATACTAAGCCATTACAATTTATATAAGACTTAAGAAAAATATGAGCACGAAAGTTGATTCTAGTCAAAAGAAAAAAAACTCAACAACTACAATAATAACCATTACCCTTTTAGATGATATCTTGTCTTGTCTATTTGATGTGCTTCTCTTAAACCTGTTTGGGATTGTGGTTGCGGTTTAAAGTGTTTTTCGCTTAGAAATGCATCAAAATGATGTTTTTTTATTTTTTAAAAATCATTTTTGAAATCAGCACATCAAAACAATCCGAAAACATTAAAAAAAAATTTAGCAATTTTTTTTTTTGAATTTTTTGGAAACGCAGGTTGGCCCGTGTTTCCAAACAGGGCCTAAATAGATTCTTTTAATGTTTACTTTGCATCTTTATATGATCATATTTGACCAAGACCAAACAAATAAATTTTTTACAACAAAACCATACATATCAAATTTATTAAAATGAAAAAATAAAAATTAAACTAGCATGCCTTGAAAAAAGAAAAATAGATTTTAGATTCATTTGATTTTCTCTTCTTTCGCTAGAATGAAACATATCTCTATCTTTATTTTGGTAAGTTAAAAAATTTAATTATTTTAAAAAATTAACAATTTTAAGTACAAATCCATAACAAGGTTCATTAAGAAAATCCACCATTAGTAAGTATTTTTTAAAAACATTTTATCCCATATAAGGATGTCAACAGGTGGAAACATTAACTATTAACTAATAAATTAAAAAAAAACAATTAATTAATAAATTATTGAGAATTGAGACATTTAAATAAAAAATAAATAAAAGTACAAACACTAAAGGAGAAAAAAAATATAAAATACAAGCACTCAATTAGAAACAAACTAAAAAGTTCACACATATTTGGCAGACATGTCATTATATCATGAGTCAATTGAATGACCATATTAGAATAAAATAGACAAAACCTCACAGAAACACTTGACTGGAAAAAAAAAATGAAAGTTCATGTACTCAAATAGCAAAAATAAAAGTAGAGACGTTCAAATAGAAATAAATGAAAAGTTCATGAACCAAAAATGTTGTTAACTTCTTTCTAGTATTTTATTAGTCCTAAGGAGTAAATAGCTTTATTAGGTTTTTCCCGTTCTACATAAACTTAGTATTTTTGTATTTAGGAATCTAAGTCCTTATTGGATTTGGACTACTAGAACTCTATATCTAAGTATGTAATCTTTCAATATTATGAATACAAGTTTATTTATGAATAAAATTCTAGCAATTTGCTTTTGATTGTGCAACTCAATCTCCACTTAGGTGTGATTCCTAAGAACCCTAAGTGTGAAGCTTAGTTTTTTCCTATCCTCTAGGTGTGACTCCTAGAAATTTATCCACATTTTCCCTCAAATCCACAAGAAATCTACATCAATACAACAGCTCTAAAAAACCTCTGAAACTTAGATCCAGAACAGCCCCTAAGCTGTCCTGCATCACTACACATGTAACATAGGTATCAGACATCACTGTTCCTCATCAAAAGAATACCTACTTCAAATCTTACTAATACTACCAAGTAATTTTTTAGAGAACTCGATCTCACATACAAGTTCTATATACAATTAAATTTCCTAATGCTGTCTAGTTTTCTATGATTTTAGCTGAGTAATCAGAAATCATATGACATCATATTCTGTAACATAAGAAAATACCCAAATGCATCCATGAGGAAGAAGAAAAAAATACTTCCTATCTGTGGAAAATGAGACAAAACTGGGACAAAGTAGTGCGACAATATAGACCATAAAGTAAAGCAACTATTCCTCTTCTCCTTTTTCTCTAAAGCTAGGAAGTAGAGCAACTACTATCTGCAGAGAACGAGCTGGCAGCTGAGAATGCTGCATGGAAAAAGGAAAGGAAGACAAACAAGAATTTTGAAGGAGCACCAAGAAGGCAATAATACAGCCTTTAAGGATCAAATTCCACATAACAGATTTAAGAAGAAAAAAAATCCTCCTAAACTTGCACAAACATGTGCAAGTAGTGAAGAGACAAGGAGAGCACAAGAACTAGCCATAAGCATAAGGGACACCAAGCCATACATGTGCATGCACGTACTCTTATCAAGACTCTAATCTTATGAATCTTAGTAGTGTTGGTAAAAAAACAACATGCATTCCAAGACCAAAATCATCATTATCTGTCCTTTGTTTTGGATGTTGCCTTTTGATGCAGATCGGGCTAGAGTTCTGTCCTTGTTTTGGCTGTTGCCTTTTGATGCGGATCGGGCTAGAGTTGCCATATTCTAAGGAAATATTAGTTGCAAGGAAAATTTTGTTATAGACAAGATACCCGAACATGTAATCCACATACCTGAACAAGACTACTGGTATTTCCACCAAAAAGATGATTGTATCTTTCAATTTTTCCAAGAACCTCAGCAACATTAGGATCATTGCGCTCCCTTAATGAAGCTTCACCAGGAACCAACAATGTAATCTGTCGACGACACAGCGGACATTTACATGGCTGGAGTACAGATCCATGATGCCAAACAAGCATAATACAATCACCTAAATATACCAAGTGAAGAAAATGTTAAATTACCTGCAGGTTTAATCTTAACAGTCTAGAACCCAAAAGTTAGAAGGAGAAAAAAAAATTAAGTAAACCCCCCAAATATCATTTCAACAGGCTTGACAAAACAAACAGATAAAATTATGCATTTTGACGACATAACTGGACAAAAATTCGTTCTTTAACTATAATAAAATGACACCAAACCAATTATGTTCCTATAGACAACTGTGCAGACCATAAACTATAAATCAAGCATCATTACAATGGTAATTTAGCAAACAAAAGAAAACCCATAAAAGATAATCATTTATCCTTTTTGAATGGCATCATCAAAATCTTCTTCCTGAACAAAAGATAAATAAAAATAAAAACCGACATGGCATTCACGTATTTAAGCTCACCCAGAAAGAACCCAGATCCAATCAATCAGCAAAACATGAAAGGAAGCAAATGTATAGATAGAAACTGACCGCAAAACCAATGAGAGCAATTGGCCTGACAAGCAATGTTGAAGTGTCCATGGCATATGGCGCAACAATCGTTCCCTGGAGGTCCATCCATTTCCCCCCTTCTCTTCTCTTCTCTTCTCTTTCTCGTTTAGGGAAAATGGAAAAAGAGTTCCACCATTAAAACAAATAATTCAACAGCTGCCTCTCTACAGGTGATATATGTTGTTAATGATTGAAAAATGATAAATACCTGTACATGATATGGTATTTATAGTGTATATACGAGAAAGGATTGGCTAAAACTGTAAAGGACAAAAAGAGAGAGGGCAAACTACAGATGGGATCCTATAGTTTTTCTAACATTTGCTCCCTTTTATTTAAATATTTTCTTTTTGGTTTGAACTTTGAAGGTCAGGCATCTTTGATCCTGTTTTTGTACATATTTCGGATATTTTCTAATATTTGCTCCCCTACTATTTGAATTGATGCTTTCATGAGATATTTTATTTCCCTAACATTTATTCAAATTCAAATATGAAGCGAATTTACTTATCACTTAAGCCGACACCTCAAGCTATTATTTAAATATTTTTAATATATATGTATATATTCAATTAACGAAAGCTAAAATATGAAGGGAAAATACTGCAGACTATGAAAAGTATTTTTATGGTTTTGTTCCTCCCATAAAAAAAAAATTTAATTTCACTATTGGAGGCGTTGAGTTTTTTTATAGGTGGATTAATCATAATAAACAAATATTTTTAAAAAATATATGAAATAACTAAAATAATATTGAAAGTCAAAAAAAAAATTAATTAGCGTTAAGGGGTTTTTTTATATTTATTTTTTTACAATAATAGATTTAGTATTTGAATAAATATAAAAAAATAGTGAAACGATCAATGAATTTTTTGTTTTTTCACAATGATATTTTGTTATTATTAGATTAGTTGATGAGCAAATTGATATTTAAATAAATAAAATAATAATAAAAAATTAAAAAAAAATAGTTGGTAGGTGCGGCGTCTATTAACACACAAAACCCTTATTTTTTCATGTTGGTAGAAGTGTCATTGTGTCTTCTTTTTTTTAAGGCAGAGTGTATGGTCAATGGTGACATGATTTATCATTGAAGACACTTTTCTCTTCTTTTTTTCTCTTTTTTTTCCTCGAAATTCATGCTATCTATGTAAAATTTCAGAGTTATCTTGTGATTTAAGAGTATTGCACTTAGATCCTTATTTTTTTTATTTCTAAGTTTTGTTCTTGTTTTTTTATAAAATTTTGATTTATTTTCAATTTCATCATTTAATTTTGATTTAAGATATGTTTATTTTTCAATTTAGTTCTTATTCTTTTGATTATTTTTTTTTTGTTGAATTGATTTTTTTTTCAACTATTCGATCAAAAAATTATTTTTATTTTTTATTTCAATTTTGATCTTTATTTTTTTAATTTTTTTTGGATCACTTTGTTAAATTGAATTTTCTTTTCAACTTCACCCTTTAATTAAAAATAAAATTTATTTTGTATTTTAATTTTAGTCATCATTCTTTTAATTGCTATTTTTTTTAATCCTTCTATATAATTAAATTTTTTTCAATTTCATCCATCAACATTTAATTTATTGAAAATTAAACTTCATGGTTTTTTTCAAATAAGATGCTTCAAGACTAATAATACGGATCATGAGGTTGAAAATTTAACCCGGGTCATGAGTTTGAAAACATAACTCAGGTTGATATTTGTTTTGTGTTTTTCCCTTATTTGCTTATTGTTTTTATAGTTTGACATTGATTTTTTTTATATATATAAAAATAAGCTTTTTAATTTTTTTGTCGAGTTATCTTAATCTCATGAAAGGATAACTTGAGATAGTTTGGCCTTGATTATCAAGATTGTAGGTTTGTCATGTTTACTGACTCGAACTAAATTTTAGGTTTTTTTTATCTAATTTTATCATTTTATACTTAATAAATTGAAAATTGAGCTATATTGTTTATTTTTTAAAAAAAAATTCTGAAATTATCATGATTATTTTTTTTAATTAGAAAAATCATCCTAAATATTGATTTGGTTTTTAATTTTATTTTTTTTAAAAAAATTACAATTTACGTCATGAGTAACTTAATTTTTATATCTAAACTAACAAAAGAAAATCAAATCCATCAAAATCTAAGAACACCATCACCAACCACGAGCCATCCCCTTCTTCTCCATTCATTCTTCACCAACCAGACCCCCTCTCTCTCCCTCACTACAATCCTCCTTCTCTCTCCTGTAAACATCACACCCAAAATATCCACGAATTCCAGTAAAAAAAACAAATTGCTTTGACCAGTAGAGCGAGGAGAAGCTTGAGTTTGCTTGCAAAGGAGATTAGGGCTCCTGTTTGCAAAGCATGCGCTCAAATCATTCACAGTTGATATTGTATTTTTAATTATCTAAAAATATAAAAAAAATTCAAAATTCAAAATTTTGCTAAACTCCAGTTAAATCAAGGGCTAAATACCATCTTAGTTATTTAAAAATACTTTTCATTTTAGAATATATTAAAATAATATTTTTTTAAAATTATTTTTAACACCAATATATTAAAATGATTTAAAAATATTAAAAACATATTAATTTAAAAAAAAATTAAATTTTTTTAAAACACTTTCCATTACATTTCTTTTATTTAACTTCTTAACATTACTACGTGTTAATTTGGTGACTGAATACAGAAGAACAAACCCCAAAAACAAATGGATTTTAAGCCTGGGATCGTGAGGGTCCAGCCACCTAATATGGGCTACCCATATATTATATATGGGCTGCCACAGGCCCACATCTTGCCACGGTTAATTGCCTTCACACCGCAGATTATTAAACACAGTTACAATTTCATCACCCTATAACCTCAGATTTTTTTATTTCATTTAGGTTTCTCACCATGAAAATTTTCCATATGATTAACTAGAATTTAATGGAATCCCTACAAAATATATATATATATATATATATATATATATTAATAATTATATGTCATGTCATAGCAAAACACCCCATTGGTTTTCATTTTAAAATACAAAATTAGCTTTAAAAAACTTTAATTAAAAAAAAATAAACAGTATATATTTTTCTAAAATCACCATATATGGAATATATATTTTTTAAATCACACAGGAGTGAGGTTTAATATTGATTGATTGGCAAATGAATCCAAAAATACCCCATATCATCATAATTAAAAGAAGCTATTATTTATTTATTTTTTTTAAAAAATATTATATTTTCATATTTATATTTTTTTACTTTAAGATATTTAAAAATAATATATATTTTTTTATTTTTTAAAATTTATTTTTAATATTTGCACATTAAAAAATTTAAAAATATTAAAAAAATTAATTTAAAATAAAAAAATTAAAAGTTTTTAAAAATATTTTTCAAACTAAAAAACCAATTATTTATTAGAGCATATTTGAGAATGTGATTAACCGGTATTTTTAAAATATTTAATTTTTTTATTTGAAGTTAATTTTTTTTATTTTTAAATGTTTTTGATGCATTGGTATTAAAAATAATTTTGTAAAAATAAAAAAATATTATTTTAATATATTTTTAAATAAAAAAATATTTTAAATCGTAGAATCCAAATAGTTAAACTTCAACCGCGCACGAAGTCAAGTGTAATAGCATGGTATTATCCCCTCAGAAAGGAGGATAAAACCCATCAACCGTTAAAAACAAGGAAAGCTAGCTGGGAACTGGAGAGGATCATAATGTATGCTAGCCACAATTT
>Ga0325411_1007406_pt1 | contig 11968 bp, 6 predicted proteins | sample PopdelMetagenome_13_FD_206181 | JGI IMG/M metagenome (GOLD analysis project Ga0325411, IMG submission 206181) | Populus deltoides microbial communities from Bellville, Georgia, United States - Xylem-PdIQD-R4 | ecosystem: Host-associated > Plants > Phyllosphere > Stem > Wood/Secondary xylem...
AAATCAGTTTATAAGGGGCATTTTGTCAAGCATGTTGTGTGTGGAAAATATATACAAGAATTACCTTTTTCTGCAACTCTCTCTATTCTTCAACCTTCTGTGCAAACCTTTTTCTCCTACTACCCAATTCAACAATCAACCTACAAATCATCAAATAAACACAATCAAACACAAGATTAAAAACTTCAACATAGAAACCGTGAAACCAATTTGTGATATGGTTGAACTTACAATGGTGCCTGTAGATGAACAATTGTTTAAGTGGTACTTCGTTGAAAAATAAGAGTTTCAGCATAATGCAATTCTAATGCTAGCTTTTGGTACTGCTTGTGGAATCTGGTTGGTGAGGAACAAATTAGTTTTTTCAAGTAAAGTTTACGGATTGGGATATAATGTTTGAGTTAATTCCTCATCGTCTAGTTTTATGGTTGAATACAATCAACAAAAACTTTAATCAAATAAATTATAACTTATTCCATCAAAATATGATTCCACGAGAAAACACTCCTCGTTTCTAGCGTTTCGACTCCTGATTACAAAATCAGAGTCTCTGTCAGCTTTCTGATTGTGTTGCTCGCAGCCATTTCCATTATTCACCAGAACTAGGCTCTCCTTGTAAGCAAAAACTCCTACACACCGAACCCACCCAGTTGATCCAAGACCACTTATTTCTTGAGTTCTGGGATCACATGAGATTAGTTCACCAGAGTCAGAAACAAAAATCAGCTTACTGTTCTTCCAATGCCCAATCGGATACGAAATTTCTGGAAGAGGCCCAATAGAAATGTTTTTTACCCAACACCTCTCATTCAGTGTCCACATATGAAGAAACTTCTCATGAACATCCAATATAGCGAGGGAGTCTTGGTACGTTGCAAGACACTGACACTTATATGACTTGCCACAATCTGGTAGCTGTATCTCTTGGCAGGTTTCCGTAGCCATGTCAAAAGAAATAATCACCTCAGGATCTCCAAATATTTCATACGATCCCAACCAGAAAAATACTCCATTCATACAAATGTAACATTTATTATTTTGCAAATAATAATAACGTGATAAATCTCCCCAATGTCTCCAAGAACCAGTACTAGATGAGTACACGAATACACGTAAAGGATACCTGCAGCCTCCCCTTTCTTCCTGTTTTTCACGCCAGTAATCTTTCATAACCACCACTTCGTAATCTTTAGTTACTGGATGTAATCCAAAACCATAAGCCTCATATTGTGGACTATAAGAAAAATTGGATGGAGGATTGGGTAAGGGAGGTAAGAATTTGAATTCATTAACTGCGGGGTTCCAGAGAGCACGAAAATCATACCAATCGCGATACATATAAAATATTCCATCACAAGGACCACAAAGAAATGGACTGTGAAAGGGCATGTTACCAAGCGAGGCGTATGATAAAACTTTAGGTGTCTCGTCTAGCAACAACTCAAGAGATTCAAGTTCACCCGCTTGGGTTACGCAATACTGAATAAGGAGGCAATCGCTGTCGTCACTTTTACTATAGTAATTTCTTAGATGCTTGGATATGAAATTGGGACTTGTAATGATAGCATACCATGATTTGCAAACACACTTGAACTGCAATAGATTTTTCACGGGCAGTCGTGATAAAATCTCAATTACCACATCTTCAGGCAAAGGATGACCAGTCATGGTTTCCATCACTACTGACATCTCCCGTTCCTTTTGGTCTCTACAAAAAAAAAAATGGTTATCTTGCTAAATACGTAAATTAGGAATCCCACATAAAACAAATATATTAATCCAAATTATGATAGCCCTGAGTAAAAGATAAAAGATCTCACCTCTCTTTTAAAATGGGAGTTAACCTTTCACCGCATGGCGAAACGTAACGGCTTAAGGAAAGAGCCATCCCTGCCCCCGACACAATAAATGTTTAGCAGGTGTGTATTTTTGGAAGTAAAAGAAGCAGGAAATAATATTCATGGATTAACAAGGTAAAATAACAGTTAAGACAAGAAAGTTAAGAATTTTTAAGGATTCAAGAAATGAGACCTCCTGAGACGATTGAGAGAGGCTTCAACGATCTTTATTCTTCAACCAAGAAGATTAAGACTTGCGAGTATGAGAAAGACCTTCAACGTTTAAGATGCAAAGATCGGTAAAACAGAGCTTAATTATACCAATAAAAGTCAACGGTAATCCTTGGAGAGAAAGCAAGGACAACTGGTTCTAATTGAGTAATATTTTACAAGTCGCACGACAACCAAGAGATTCCTGAATTGAGACGAAAATATTACATCTATTTTACGACAACTAATTCTATTTGATTAATTTTTAAAGTCAGATGACAACTAATATTAATTGGATAATATTGAAAGTCACACGACAAACCTTCAGAGTCTGAGTAACCGCGTAATTAAAATGCATTATAGTCTAATCTTTATACGAGTTAAAAACTTCCTTGGCCCTAATTTTTTCGAGGAAAAATAAATCACATTCTGATCCTATTAAGTTGGGGCATGATTGAGGTTTCCACTCTTTACCTCATTCATTTTATATGATAAAATTTTAAGATATATGAATTTTATAACATTATCTCAAAAGGAATTATTTCTTTAACCCATGTAAGTTTAACGAAAAATATTCTAGATGTACTTCTTTTATAGGAATAAAAAATATAATCGTATTTTTAAAAACTTTTAAAAAATAAATTCTCTAAATCATTCGTAAAATCAAGGCAAGAGGGGCAATTGCCTCCTTAAACTTTTTTAAATACTTTTTATATTATAATATTAATATAGTAGTCAGGTGAGGGGTTGACACACGCAAAGTTAATTATTATTATTATTGACTTATAGCCTAATATAGTACATATATCTAGCTCATTTCACCACACTTTTCCCTTGTCTTTCCTTTTCTTCCACTAACTAACCAAGAGCCCTTCTTCTTCCTTTTGAGTTGTTGTTCCCCGCCTCTCTTTCTTCTGCAAAATTTCTTTTCAAGTCCAGTTAAGCAGGTAACCTTTTATGCTTTATGTTTTAGGTAAGTTTCCTTTATCTTTTCTATTTGTTTTATTATCTAATTTTAGTTTTATTCTTTTATAATTAGTTATTAAAAATGTTATGGTTTATGATAATTTAGGGGTTTTAATATGAATATATTTAGCACGTGCAGTTAGAAAAAGAAAAGCAAGTTTAAGTGGGTGTTTGTTTCTGTGGTTGCTTCTGCTTTTAAAGCAAACCACAGAAAACAAGTGTTTGGTAACGGAGGAAACGTGATTTATTTCATGAGGGACCCACCATGTTTTGCGTTTTGAACGCAAGTCAGCAAATAGCAGTTTCATGCTGCTTCTCTTTGCCTCCATACACAATAAGCTGCTCACTTACTGTTCACTTATGTGTACAGTGTCAATTGTTATGATTGGGAAAGAGAACGTGCTGGAGATGAAGCAAATGAATATGGTGTACTCTGGACAATGCCTCTTGTTCTTCCTTTAGTTTTCTTTTTCTCTGATTCTTTCTATTCTATTGCTTACGTTTTTTTGTTCTGGTTTGTCCTCTCTCTCTCTCTCTCTCTCTCTCTCTCTCTCTACTGGTTTTGGTCCTCTGTTTTTTTTCTTCTTCGTCTGTGTTTGTTTGCTTGTGTTTGTTTTCTGATCAGTTGTTCAAACGGGGAGAGCCGGGGGGGCTGGTATACTTGGAGGCAAAGCTGGTGCTCTTGCGTTGGTTGGCCAGTGCTTTCCTCTCTCTGTTTCTGTTTTTCCTTCGCTTACTCTCCGATCTTCCTTCCCTGGGTCTTTTTTTTTCTGTCCTTTTGTTCTCCTGTGTTTGCTCGTCCTCCCTTTCGCCTTCTGTGTGTATCATTCACTTCCTGTGTTCTGTGTGTCCACTTTGTGTCTGTCCCCTGTTCTTGTTTTTGTTCGTCCTCTGTTTATCCTCGGGGTCCTTTCTATTTTCTTTCCCTTTGTTTTCGTTCTTTGTTCGTGCCTCAGTAATGGCATGCATCGTGGGGGCGAGAAGGATGTTACCATGATCTGCTGTTGTTTCCGCTGAATCGGGATGAAGGAGATGAATAGTTTGCTTTGAAACGGCGCCGTTTTGAGCTAAGGCGGTCATTCTTCAATTTGGCCACTAGAATTATGATATCTTGCAATCAGGCCCTTATTCGTGGAAAATTCTTTTTTTTTTTTAATTTGGCCCCTAGATCAATTTCAATTTTTAATTATATTTTTAATTGTGTTTTATTTAAAAAAATTAGAAGGAGATCGCTTAATGACGTAGCATTTACAGAATTTGATCGCAATCCTAATTTTGTTCCTAATGATATTTTATTTGATGTTGTTGCGCGCTTAAGAAACCAAAGAAACTATAGTCTGGATGGATTTCGTACGTCATGAAATTGTAGATAGTTTAATGGAACAATAAAAAATATTTGATATAAGTATTATTTATTTCATGATGTAATAGCAGTAGTTAAATCTACAATATTTAAATTAAAAATCATCAATATTAATATATATATTTTTTAATTATTTTATAACTTCAATTTAAAAAGCATTAATTTAACCAAACACATTAAACTACTTTTTGTTCAACCTCAATTTCAACCACAGTTTTAACCAAACACCTATTTTTGTCAAACCAGCCTCAACTAAAAGTACTTTTTATAAAACAACTTTTTTCAAACCACAACCACAACAGCAACCGCAATACCAAACACGCTCTAAGTGCTCTACAACTCCAGCCAAGTTCGCGGTATTCATAAATGTAGCCAGCCAGCCTCTTTGCCCAACACAACAATTCATCCCATGTTCGCGACTTTGGGATATGATTGGAAAGAGTCAACATACTTATTAATGTAGTAGTCAAAACCTAAATGATTTTTCCAAATATGTTAAAAAAAGATGTTTAAACCTGCTAATTTAATCAATTAAACATTTCTTTTCTTATTATAAAGGATGAAACCAAAAGTTAAATTTAATTTGTGTGTCTAAACATAATTTAAATATCTAGATATGATTAAGTATAATTTAATCAACATACTTATTATATGCATATAGATATGAATTGAAATAGGTTTTGATGAATTGATGTGTATTTTGCTACGAACTTATTATATTCATATGGGAAATGATGGTGATGAACTTAATAGTGATTAAAAATGAAGTACAAAACAACTCAAAAAATTAAGGACACAACAAAGAAATTAAAATAAAAACATTTAACATTTATCTTTAACTCACTTGTAGAAAACAACAAGTCAACAAAAACAACATCAATTTATCATGACAATACTTTTAAGCTATGATTTTTGCTGCTCTCTATCATATATCAGTATAGAATTGTTGTTAAGAACTTCACTAGTCCTTGAAAGATTTAGAATTATTGTGTAACTCAAATGACTTTTATTTAACAACGAATTATTATGTAGTTGTGTTAATTATTATGTAGACATTAATAATGATAAAAAACCACCAAGTTCATCAATTAAATTAACATGTCACTAGAAAAGTATTTCAAGCATAAATCTCTTGAGGATGGAGAGTCATTCAAAGATTCAAGTCATGTAACTCAATCAAGTTAAAAAAAAAAGTTATATTGAAATCAACCTCAACACTCTCCTTGCTGACCCTAGCTTATGAAGACCAATTTATGAATACCATGTAAATGTTAGGAATGCAATCCGGAGAGCATATCTACAAAAAGGTCCTTGTCAACATTCACACTATAATGTTCCTCAAAAACAATTTGGGAATATATCATCACTACAATGCTTTAATCCGGCGTGGTTTGGTGCATATCCAACTTCGTTAGAGTACAACATAGCCAAAGATGCTACTTTTTGCTTATACTGTTACCTCTTCAAGTCAAAAATGGGTGTTGATTCGTTTATGAGTGATGGGTTTTCAAAATGGAAAAAAAAAAAAGGAATGATTTGATCTTCATATTGGAAAGTCTAACAATAGTCACAATACATTTTAGACAAAATATGAGAATTTGATTAATGAAAAACAAAGAATCATGACTTTGTTATCCGAGCAGATAACAAAGAGTCAAAGTGATTTTCAAACTTGATTAAATGCTTCAATAGAGTGTGTCCATTTTTTATTGCTCCAAGGACTTCCATTCCATGGCCATGATGAATGTTAATGTTCAAGCCATCAAAGAAATTATCTAGAGCTCTTGCATTTCCTTTCAAAAGATTATAAAGACAGTAAAAGAGTTACTTTCAGTGAAGCTCCTAGACATAACAAATTGACTTCTCTAGATATTCAGAAAGACATTATTCAAGTTGTTGTAAAGGAGATTACAAATATGATTATCAAAGATCTAGATGACTCATTATTTTCAATTTTAATTGACGAGTCACGTGACATATCACTCAAGGAACAAATGATAGTTGTTCTACAACATATAGACAACAATGGACATATAATTGAATGTTTTCTTGGCATTCAACATGTGTCAGATGATGTCTTGCTCATAGACTTCAATTGACTCTTGTGGCTATTACAAAGACGCATAATAAAGTTGAAGATGTCTTCAATTTCATTTGTAGCATTATAAACATAGTTGGAGCTTTATGTAAAATGATGGAGGTGATTAGAGAAAAATAATATGCTAAAATTATTGAAGGACTTGAAAATGGAGAAATTTCTAGTGGACAAGGCATGAATCAAGAAACTTCTCTTAGAAGGTGTGGTGATACCCGCTGCAGCTCTTGCTATGTTACAATTATTCATCTACTTGTAATGTTTTTATTAGTTCTTGATGTGCTTGAGATTATAAGGGAGGACAGGATGAACTTAGAACAGAGAACGAAAGCAGTTGTTTTAATAGATATTATGAAATCATTTAATTTTGTGTTCATGCTTCATTGTTTGAGAAGGATGCTAGTAATTACAAATGAGTTCTCATAATCATTACAAAGAAAAGATATATAGAAAATGCTATAAGTCTATTGAAAATATCAAAGGAACGATTCAAAATGATGAGAGAGAATGATTCAGAATCTTTATTGGAAAAAGTGTAATCTTCTTGCATCAAACATGATATTGATATTCTAAACATGGATGATGAGTACAATTTTTGTTGGCGTTAAAGGCAAAAATACCAAAGGATTACAAACCTACACCATTTCCGTTATGAATTGTTTAGCAATATCATTGAAATGTAACTTATTGAGTTGGATGATCATTTTCTTGGGATGAGTACGAAGTTACTTTTTTATGTGGTATGTTTAAACTTAAGTGACTCTTTCTTTACTTTCAACAAAGAAAAGCTTTAATTCCTTACTCTTTTTTATCCTAGTGAATTCTCTATAGTGGACCTTATGGTACTTGGTGACCAACTTGATACTTATATTATTGATCTACGCGATGATAATGAGTTCTCTAGTATTTAAGGTATTGCTAGTCTTGCGGAGAAAATGATAAAAACAAAGAAAATTTTGATATTTTCATTGGTATATATACTTATCAAATTGTCATTCTTTTTACCAGTTACAAGTGCTACAGCAGAGAGTTTTTTTTGCGATGCATATTTTCAAGAGTAGATTGCAGAATAGGATGAGAGATAAGTGAATGAATGACAGTTTGGTTGTATACATTGAGAAAGATATCTTCGATAAGATTGATAATAAAGTTATTATGAAGTAGTTTCAAAATATTAAAACTTAAAGAGAACAATAATGTAAATTTTCTTATTTTAAAAGTATTTTTTAAATTAATTTTGCCTGATATGAGTTAATACATATGTTTCGAATTGATTTCTCAATATAATGTATGTCTACATAATATATAATATAAAGTATTTGTTAGTAATTTGCCCTCTCATTTAAGAAATCCTAGCTCCGCCACTGAGTTTTAGAGTAAAATAAACACAATTTTTAGAGCAAAAGAAACCTCTAATTAAAGAACTAAATGAGTATTGTTATATTGGTTTCCATTAAAAAAATTAAATAGGTTAAGACTTCACGTCACTAATTAGTTAAGTAAATATGACAATAATTCACTAGAGAAGGTTGAAAGCCTAAAGTTATATATCCTGATGTGGTGATCTAGCAATTCATTTTCTCTTTACAAATCCCCGCATTTTTATATATTGGTTAGAAAGTTTATGTTTATATGATAGATTGTTAGAAAATTAGGTTTTGACATGGTTAATTGACACAATAGAAGCCAAATTAAAAGTGAAGTCCACTTGTAGTTAAGACTTAGTTGAAAAATGTTCTTCAATATGAGTATTTTAACATCTCTAAAATTAGTTATGAAATTAATCTCAAAGAACTCTTAGTTGAGAAAATCTTTAAACCTAAAAGCCTTAATCCCATATTGAAAAATTACAAAAATGTTTTATAGTTTATATAGCAATGCCTTAGAAAGTGAAATTTAGTCATGTAGAGCACCAAAAAGCTTTTATAAAGAAGAGACCTATACATTGTAGGCTTTGTGTTAAAACTACGCATGCATTCTCGACTCGGGCTCGTGCTTAAGTTAATTGTAAAATAAATTTTTGATGTAAAAAAATATTTTTTTCCAACCTATAAAAAATTGCCTATTAGACTCATTAAATCTACTAGGTTTAATACATGTCTAATTAGTTGTCATCTTGTTTAATAAATAAAAAAGTCTTGATTTTTTTTAAATTAAAAAATGAAACTTAAAAAAGTCTAGATAATTTCAATTTTGTTTAAAAATTTTGGGATAAGTGTTAAAAAATTGTCAACAGTTATTAAAAAATATTAGAATTAATTTTGACAGCCTAAATCACTTATATAAATAGGAGATGGAGTGGATTGTTTAAAAGAATAAAAACTGAGTAAAGTTTTCTATTATTTACTATTGTCTTTTATTTTTTTTTCTACATATCATCATGTTCTTGTTTAGGATCAGTTATCATAGAAAGAAATTAAAATCAATTTTCTAGTTCACATATCTTGATAGGCAGGACAACCTTTCAAGATGATATTGTTAGAATTTTAGAATGCTACTTAAGTTAAAACTGTTTATATAAGTGACAAATAATTTAACTTTAAAACAAAGTATATAGTCTTTGACAACAATAAAATTGAATTTATTAATTTTCATCCAAATGTTTTACAAGTATTTTATTTACATTGATCTAAATTTTTATATTCAGTTTATCTCTCTCTCTCTCTCTCACACACACACACATTTTTGTTGTTCCTTTCATTATATATTTATAATTCTGTAAACACACTGAATTATACTAAATAATTTTTACCAACATCTTTTTCATCTGATTGGGGCATTAGAAGAACAATAAGCTAATTCTTGTTTTCTAACTCTGATGAACTAATCTAATTTGATCATAATACCTAATAAATGAGTGATCTTGGATTTAGATGGAATTGATGTGTAGGAGTTTTTGTTACAAGGAGGCACCTAGTTCCACTCAAGATAGAAATTGATGCTTACAAGAGGAAGATGAAGTAATATCTAACTATTGAAGTGGTCTTATTTATTGATCATTCAGTCAAAATGCTTAAATTATCTCTAGTACTCTTGTTGTTGAATGTTTTAATGGAGTAAACGACTAGCCTAGGTGTTTAGGTTGGGTTACTATATTGAGATAGAAAACATGGAGATGACTAGGATAGAGGAGACAATACAAAATACTAAACAAAGATGAAATTGTGTTTAGTTTTGGTATACAGGAAAAAAAATTTTATTTTTCCAAGCAACACTTTTTTGATATGTTAATGATACAATGATTTTTTTTCCCAAAAGATGTGGCAGTCCTAATGAATGTTAAAATCATTCTTAATTAGTTTCAACTATGTTCAGGTTTGAAAGTTAATTATCATGAGAGTCATTTGATTGATGTTGATATGGACTTGGTATACTAAAAGGGTGGAAAACACTTTGAGATGTAACTCAAGTTGCTTACCTGTTAAATATTTATAGCTTCATCTGAAGGTTAATCCAAGACTCTGTTCCATTTTGAAAACCAGTTTTGGAAAAGTTAGATCTCTTTTCCGGACTTGGAATGGTAGGATTCTTTCAATAGATGGAAGACTCTATTTAATAAAGTTTGTGTTGTCTAATCTTCCACTTTATTATATGTCCTTGTTTAAGATTTATTTTGGAGTGACAAAGAAGATTGTATTCATATAATGAAGTTTTTTTATGGAGTGAAAATATGAATACTAAAAAAATCAATAAGGTAGCTTGGAACTTTCTAATTAGGCCAAAAGGTAGAGGGGGATTATGAGTCAGATCTATCTTAAAAAAGACAAGGCAACATTGTTTAAATAGTTAACGTGATATAATAAGGATGTTATAACAACTTAGAGGAATTTTATAAATATGAAATATTTGGCTGATAATAGTGGGATGGTGCAAACATTTTATGAACACTTTCAACTATTTAGAGTAGTGTTTGTGCAACTATTAATGATGTGAATGAGTGTTCTCTTAATTTGCAAAATGCAATTTAATGGCTATGGGAAATGAGAAAAATATTTTATTCTAGAATTCAAAGTGAGAAGAAGATTCTACCCGTATTCTTATATTTCTACTCTTTATGTAGTTTGTGAAAATCCAAATGCTAAGATTTCAAATATGGGATTATGAAATGACTTCAGTTGGAAATGGTTCGTATCTTGGAGGAGAAAAGATAAAGAAAAAAGAATTATTGCAACTGTTATTATAGGTTTCTTTACACCAAAATTTTGCTGATAAGAGAGCTTGAAGAGCAAACCTAAATGGTGTTTTTTTTCTTAAGAGTTGCACTTCTTTTATTAAGTCAATTTTTTAACAAGAGAAATTTTTTTTTTCAATTAGATATATGATTTTTTATTGCTAATTTGAATGTAGAGTTTCATCTATAACTTTTTATTTTGAATAAGTTGCTTATAAAAGACTTTCTATATCAAAAAGATATGTACAAGGTAATAATCTAAATTGTGCTTTTTGTAGAAAGGAGATTGAAACTGCAACTCATGTTTTAATTTTTTGAGTGAGATGGTTCGAAAGTTATGGTCTTAAGTGGTAGATTGACTGGAACAATAGTTGATCTTGTCTCAATCTCAAGATGATGTTTTATTATATAATGGCATGGTATGGTGATCTATGAAAAAAAAATGGTATGGTTTTTGTTCTTTTTTGGTATAGTTTGGTCCATTTGGAATACTTGCAATACTATGATTTTTAATGAGAAAGAAATAGATTATGATGGTATGTTTTATTCTTTTTTTATTGGGTTGCTATTAGGGCAAAATGTAATGATGTGTTGCTATTTGGGTGAAATTTAATGATTAGAGTTTCTACTATACTAGGTCAGATTTACTCAGTGCATCCAATGATCTTTTTATGTGGATTAACAAGACAAATATGATAAGTGATTCTTCTTAGCTACCTCCTCCTATATGTATGTTAAAGTAGAATGTTAACGCATCTTGAAATGGCAAACTAGGGTCTTTAGGAATTCATGGCGTTCTTAATGATCACGAAGAGAAAATTCTTTATTTTTTCTTGTTCTATAGGTAGTATAGAATCTAATGAAGATGAGGTCTTGGCAAATCCAAAAGCTATGCTTTTAAGTATTGATTATTGTTAAGCTTTTACAAATCAATAGGTTGTGGTGTCAGATTTTTATAATGCTATTATTTGGATTAAAGAAACTAATGTCATGCAACCTTGGTGTTTGTAAACTAAATTTAATTATATTTCCAATGCATGCAATAGGTTTCATTTGGTGTGTTTTGAACATGTTCATAGAAAAAAAAATTATGCTGTAGATCAGTTGGCCAAGAAAAGATTTTGTAAACAAGATGACTTAGTTGTCTGGTTATAATATTTTTAATTTAGAATTCATTGCGCTTGATTCTAATTGTGGGTTTAGTTTTGTTACTAAGTTTTTTAACTCTTCTAAATTTGTTTTTGTACTGTACTCTCTGTTAAGTCATGTTTTTAATGGCTTATTGCTTATTAATAAATATCTCATATTTCATTGAAAAAAACAAG
>Ga0325411_1007407_pt1 | contig 11968 bp, 9 predicted proteins | sample PopdelMetagenome_13_FD_206181 | JGI IMG/M metagenome (GOLD analysis project Ga0325411, IMG submission 206181) | Populus deltoides microbial communities from Bellville, Georgia, United States - Xylem-PdIQD-R4 | ecosystem: Host-associated > Plants > Phyllosphere > Stem > Wood/Secondary xylem...
GTAAACACTTAACTCATAGTTGGATGTTTCACGAATTTGAACTCCAACTAAAAATCATAAGAAAGACTATTACTCCCCACCTAACCTAGAATTAGGTTTATTCAAAAATTAAAGTGTATGAAGGAATTAATCCATATACGATGTACTTATGCATGAGCAATATGCAAAACAAAAACTACATTACACAAACTAACAAAAATAAACAAGTAAACAACCAAACAAGCAAAGCTCAATCCGACCAGACAAGTCGCTAGTGGAGTCGCCAGCCTGTCATGACATGAACAACATTGAATGGCGGAGCTACCTCTTAAAATGAAAGGGTTTAAATTTAATCATAAAGCTATAATTAGAGGGAGCCACCACCTAATATCAAGGTCACTAGAATACCCATGGTCTGCAACAGTTTGGGTAAGGAGACTAGTTGTGTAAGGGAAAGACGCATCAACTCCAATGCATCCTACCTAAAGTAAGCTACATTGTTGATTAATTATTAATTTAAGTCATGTTTCTATTTGTTGGTTTCATCTAACGTTCAAGAGAAATCTCACATCATGAGGAAATTTCTACTTCATCAGGTTAAATCCTAATCATTCCAAGGCCCTAATTTTAACATCGCATTTATTCCCTATTTTATATCTTTAATACCTGAGAATATACTTTACAGTGTAATTTTATACCCTCAAAAATTAAAGTCTACACCTAAATCCTAATACTCCGAATATTAATTAAACAATTTAATTGTTGTGGGATTTTTGGTGTTTTGACCAAATCCTAATAGATAATCATAAATTGATTATAATATCCATTTTGTATTTTTAAAACATGATAAAAATATAATTTTATCTTTTTAGAAGATATGCATGAAAGACCTTTAAGATATGGTCGATGCTATTAAAACATTTCATTAATAATTTTTTTTCTTTTTATCTTTTCCCCTTTTTTACCATTTATTTAACATAAAATAAAAAAGAAAAAGAAAAGGCAACACACAAACACATTCTTTTTTTAATATATTTTGTTTTACTCGTACATCCTATAATTACTTTTTTACAAACCACCAAAATTCAAAACAATTAACACACATATTAAACATTTAGAATTTATAAAATGGACCTACCGAAGGTCGAAATAAATCAGAGAAGTTGTTGGAAACTCTAGAACAATACTGGATGTGGAAGGCTCACAAGTTTGTAGAGAGTGAGGTTGTCGATTTTTGGAAGAAGGTTGTAAGTGATGATGAAAAAAAGGGGAAATCTCAAAGACTGATTAGCATGGTGGCTAGTCGTGAGGGAGCAGCTGAATGTGGATTGCTCATGATGGCTTTTTATTTTCAATTTGTGTATGTTTGGCGGTGGGTTTTGGAAGAGACGACTATTGGGAAGTATGTTGTTGCTGAGTGGAGGTAACGCTGCTATAAAAGGGGTTGGGACTGTGGTGGTTTATGTATGGTGAGGTGTTCTCATTTTAATCCCTCATTTTTTTCCTTGCACTTTTGGTCCTCTTATCCATATTTTTTTTTTCTTATTTGTTTGTATTTCAATTTTTTTTTAAAAAAGGCAACAACAACATTGACTCAATGAGAAGAATTAATCAATGATTTTGAAATGTGCACGTTAATAGTTGAACGCGTTGAAAGCAAATTTTTGGATTTTAAATTATTTTGAAAAGACGTTAAAAATGTTGAAAATAACACAAATACATCAAGAACATATTTTTTTAATTTTTAATTTTAAAAATATTTAGAGTTATAGGTGGTCAAAATTAGGTTGTGATATCTTATTTTAGTAAAAAGCTCAATGGTGCAACATTGAATTATCCTATTTATGATAAAGAGCTTTACGCTTTGGTAAGAACTTTGAAAAGTTGGTAATATTACTTGTGGCCTAAAGAGTTCATGATCTATACCGATCATGAATCATTAAAATATCTTAAGGGCAAAGGAAGTTGAACCATTAACATCTTAAATGGATAAAGTTCATTCAAACGTTCCTATACGTGATTAGCTACAAGCAAGGTAAGGAAAATATAGTGGTTGATTTACTATTGCGAAGGTATGTACTTCTTTCAACTCTAAACACTAAATTATTAGGATTTGAGTTTGTGAAAAATTTATTTTATTGAGGATCCTGATTTCAATCAAGTATATGTTTTATGTGAACATTTGGTATTTGATAAGTTTTATAGGATTGATGGATATATATTTAAAGAAAAGAGATTGTTTGTGCCTAATTATTTTATGCATGAATTGCTAGTTCGTGAAGCTTATTTAGATAGATTAATGAGACACTTTGGGGTTGCTAAGATTTTAGATATTTTGCAATAATACTTTTATTGACCTAAGATGAAATGAGATGTGCAAAGATTTGTGATAGATTTACAACATGTAGATAAGATAAGTCTAAAGTTTTACCTCAATATTTTATATATTCCTTTGCTATTGCTTAGGGAACCATGAGTTGATATATCTATGGATTTTATGTTAGATTTGTCTAGGTCAAAAAGGGGTAGAAGTCCTATTTTTATAGTTATGGATAAGTTTTCTTAGATAGAATATTTCATATATTGTCATAAAATTGATGATGCAACTAACATAGCAAATATTTTTTAGAGAGATAATTTGGCTCCATGAGATACCTAGGAGCATTGTGTCTGACCATGATATTAAATTTCTTAGCTGCTTTTGAAAAGTTTTCTGAGAGAAATTAAGAATTAAATTGTTATTTACTACTGCTTATCATTCACAAATAGAAAGTCAAACTGAAGTAGTTAATAGAAGTTTAATTATATTATTAAGAACTATCATTCAAAAGAATTTAAAAAATTAAAAAGATTATCTGCTATCATTTGAATTTCCTTATAATAAGAATATACATTCTACTATTAATGTTATCTTTTCTTAAGCATAATATGTCCCTTCCCATAAATTTATGAAAACCAATTAGGATTTTTAGTAATTATAATATTAAGTGGCGATTTCTTTTCACAAGTTTAACCATTTCCAAAAAGAATACACCAAAATGTATTTTTTTTCTTTTCCTTGATTACCATGATGTCAGGTCGTGACAAATACTTATTTCACATGCAAGGGTGTTTTAAATTGTGGAAAAGAAATTGAATTACTGTAGGAAAAAATTCAAAAACTATAGTTTTTTTAACAAAAAAAAAAAAAAACTTAATAGTCAATAAAAAAATATGGTACAACCTCATGAATTTTTATATGATGAGAAAAGGAGTTGAAGGGGTTGAGAGAATTAGAGAAGGTCTAGGCTCCACACTGCCATCTGGGCATCACCTGCAAGAACACTTTTTTCCAGAAATTGAGGCTCAAGTCAGAATGTTAACTATCTAGTCATCGTCTCTTCTCCTTTAATCGAGTAGAAAAATGAAGACGCTGCAGAATCAGGAAAAAGAAAGAAAGAAACGATGGCACTACAAGACAGGTTACCGATATGTATCAATAATGTAGAAATAGATGGTCCCAGTGGGTCTTCTTAAAGGTATCTGTAAAATGTCTTGGAAAATTCTTGCTCCCCCAAAGTAAGTTACTTAACGTGTTCGCAGTTCGTACAATTTATACCTTTTTTTTTTTAATTATTATTCTTATTATTGAAAATAAAACATTAAAAAGTGCGGTTATACTACTTTAGTTACACCCACTTTTTTTTTTCTTATATTTTTGTAATTTAACCTTTCAACCATCTATTTTTTTAATTTTATTATTTAATATTAAATTATATTTATAAATTATATTTTTTATTTTTTTATTTGTTATATAATAGTCTCCTGAATTTAATGTTTTTCTTTTCTCGAATTCAAACTTCAATATCAGATCCATTAGAAATGGAGCCTCATAATTGTTTTTATTATTTGTTTTCTATGAATTTATTTTGATCTCATGATTCAGGTTGTAGATTTAATATGTTAACCCAAGTTGATTCAAATTGTTTTTTTAATTATTTTTTTCATCATTCAATATTAAGTTTGTTGGAAATTGAGTTTTATATTTTTTTTTGATTTGCTTGCTATGAGATTATTTCAATTTCATGACCCGATCTGCGGATATGACATGTTAATCTGGGTTTATTCAACTATTTTTTTTAATTTTATCTTTCAACATTAGATTGAGTAGAGATTGACTTTCATAATTCATTTTGATTTGGTTTCTACAAGGTAATCATTATCTCATGATTCAAGTTATAGATTCAAAAAATTAACTTGGATCAATCTAATATATCACAGTCTTAATAATAATGCAGTGCCTGCTACATGATCTAGTTAACAACTGAAGGTTGAAGGGTCTAGAGCTAATCCTTCATCTTCCTAAATTTACATTTTGACAGGGTGAAGTGATATTTTTAGTTGTTGGTTATAGTAAAAAAGGTGTAGCTTCTTCCCTAGTAACTATAAGTTACGATATAAGTTGTCAGTATCTTTCTTAAAACTATGAAATTAGCATAAACAAAATGTTGGATAAGTGTTATTATTGTTATTAAAATTTAATAATATGTGCAAAAATAAATGTCATCTCATCTGACACGCTGTACATAGAACCTTTTTAAATATACTATTTCATTATAAAATCGTTGAAAAGACAAACCAATTGCTTCTAATTTGTTAAAGAATGATGAAATTAAAATACATATGAACAAAAAAAAAAGGGTAAACTAAGGGGTAACTTAGAATTTCATAAGAAAAGTTTAATTTGATCCTTCTACTTTTTAATTAATAAATGATCAATTCCTTTAGTTATTACAAATGCAAATTTGATACCAAACTTTATTTCTCTTGTTTTATAGTCTTTTTTTTAGAGGGGAGGGAGAGAGTTACTGAATCTCGATGTAGAGAGAGAAAGTACTCATCATATACACTGATTTTTACTATAAAAAATGGTCAGTCTTGATATCAATGAGTTTCACTTGATAATGAAAGTTTCACCTAGATATTATTTTTCCTTCTCCTTTTCAGTCATGTGAAGATTTTTGGGCTGAAGTTGATTTAAGGTTTTTGAGTCGTTTTTCAAGGTGTTTATACTTTATTTTTTAGTTGATTGAGATCATAAATAATTTTTTTCAAGTTGTTTATAGAGCTTATTAAAAACAATTTAAATCCATTTGAGTCGTAAGTTTGACAAGTTAATCTAAAAAGTTCAGTTTGATCTAATATTTTATCGTCAAAATGTTTGTTTTATAAAAAATATGATAGATTGATATATTCTTTTAAGCATTTTTTTTAATTTTTCTTTGTGATGTATTTTTTTTAGGATTAATTTGTTTGAATCAAATTTTTACATGGTTGTCACAACCTAATAATTCAGGTTGCAAGGGTAATTTTTTTAAGTCATTTTGTAGATTTTTTTTGTTCCTTTATTTTCTTTGAATTTCATCCTTTAGTTTTTTTAAATAACTTTTTTATCCTATAATTAAGAAAAAATATATTAAAAAGAAAAGAAATTAAACCCATTGAATTCCATGAGTCGAATCATGAGTTTGATATTTTAGGTCTCAAAGATCGAATAGATTAAATATGTTGTTGTGTAATTTTTTTTTTAAAAGATGCAATACTAAATTTTTTTTAAGCATTTGGTTTATTTTGAATTAGTCTTGAAGAAATATTTGTTTTGATTTCTATAAGATTAATTGGTTTTTATTTGTTTTTTATAGGATTTTTTATTATCTTGATTTTTTTTAAAATTCAAACCACATTATTATTGATCGTATAGTTTGCCGAGTTTAATGATACCAAAAAAAATTTAAACAATCTTGATACTTTTTTTATTTTTCAAAAGAAAAATAATATATCTCACAGTGAAGTGTTGGTAAATGGACTAGACTACCCTGAAAAAAAAAAGTAGAAATTCATTAGATTAAGGAGGGATTTTTTTTTAAGAAAAATAGTATTTCAGGTTTTTGAGTTGTTTTTTAGGTGTATTGAGATCATAAATAGTTTTTATCAAGGTGTTTATTTAGTTTTCTATATTTTAATTTAAAAATAGATTGAAAATAAAGTTTTCTAGCAAAACAAATTCAAAGCACTGATTTTCCAGTCACTCCTTAGTCGTTGGATTCTACAAAGAAAAGACGAGAGTCATGTCCTTTTTTTTTAGAAAAAACAAATGGATAGGGGTAAGTGATATGTTGTTCTCCCATTAAAAAAATTAAAGAATATATAAAATTAGGTCAAGGAACACAAGTTAGGTTGAGAGGTCCACAGTTCTGAGCTTTTTTTTTAAGGCCCACATGCCAGGGCTTCTTTTTGGATTTTTTTTATTTTATATTTTGATAAATAATAAATTTATTAAAAAAATCATTAAAATTTTTTCGATCGCATGTTTGACAGATTAATCTACAAAATTCGACTCGATTTAATATTTTTTTATTAGAATATTTTTTTATAAACAAAATTTTAGATTAATATATTTTTTAAGCATTTTTTTTAATTTTTCCTCACGATGTATTTCTTTTTTTTATGTGATTAATTTGTTCAAATCTAATATTTACATGGTTTTTATAGTCTAATAATTTGAGTTGCAGGTATAATATGTTGACATAAGTTGACCTAAATCACTTCAATATGTTACTATGTCAATATTTTTTTAAAACAAAAAGTCATTTTTGTAGATTTTCTTTATTCCATTACTTTATTTTCTTTGAGTTTCATTATTTAGTTCTTTTTAAATAACTTTTTTTATCCTATAATGAAGAAAAAATATATTGAAGAGAAAATGTATTAAACTCATTGAATTCTATTATCTGAATCATGAGTTTGACATTTTAAATTGCAAAGATCAAATAGATCAAATATGGTATTATGTAATTGACTAAATGTTTTTTTTTTGCATTTGGATTATTTTGAATTAGTTTTCAAGATATATTTTGTTTTAGTTTCTATAGAAATAATTAGTTTTATTTTTATTTTTTATAGGGTTTTTTATCAACCTGATTTTTTTTTAAATGCAAACCATATTATTATTTATCGTATAGTTTCTGAGTTTAATGATGTTACTACAAAAAATTCAAACAATATTTATATATTTTTATGTTTCAAAAGAAAAATAGTATAACTTGCAGCAGCGAAGGTCGGTAAATGGAATAAACTACCTTAAAGAAAAAAGAAAATTAGAAATTTATTAGATTAAGGGAGGGATGTTTTTTCTTTTGAACATATCGTGTTACAGTGTAAGAAATGGCATCTAGTAACTAACTTTTATAATATTTAATTTATATTCTTGATTTGGTAACCATATAGTAACTAACTTAATTACTAAACAAAGTAAAAAGAAGTCTGAGAATCATTTGTCAATTGAGTTAATGTCTGTTTTCTCTCTCCAAAATGAGCAACTACTACTGGCTCTGTTTCATGGAGTCTCGGGGAACACAACTATGAAAAATCATTTTCAGTGAATTGGGTCTGCCTAAAGGTAACCAACCACCTCATTTCACCATTCCACTTCTCCACTCCAAACTATTAAAGCACAGACATGTTTTCAACTAAAATGCTTTCTTCAGCAGCCTTGCTATCTGGAACTTTTCATTTCCTCTGTGTTAAAGATTTTTGCCAGTCTTAAAATTTTAGTCTAGTTCTGCACAGTAATTCTTCTTTTTCAAACCCCTCGTCTTTGGTTCAGTGTCATTTTTCTGCTGTTCAAATCTCTGGAATTTGAGGCGTCTTTGATGGGTTTTCTTATGTGATGCATTTGATGTCTCAGGAACTGATTTGTTCCATAAATCGGAGGCTGGAAAGAGTTGGGCTTTTTTTAGTTAGTGTGCGCAGAGCTCAGCAAGATTCTTGAACAATCAGTCACACGTGGTTTGTTTTTTGTTTGAAGCCCCTTGTGGTTTAGGAGATACAATTTAACTTGGTTTTTGCCTTTTTTTAGTGATAAAGTGTTAAGGGGATGATTTTCTTGCTTAATTTTGAAAGTGGATTTCAATAAACTGTGGTTTTGTCATCTGTAATGGAGTCTGGGAGCTATGTTCTTGGAGGGAAGGGTCATGTATCCAATGAGCCAACATCATCTTCTGATACGTTTTCAAGAAGCAAAAATGTTTTGATGAGTTGCGATTTGAAAAATCAACGTAATTTTGAACATAACTTCTTAGCCTCAGGTTCACAAGCTATTGAGAATGGAGCTCGAGGGGAACTAGGTTATCAGCAATTGATAGAGAAACATGTACGTGACACCTCAATCAGGAATGCCTTAATAAGTGAGGTGTCTGGTAGAAAAAACATCAATCCCTTTGTGGTAACCCCAAATTCATTTTCCTTAGAAGATGAGTCCACTTCCAGGCTTTCAAGCACTGCGATGGACTCTGATTGCAGGGTTTCTGCATTCATTGATTTGAATCTTGGGAGGTTTGGTGATCCTAGAGATATACAGAATTGCAGAGGAATTCCCAAAAGCACATCTATCGTGTCCCCATCCAAGTCATCTGCACCTCCAAGAAGGCATCGAGCAGGAATGAATTCCCATACTGCCTATTGCCAAGTTTATGATTGTAACAAGGATCTCAGCTCCTCAAAAGAGTATCACAAGAGACATAAAGTATGTGAAGTTCACTCCAGGACTGCCAAAGTCATTGTCAATGGAATAGAACAGAGGTTCTGTCAGCAATGCAGCAGGTTTGTCATGTTTACATTATGCTTTTTTTTTTTTTTTCACTTATAGAAGGGTTGAAGCTGTACTTGTTTTCTTGTGTCCCTCTCTCCTCGAATGTTCTTCGTCTGCATTTTTTCTCTCTTTAAATTCTTGCATTTCCTCTTCCATAAAGGTCTATGCGTTTTCCCAATTCAAACATCTCAATAAGTTCAGATTTATCTTTTAGCTTTTGCCTGTTAGGGATCTTTGTTTCAGATATCATCATTGACGTATAAACGTAAATTCTTAATTCCTGTTAAATATTTTCACAACGGCTCTATACTAGTCCATTATTCCCACTATAATGTGCACTAGTTTTTGACTTGCCTAGGTTTCATTTGCTCGCTGAATTTGATGATGGTAAGCGCAGCTGTCGCAAACGCCTTGCAGGCCACAATGAGCGAAGGAGAAAGCCTCAAGTTGGTCTTCAATCTGGACGAACTGGAAGGCTACTTCACCCTTACGGTGGTAAAACATGCATAATATCTATTACTATCTTTACTGTATTTTCTCTGCTTAAGTTTATAGCAGCAGCTACTGCTTTAGCTTTCAGTTTAGAGAATCCTATATTTGGTCGTGGTCTGGATGTCTCGTTAAGGTCATCTTCACCTTAACTTCTTATCAAGCTGTAGAAAATTTTTGATATGTTAGCCCTTGAATTTTGCTTCCTAGATGTTCAGTTACCTCTATAAAGTTAATATCTAAGGTAACTCTTAATAAATCAATGGTATTCTTCATCTAGGTTGGTTGCACCAGTATCTCTGTACAATTTCCGTATTTTTTTAACCTTTTCCTATCTTATGCAGTCGTTCAGAAGTTGATACATGCACTACTTGATAATTTCTTAGGTAGTTAGACTTTCTTCAAGGAAGTGAGGGTGAAATTATATTCTTTCTCAGCTTGAATCATGGTAGTCGGCTGTGGTATTGGAGGAACTCCCTGTCATATCTATCCATTCCAAGAATTCTTGGTTTTGTTATTCTCGTTTTAATGTATACAAAAGAATTTTTAACATGTTGATCTTAACTGAACTTGCTGTTTTTTTTTTCTCCGACATTTTCTTTATCAAAACTGACTAGCTTTTGTTTATCAAATTTTTTTTCTGATGTCTTGTTTGCTAGTAGATAAATAATGCAGCTTTCTCTGCTTTCATCCTAGTTTATGCTGGAATATTTTGGTCTGTTTTTGGGAACCTGTGTACAAATGTATGCCTTTTGAAGCATGTTCACGGAATTAACATTAATATTTTGTTTCACTTCCTGGAAGAACTTAAACTGCCAGGCTATGCTTCACTCTGCAGACATAAAATACGAGCAAACCTTTTGGATACCCAATTTGAATGAAAATGAAATCAGGAACCATTTCTTCTGAAAACTTGCTTCTGATTGCTAAAATTAAGTACAGAATTTTTACCATGTTGGAAATTGTTATAGTCACCTTCAGATGCTGCATTTCTTCAGATATCATCCAGATAAGTTACAGCAGGGACTGTTCTTCCTTGAAATGTCACTCTAAGGTTATTCTCATCAGTCATCGAAGGCTCATTTGTTTATCATAGCCATGCTGACTCAATACTTGATTGTTTTGTGTACAGACTTGTTTCAAGTATCCCAATGGAACCACGCAAGTAGCAACCCCATAATTGCTGGGAAGATAAAGAGGAACTGAGCCTTTTGGACTGCATGGTTTTGATCTTTAGAGCATCTAATTTAGGATTACATACGGAACATTCTTCCCATACCTTAGGTTGTGCTAGCACTTGGTAATTCTGTGGTAGTAATAGCCTTGCGTGACCTGCAGATCAAGTCATACGCCTATATTTTACACATTATTAGTGTAATATAGCATTTATAAATAACATTCTCGATGGTTCTAACCAAAATCAAGAAAAGAAAAATATGACTATTGGATAACTTCAGCTAGACACATCTATTGTAAGGCTTTGGATCATTTCTGTTTCCCAGGGACATGATGAAACAATGGATGCAGTATGGCTTGCCTCTTTGTAGAGAAAAGATAGCTTATTGTTTCTGTGCCAAATTTTCTTCTAGAATCAGGACTTCCTAGTGCTCTATGCAACAATCTCTTGTTTTATATCCTTTGCTGATTTGTTAGACATATTATCTTGGAAACCTGAAATCTTTTCCCCAACATGGTGCAGGCTTTTCCAGCAGTAGGTTTCACGGAACTGCGTTACCAACATCATCTTTTATCTGCCAAGACAAACTCCAGAGTGGCCTATCGCATCCTGATAAATATGGAGCAAATGATTGGTGCAAGCGTGTAAAAATTGAAGATGGGACTGGTTTTAGTCCACCATCAGCAATTCCCATTACAAATGCATATCTGCACTCAAAGCCCCTCTTCCCTTCTAATAATTCTGAGAAAATGTTTCCAACTTTTCATGAATATGGAGCTAGCACTGCATCAGGAAGCATTTTCAATGAGAGCACTGATAGATATCCAGATGTTATGGGAGGCAGAACTTCTAGTTCACATTCGTTTCTCCAGGATACGTCTTTGGGAAATGATGAATTCGCTGCTTTTGATGCAGCATCAACCATTCAAGAGTTATCGGGGATCACAGCTTCTGGCTGTGCTCGCTCTCTTCTGTCATCTCAATCACAAAATTCTTCAAGCCATTCATCAGGAATTCCTATGGCCCAGCAGCTGCTACTTTCATGCAGAAATACATGTTACAGCATTGATCAAATCATAGGAGTTAGCTCACAGGTTTCTTCAAGTACTGGGGTGCCAAATAAGTTCCCTTCATGGGTGACGAGTTCCGTCAAGGGGAGTCATTTGGGTCCAATACCGATACCTGAAAATAGTCATGTCGTCAACTTTGATATAACAGATGGGGTATACCATGGATTTAATGCCAAAGATCACCTTGGCTGTGAAGATGACACGACTATTGACTTGCTTCAACTGTCGTCACAGCTTCAGCGAGTGGAACATCAAAAGCAATCAATGCAAGAGAAACAGGAAATGATCCTTTCAGCTGCCCCGGCATCACTCAAAAAGGCCAGTAAATTTCTTTGATGAATGGAATAAAGACGGTCAATCACCATCATGCCTCTTGAAATATTGTACGCTCTTGTCACCAGAATGACAGTGCAACACTGAAACTGACAATTATAATAGCTCAAGAGGCAATAAATTTCCCTACAATTGACTTGTTTTCTTTTGATTTGGAACTATTGGACACGATTATCTTCTCTTGCAAACTCTCCTCCTCTTGAATGAGAATCTTCTCTTCTATTCTCAACGCTTTGTTTATTGACATTAGTTGCATTCATTTGCTTACTCTAATGGTGTTTGACATGAGCA
>Ga0325411_1007412_pt1 | contig 11965 bp, 8 predicted proteins | sample PopdelMetagenome_13_FD_206181 | JGI IMG/M metagenome (GOLD analysis project Ga0325411, IMG submission 206181) | Populus deltoides microbial communities from Bellville, Georgia, United States - Xylem-PdIQD-R4 | ecosystem: Host-associated > Plants > Phyllosphere > Stem > Wood/Secondary xylem...
ATACCCTGAGCAAAATATATTTTCTTACTTTTAAAATCTATTTATTTTTCAAAATTAATATCATTTTAACCTTAAAAAATCTTATAACAACCCGCCCAAATCTAAGTTCAAAAACTTTGCACCGGGAAAGCATGGCCATTGATTGTGTGAAATTTCATACTTCTAATTAACCAACGCTCATCTAAACTTTTCTCTTATTATTTTAATTATACCTATTACACAATTAACTATAAACCTAATATACTTCAAAATAGAATCAACCAAATTTACTCTCCTTTGTTTTTTATTTGGAGATTTTATTGATGGATTATAAGTTAAAAAAGAGCAGCAGCTCTCTTGTTCTTTTTTTCATGAATTCAAATTATGTTTCTATTGGAGCTGTATTTGTTTTCCAGAAATTAATTTTTAAAAAAGCACTTTTTAAATTTTCTTGTGTTTATTCGCTATTAAAAAAGTTGGTCAACGAAAAACATTTTCCGGAAGTTGTGAAAAATTTAGAAATGTCATATTATTTATTGATTATATCAAATTTGATCCTCAAACTTTTGATTGCTATATATATTTTATTTTGAAATTTTGTTTTTTAATTCCATCCCTTAGAATTTAATTTTTATATTAATTTTAGTCCTTATTTTTATAATTATTATTTGCTTTTCCCTTATCATTTTTTAATTGAAATTTTTTATCTATCAAATTTGGTCCTCATTCTTTTGATTGTTACTTATTTTATTTAAAATAATTTATGAAATGTTAATTATTATTATTTTAATTTCTTCATTTTTTAATTTTTTTAATTTTTTAGATTTGATCTCTATTATTTTGATTATTATTTATTTTATTTGAGATAATTTATGAAATTATATTTTTTTTCAATTTCATTCCATTCAACCCTTTTAATTTGTAAAATTTGTTCCTCATTATTTTAATAAACTTGAAAAAAATAAAACATTAATAAGTTATTTTCCAACTCATTTTCCATGATTTAACCAAACACTGAAAAGTGTTTTCCAACTTATTTTCCATTACACTATCAAATATCGAAAAATAATTCACTTTTACGGAATTCACTTTAAAAAAAAACTACTTTCCAGTAAATAAACAGACCTAAATATGATATATAGCTTAGTAACTGTTGTATTTGTATTGACATAGGTCATTAAGAGTAATAGTCCTTTTTTTTTTAATTTTCAAAAAAAGCCTTGAACATGATGGAGCTTGTTATTTCCTTAAAATATTTTAGATGATTCTAATATATTAATATAAAAAAATATTATTTAGATATATTTTTATTTTCGATCAAAAACACCAGAAGACATAATTTGTGATGTATCTATATTTTAAACTCAAGCAAGCATCGATTTTCCAATATTACACGCCGTGGTGTGGCTGAGAAACCAATGAGAATTAAACGAAACAACTGGAGAGAATAACTCTCTCTTTATACAAACCACATAGAATAGCACAAAACTCTAGTTGTGGAGGTGGCATAGGCTGAGCCAAAAAGAGCAAGGTTAGGAGGATGCCAAAGCTAACGAAGAGAATCAGTGAAGTGCAATGAGGCTGCAGACTACAACTGTTTCTCAGAATTAAGGAAAACAAAATTGAAGTAGGGGGTTCACACATTTGGACCGAAGCTATAGGCAATTTCGATGAAATGAAGCTTCAAAGGGAGGAGGGTGGCTGGGGGGGATTACGGAGAGAAAGCCATCGGAGGAAAAGCCTCTATCTCGGCAGATCGAAGAAAGGCAATTCTTCTAACCCTTAAGAATCCCTAGTTTCTCCAAAGATTCCTTTATGTCCTCGGCGTTGCATCCCCCGGCTTGGACAAAGTTGGGATTGTCAAACGGCGCAACATCTTCCAGAGGATAGCTTCTGTTAGCATGGAGCTTGAGAGAACTGCTGCCTACTCCCTTCAGTACAACAGTCTTATGGAGCCCACCTAGTAACCCTTCATAATCCGTGTCTCCACATTCTCCTGTGAAGATCACAATATTTGACAAGTCCGTGCCCCATCGGACATATAGGTACCTGAAGAAAAATCAAGAGCTTATATGGTAATTTGCCCTATGGGTTGCAAGAAGTTCAGAAGTTTACACCGAGCTTCATTTTACTACCAGATTTGGCTTCGCATAGGTTAAAAGTCTCGATCACAAGCTCGTGGAATAAAAAGGAATTATCAAGCATCATTGTAACTCAGAAATAAGTGAGCATTATTATTTCTAGACATATTCATTTCACCAATTCAACTGCAGCACTGGCAACCAAAAGAGTTGACAGAAACAAATAGCTTTCTTTCAACAAGATGAAAAATTCTATTGATGATATAATATATGTAATCAACCTGGCAATTTCTAATTGGTATGTGTGTGTGTGTGTGTGTGTGTGTGTGTGTGTATAAATAGAAGGCATACCTCAGCGCCTGGGATCTAGAAGCCAGCAAAGGGATCACGTTTATTTTGGCGCCTTGTTGACAATAAATTACATGGCATCGAAGAGCCTGAATTCTCATCAATTTCCGAAGTTCCTTAACAGGGGGAATCTGTAAAGACAGAGTATGTTCTAAGTAATAGTTGACGACGAGTACAAACACACAAAAAAGCAAAGCAGAACTTGAATGCAGAGTCGAATCATAACCAGGGACATTAGGCAAAGGAGTTCTCGGATTTCAAAACATAATTACCAATGATAAGTCTTTCACTTTCAATGCAAAGCAATATGAAGACGACCTGGGTTCATCTTCCTCAACAATCTTTCCTTGTCCATTTTTATCATTAACAGAAATAGCCCAACGAACCAAAGTCTTCCTCAAACCTTCTCCGCCCCAGCGGTATTCAATCTGTGAATGATAGTCCAAGTCCAGTACAAATGGAAGTCCAGAATCATCAGAGCTTGAAGATGGATAGTAGAGATTGCTACCACTGTTACAAATAAATGCATCAAAATCCAATGGGTTCAAGCCCCCTGAATTCAGAAGAGAATTTATCTCAGATATGGTCATGGCTGTTGATAAAATGAATCCTATCAACCCAGCAGAATTTTCATTTGCCACCTCAACAACCATCTTGAGGATTTTAAGAAAATCTGAAGTCGTATCGCAATCAACAGCAATGACAAAAATGTGCTTCCTCCTCCTCAGAGATGGGAATTTACTACTGCTAGTATTGTTATCTGCTCTCTCTTTAGCTCCATCCTTCCGTAAGCCTCCTCCGGCACCTTTTGATACTGTCAAAACAGCGTTTTCTAACTTGTACTTTCCATCAACAGCATTGTCCTCATTATCTAAAGAATTATCAAGATTGCCACTTCCATTTTTTTCCCCGTCCAATGATAGCTTCAAGTTTAAAGATAAATCCTGTATGTCTCTCAAAGAATCGCCAGGTGAATCTGATTCTGAATTTTGAAATCCTTCTTCAATTTTCTGCCACTGAGGCTGCCTGGGTTTGCAACTGACTATCCGAGCTAGGTATGCTTTACAATGCTCTGGCCATGAGAAAAGGTGGATATTTTTCAGTCCGTTCTGTCTACATCTTGCCCACAGCTGCTTATCCGAAACAAGCTTGAGAAGAGCATCAGCAATGGACTGTTGGTCGTGAGGATCAACTAGCAGTCCATTGTCAAGCACCTGCAATCAATTTGTTGTCAGTATCCATAAGCTAGCAGGAATCTTCAAACTCACAGCAGTTTTGATGAATAGCCAAGAAAATCATCCTAAGATTGGAAGGGTTCAACTATGTACACACCCGATGAATGTCCACAGGACCACCATTTTTTGTGGCAACAATAGGCAAACCATAAGCTGCTGCCTGTTCAGCAAGGAGACACGTTAAATTTTTAAGAACTATTGTATTCTAAAATGAAGATAGCAGGTGATAAATAAAGAGAAACACCTCTATCAAAGTAAGTCCAAATGGCTCAATGAAAGCTGGATTAATGAACACACCCTGAAAGGGAAAAAGAATTGCCAGGATAAGAAGTCGAGAAAAGGATCAGAACTTCCTTGACAGACTGAAATCAACCATATTGTTAAATGCAAACTACGGTGTCATTTCAACACAATTCCATTTGATGAAATGTAACATCCTATTGCAAGATCAATTTGGTAAAATATGATTTATAATTATACCTTTGTTTTGGCTGCAAGACGGTAAATGTCAGGAACATCAGATTGCTTATGGTGTTTAGGGTAAGCGACTTGACCATATAGATCATATTTATCAACAAGCTTGATAACGGAAAGAAGATAAGAGGCATTTGCGCCTGACATTTCATCAATATCATCACGGTTTCCCATTATTAATGTCTGCAAAAACAGAAAACAACAAAAGATTATTTACAACTTGCATATAAAACAAATTTTGATGAGAAAGAAGAGAATCAAGAACCATTACAACAGAGTCCAGTTATTGAAATGCATGCACTAGACATAGAAGTTCAAAGACTAGCGTACAAGGTTGGCAAGCTCCCTTAGCGGGCGGCATTCTCCAAATGCTTTGACTAAAGTAGTAATATTCTTTTTTGGGTCTGGCCTTGCAAGAGCTAGTATCATAGGCTTCCGGGGATTGGAAAAGAAACGCATTATCTGGTGATTTGAAACTGCAGTCAGTATCAAGTTTAAAATCCCTACTAGAATGAATACAAGGAATAATCAATCAGTGACATGTAAAATCATTCAACTGTCAAAAACCAAAGCAAATATGAGAAAAGAATAACTATCACCTCTGACCAAATTGGTGGATCAGGAGACACAGGATGATCTTTGTTTTTTTCTTCTTCTCCATCAGAATCTCCATCGTGTGGAGTGATATGATGAAACTCCATTCCAGGAGGAATCACCTGGACATCATTGACGTATTAAGATATGGATTAGTTTTGCTACAGAATACCGTTAGCATAACGATATCACAACAACCAACTTCGATTTGAGGCTAACGGGAGCCTCACAGGTTTAATGAAGGAATTAACAACAACATGTTGATGCTTACAACAGTTCGAGGCATGAACCTGCCATGACAGCTCACTCCTCGTTTGATCCTTGCTCTAAGTTTGCGCTCTAGTACTGGATCAAAGCCATCATACAGGCGCCATTGCTCTTCTATCTCCTGTTTAGTGCTAGTTATAATAATCTCCGAGGCATCAAGAGTTAACTCTTCAGCCTCTATCCGCCGCATTATTTTGTACGTTGCATTTACTTCTTCCCTCGACTGCCGTCCCTGTTTCATAAGTTGTTCAAGCTTGTCTCGTCCAAGTGAGTGTCCAGTAAAAACCATAGGAACATTTAGAGCTCCAGAGAGAAGAGCAGCAGAGTCACCAGCATCAGCATAATGTCCATGAATTGCAACAGGCCAGACTGGATTTCCACCACCAATTTGCTCTCCCAAAACATTAGACATCTGCATAATATGACCTAGTGCACCATCTACAAATTCTGGAATGTAAGGCCAAAGGAGTTCCTTTCTTATGTACTTGTCCTTCGGGCCAAATGGTATTCGAACAATGTAAGCACCGCTACTCTCACCGAGCTCCCCTGTTGAATTCTCAGAGCTTATTAGATTCAGCATCTCTGTTGGCTCACCATAACTCCAATCCACATCTGGAGCCGATACTTGTCTTGTCAGCAAATCAACCCGATAAACCCCTGGCATTGTCCCCAGGGCCCTCGCAAGCTCCACTACATACTTGACCTGTATAAAACGGTAAATTCAAGACCTTCCCATAAGTAAAGTGGTGCTTCATGATTGAAATGATGGTCTAGAATAAGTACTTTCCACATAACAATAAGAATTTGAACAGAGATGCAAAAAGGAAAGGGCAAGGAGTTACCTGGCCACCTGTATCTGAATCACGACCAAGCTCCATGTTTTCACCGCGTATCAAGCCATGAAGACTGCAAAACCGCTTGTTAGAAATAATTTTATGAACCATTATGAATTTCAAGCAAGTTGTAAATTCTATATATTCAAATATTGAGATCAACTTTTAGTTCACAGGTATAAACAAAGTCAATATGAATAATAAGCATGCAAATAACCCATTATAATGTCAGGTCAATGACAAAAAATTTTGGCCATGCCTTATAAGCACAATGTAAAGTTTCTTTTCTTTGTGCTGGTTAGCCCAATTCTCCATCACATCAACAGAACTTATTCTAGGCATTCTTCCTCTAACACTCCCACCATGTGCTGAAAGGTCACCAGGGACGTCTCCTTTCTCTCCTTCTGACAGATCTTCCGACATATCAGCAGTTGCCTCTTTGCGACCTCTTTCACGTTCAAGGTGGCGTTTCGCTATCCTTTGAGCTTCCTCGCCCTCGAGCTAATAAAAAAAGTCCAAGTAAAAATGTAAAGAAAAGGGAAAATATACAGCCCAAATATAACTAAACATTCTTGCCCCCATAGCATGATTTGAACCTTAGTCATACAAAATTCAAACAATTAACTGCGAACCAGTTACAACTTAAAAAGCATCCCCATTATGAACCATATTTCCAACTAAACATATTAAAACAAATAATCAAAAAATAAAACTCCGCGTGATTCATTCAATTGTTGTTAAAGATTCGCAAAATGCAGTCGCTATTGTACGAAATCACAAATCCCAAAAGTGCATGTCAATCGAACATGAGTTCAAGCTCACCACACAATCCCATGCATAGCTACGATTTTTTCTTAATACTTTTTTTTATTAGACTTAGCGTGTTTAAAATTGTAATAATTTTTATAATTATAGTTTGTAAAAGCATGTTTGAAAAAACTATAAATTATAACGTTTTTTAATTAAGGTTTAGATGGAAAACTATATGGTGTGAATGATTTACTAAATACCTTCAAACTATAATTAAAACAAATTATAATTTTGACATCTTGTAGTGTATTTCCAAACAGATTCTTGAACACTCCGATCAGTTTAGTAAAAATTTTAGCCTTATTAGGCATTGCATTACAATTTAACCGTGTTTTTAAAAATTTTATTAGCTTTAATTTTTTTGTATTTTTTGAATTATTTTAATGTTCTATATCAAAAATAAATCTTAAAATATATATATATATATAAATATTTTAATACATTTACAATTAAAAAAGAATTTTTACCGGGCATTTGTCACAGTAGTAACTACAAATCTCAACTGTGCATGTTTAAGTGGGATCCACAACCAAAACATGATTGACACGCATGCTGGACCGGGTTTGATTTGTCTTTTTACTCCATCAATTAAATTACTCAATGATAATTATCATAAACAAATCAAACACCATAAACTAATAATTAAACACTTTTTCCTAACTAAAATTATATATATATATATATATATAAAAACCTGCTTCTTCTTGCGAGCCAAATTCCAAATCCTCCAGCACATATTTTCCAATCTAGTATTTCTCTCTTGCGTACTCCTCATCGCCGCAGCCTATCAAAAACAATTCACATTCAAGATTACAAAAATAACATTGAATTCACCCAATCAAATGAAATAAAAGACACGGTGTCGTGTCGTGTCGTGTCGCCTCGATCGTCTTACACGAAGCCAGGAACGATGGAGATCAGTCTCGTCGAAGCCAGTAATAACTTCCTCAACAAAATACCGAGTAGGACTAAAACGACCTCGCTCCCTAAGCAACAAAGACGATTTTGCATCGACGATTCCTGGATCAACGTCCAGTATCGCTTCTAAGTAACTATTTATCCAGTCATTTCCCGCCATTTCTGCACAAACCGAAGAAGAAGAAGGTGATTCTTATTTTTCTTGAGAGATCAAAAGGAAACGGTTATCATCACTTTTGTGTGTGTTCTGTGGAGAGAGTAAGGAAGTAATACGGTGGTGCGATTTTTATAGTGTTTGATTTTTATTTTTATTTTTTTAAAAAAAAAGAGGAATAGTTAATGGAGAAAAGAGAATTTCTTAATTTTGATAAAAGCTTTTTTCAGATTTGAGAGAGAGAGAGACCCGGGCGTGAGGCTATGAGGTGGCGTTGTTTGAGGAAGTTGGCGAGGTCTCTGGAAAAAGGTCGTGTCGGTTTGGAACTTGTTCGATTTTAAGCTTTATGAATTAGGTACCACAAAGTTCGTCCTCTTGATATGATGGGTATTTTACATCACTCCTCGAAGTATATTATCTTGCAATTTTACCATTTAAGGATCCATGTTCCAACAATAAAGTTTCCATTCACATTATGTTGTGTTGTGAAGGGCATGTTTGTCTTGAAAAAAAAAATATTTTTAAAAGAAATGAGTTATTTTTTATTATTTGGATGTATAAATAAAAATATTTTCCTGTAAAATAAATTATTTTTCATTTATAGTTTTTAAATTATAGTAGTAATACAACAAAAGTTATAATATTTGTTATAAAAATATCAATAATAATGATAATTATGATAATAATAACCATGATCGTAATAATATTAGTCATAATGGTGGTTGTTATTGGATAATGATGGCATCGATATTAATAAAATAATTATTACTTAAATAAAAAAATTGATATTCGACCGTGTTATATAATAAAAAAATAAAAATAAAAAAGATATAAGGGTTTCATTGATGCTATATAATATAATGTAACAAATTACTTAAAAAAATAACTTAACTTAAATATAAAGATTATTTAAGAGACTATATATAAACTAAAAAAAATTTAAAAAATTATTCCATTTTTAATAAATAATAATAAAATAACTCCATTTTTCTTAACAGAGCAAACATACATGATGGAAATAAGATGGTATCGGTGCTCTTGATCACGCTTTAGTTGGGCTATGTTTTTAGGCATCAAATTAATTATTAACCTAGCAAGAAGAAGAATAGTTTTTAGATCTGGTAGATGATTTTTCTAGTTTAAGGTTTGACTTTCTAGTTTTGACAGATTATCAAGTTGTTCGGGTCAATTTGTTTTAAAAAAATCAAAACGATATTATTTTAGTAAAAAAACAAAAGTCAACAAGTTACAACGAGTTTTTGACCGGATCAACCAGGTCGTCGGGTTAGCCAAGTCATATTGAGTTTTTTTTTCTTCTATTTTTTTTAACTCGATCTAGTTTCAATCCCAAAATAATCGAATCTCAGATGGACCCATCAAGCCGGCCGGGTTTTAAACCCATGTGACATGTAAAAGGAATGTCTCTAGTGCATAGATTTGCATGCCAGAAAGTAGAGAACAAAGAACAAATTGTGCACAACGTGGACTGTCTAGAGTGCTTGATTTATTTTCAACTTTTATTCGTACTTGGCATGAATATATATTTATTATGACTGATCTCATCTAGCTAAGCTAATCAACCTATCTTTTCTCTTTATCTTAGAGTCAATTAACCTATCAAAATTCACCAAATGCCTTGATTCTTTGAAGATAGTTATTAATCTAATCCTGCAGATTCCCAGGTGGAAAGATGCTAAGCAAAAGCAAGCCATGCAAAATGTTCTGTACTTCATTAATTACAAAATGATATTCTCTATTATATGTTTGGCTATATCATTTCAAAAAATTATTTTAATTTAAAAATTTAAATTATTAATTAGATAAAATTTTAAAATATAATTTATATTATTCTCAAATATTTCTCAAATATTTAATATATTTAATTTATTCAACCACAACAATAATCTCGAGTAGTTAGTTCTTATTAATTGGCTCGTTTGAAATGATCAATTGAAAACTCAAATAATGAATCAGTCACGAAAATCTTTCCTCGTAAGTTCCCGAGTCTGAGGTGGTGGAATCCATTTAACCTAATTCGGGAGATAATTTTAGCTTGATGCACACAAAATGCATGATCCCTGATTCCATTTGATTGTTAGAGAAGGAAGGAAGAAAAAAGATTAAGGTAGCTAAGATACTGGAATGGTGGGCTTCTACATATCATTTTTGTAAGATTAAGGTTATATTTATTTTTCATTTTTAAAAGTGTTTTTTTAAAAAAAGTTATTTTTATTTTTTACTTTAAATTAATATTCATTAGTGCTTTTAGATCAGCTGATATCAAAAATAATTTTTAAAAAATAAAAATATAGTATTTTAATATATTTCTGAATGAAAAGCACTTTGAAAAATAATTACTACCATATTTTCAATAAGAATCTTAAAACAGCTAAAATTCTCTCTTTATTATTATTTTTTTTAGGTTTGAAGGATTTGTTTGATTAATCTATGATTTGAGGGTTTTATTTATCATTTGTTTGTGTTTATGTCAATTATTTAAAATTATCCAATCAATAACTTGTTAATAACATTTTGTGTTTATAAAAATGACTTAATTAAAATTAATAGTTATTATTATCTAATTAATAAATTAATTAATAGGGTATGACATGAACAAACAATATTTTACATCCAATGTAAAAATCATTCATCTTGTGTGGAAATTATACCCATTATCACCGAAGTTCAGAAGTAGCAAAAGAATATTTTCGCTGTTTTGATTTTGGAAAGGAGGGTTGTATGGCATATTTGGTATTGCATGTGGGGTACAATATTTTTAAAATATTTTTTATTTAAAAATATATTATATTAATTTTTTTATTTTTAATATTATTATGTAAAAAGACCTAAAAAATAATCAATTTAATATTTTTTTAAATGAAATATACACTTAAATCATATTAAGAAAGTTTATATTTTAAAATATTTTTTTGTTTAAAATTATATTAAAATAATATTTTTTAAAAATTAATTTTAATATTAATATATCAAAGCGATTGAAAAATATCTTTAAAAATTAATTTAAAAAATTATTTTAGAAAAAAAAATGCAGAATTAAAATGCCAAATAACTCCTCGAAAACAGAAGAATTGTCGTCATCCCCCAGGCTCATTCCTTAATCGCGTGACAGAACAACCCCCAAGTGTCATGGACTTCCACAATGTTCTCCATGTTGTCGTGGGTGTCCATGCACGCTTTTTTTTTCTAAAAGGAAGACGAGATCTGATACGGCAACGTACGTGGCGTGCAGATGACTACCAATGTCTCGGTCACTGTGCATACGTGGCTGGAAGACAGGTATTATAGTTGGCTGAAAAGTTAAGATTTAGATGCTGACCAAAAGAATCAGTTCCCACATGAACTCATTTTCTATTAAAATATACCACCTGAGTTTTTTTTATAATTAGATACTTTATTGTTTAATTATTGTTTTGAATTAGAAACGACAAAAACTTGGGAAAAGAGAGAGAGAGAGAGGTTTTCTTTATGTTTTTATTTTTATTTTAAAATAATAAAAGATTATTCTAAAACTATATCATAATATATTTATTTTTATATTTCATCTTTATTTTTTTAATTAAATATGTTTATATATTTATTTATTTTTTAATTAGACTAATTTTGCAAAATCCCCCCCCCCTCTCTCTCTCTCTCTCTCTCTCTCTCTCTATATATATATATATATAAAGAAGAAACATAAAGAAGAGGAACAAATTACTTTATTCTTTACAGAAGGGAAACTTAAACCAAAAGATTACTGATTAATCGATGCCAATTTAACTAAGACAGCACAACTATCTAGTTTTTCTTCATCTTTACACGTCCCCTACGTTCCCATCGCAAAAAACCAACATTCTTTGATCAAACACCAACAACATGGCTTGAAAATCCACGCTGAAGCTAAAAAAGAGAGAAAAAAGAAACCTGAAACTGATACAAGGGACAGAAACACTGAAACAATGTCTTTCTTTATTGGTATGATTATAGGAATCTCTGTTGGGATTGTTCTCATCGTAGCATTTGCTAAGTACGAGAATATCAGATCCATGCGTCGTTCTCAATTGGTAAATCCCATCTGATTCCTTGGTTTCATTAATGATTCATGGTGGATTGTTTTTTTTTTTTATGTTTGCGTTAATGTTTGTGTTTTTCTAGGCTAAGACAGTGGCAGCATTTGCAAGAATGACAGTCCAGGATTCAAGAAAAATTCTTCCTGATGAGTTTTATCCACCTTGGGTTGTCTTTTCACAGAGGCAGAAGTTAAGTTACTGT
>Ga0325411_1007418_pt1 | contig 11961 bp, 9 predicted proteins | sample PopdelMetagenome_13_FD_206181 | JGI IMG/M metagenome (GOLD analysis project Ga0325411, IMG submission 206181) | Populus deltoides microbial communities from Bellville, Georgia, United States - Xylem-PdIQD-R4 | ecosystem: Host-associated > Plants > Phyllosphere > Stem > Wood/Secondary xylem...
TTTTTTGTTTTATAAAAGAACATGTACATAATACGCTTTTACACAAGTCTTTTTGTACATGCACAATTGTACGCATGAGTACATGCAAATGCATGCGTGTTGTGCTACTGGTGCTTATACATGGTACATGTAAAAGATGGGATGGCTAGAATATCAGAAAAAACATGGCGATACAAATCCAAACCTCTCATCAGACAGTATAATTAACTAGGAAATATCATGCATAATAGGACCTTCAAAAAGAAGCTCGGGCCAAGAAGTTACTCCACCATAGCTAGAAGTAATGCTGCTAGCATCACCTGGATTGCTTCTGGAAGTCTCGGTTGCAGCTTGAGGAGCAAGCGTAGGAGAAGGAAGCACCCATGAAGAATCAGATGGGTTTCTATCTCCCTGGCTGAGAATTGTAGTTAAAAATGGAGCTTGACCCATCTCAGTATTCAAAGATGGTTGATAACTGAAAGGGACTTGTGGGGCAGACAATAAACTTGGATGGTGGAGTAGTTGAGAGCTAGCATTTCCAAAGTGATATGAGCCTTGATTCTCAAGTTCTGATGAATATAGTACTGGGTTTTCTTTTATGGGTCGAATTGAATTCAACAGATTGAGAACTTCCAGGTCTGTAATGCCGTTTTGGTCATAAGAGTTGGCGGAGGGGATTAATGAAGCTGCTGACTGGAGAAGACACTGTAAATACTGAAGCTTAGCTAACTGTAGAGCTTCTGCTTGCAATCCCATGGCATGTTCATCTAATGGATGATGCTCCATTGGTTCTCTCAGGTTAGCGAGGGCCATGAGCTGAGGCAAGCTAGCAAAGAAGTCAGTTATTGGTTGGTGGGTCATTGGATCAAAACCCATTTGAATCAGCTTCTTCTTCAAATGGGTGTTCCAGAAATTCTTAATTTCATTGTCCGTCCGGCCTGGTAGATGGGTAGCAATAGCTGACCATCTGGTATGCAACAACAAATTAGTCATGCTAGTGTTTCTGATAATTAATCCAAGTAGTTAAAAGAGTTTTAAAAATATAGCTGTTAATTCAAAGCAGCAGAAGGTAATGCGTAGAATTACTTGTTTCCATGAATTGAATGAAGATGTAGAATCGTTTGCTCTTCATCTTGAGAAAATTTGCCTCTCTTTATATCAGGTCTCAAGTAATTTGTCCACCTTAACCTACAGCTCTTGCCACATCTATTAAGACCTGCAAAGAGAAAAACAACTGAACACCTATTTCTGTCGTTATTTTTTTTGTATGTGACAGAGAGGTATTATAATTCGGACCTGCAAGCTTTGGGAGAGCTCTCCAACTTCCCTGACCATGTTTTTTGATGTGATCAACAAGCTTTCGGTCTTCTTCAGGAGTCCATGGTCCTTTTTTGAGGCCATTCTCATCGCAACAGGGAGACCTCCCCATCTTCTTATTGAACTTCCCTTTTCTCTACTTCGGTTGCTTCTCTCTACTTTCACCAAAACCAAGGCTTGCTATATATACACAATCTTTGCACTTGCTTCTTGTCATTAACAATTCAAATAAAAAATGTTCCAAACTTTTTCTTAGGTTGATTGAGAGTGAGACACATACCACATCTGGACACATAATTGAATGCCCCCGTTGAACCAATGGGACACCAGCATTATACATCGATGGTAAATCCTAATTTGCCTCTTTTTTATATATATATAACAATCAGAGCGTTATCGTGTAGAATCCTGGCTTACTTACTACTAAATTCGGACCCTCAATTTTACTACTAATAAAGATCTCTATGCGTTATCGGAAAAAAAAGAAAAAAAAAAAAAGAGAAACTTTTCCGGTCAATTTTCGTGCATCAAAATTCTTCCCTATATATATATATATATAACCGCTTTTGAAATTCAAACCCTCAGTGATAATGGGAAAACCATCCACATCAGAATCATTGCTGAGTAAATACAAAATGTTGTGCAGCACAAGCTTCATGTGATCCATGGAGGAATCTGTTATTAGATTGCAGCAGTAGAAGCAGATCAAAATGTCGCATGCCTACAAAATGTCTTTCATGCAAGTAGTCAAAACACTTTCATTTGATAGATCATCCGTTCAATGGCATACGAAACCCCTGATCTGCAGAATTCCTGCACAAAAATATTCTTCAAAGATTTGGTGATCAAATTTCCTCAATTTCCATTAAGAAATGCAAATAGCAAGACTAGAATCCTCTTCAAGTATTTTAAATATTTTATAATCATGTAACAGTTCTTGGTACTGGCTATTTCTCAACTGGTACAACCAAATATCAACAAGATCATGAAATTCATGCAAAGTGCAGCATGTATGTAAGGCATGGTGAATTCAGCACTTCAGCTCAAACTGTGTTTTTTAAATGCCGCAAACATTTGATTCGTAATCTTCAATTGTTTACCATACGCTTACGCTTCTTATGTTGGTTCAACTTGCTAACAATGACATCACACAAACAACTCAGGGTTGGTGTGTGTCGGATAGAGTGAGAAGCCAGGGAGGGAATTGAGGAAAAAGATTACTAGTAAATTCAAGGTTAATTAACTTGTTTACTTATCTGCTTCTAGCAAGCAAAGAATGGCAATGAAGATGACAGAACACAAAGTGTGAATTCTAGGACAAACACATCAGGAACTGAGAAAAGACAAGAAGATACAAGGACAAAAAGAAGAGTGTCTCAAGCATGCATCGAATTTCATTTTATTTCCATATTAAAAAGAAAATACATAAAGTCAAAGAAAATATCAGTCCGAGAATTCAAACGAAGAGAGATTGAAAGGAGGGAGCTGATCGACCACAAGGAAATTGGATAATTTGGATTAGACTGTCACAATTTGGGAAAAGAATTCAAGCGACAGATATATAGAGAAGGAGAAGAAAATCGATTTGGGGAAATTAAGATGATAGTTAGAGACAGATGTAAAGAGTTTAAATGTAATCAAAACGCATAATGTAAAGTGATGCATATCGTTTTAATTAAATTACCAAATAGTGCCACGTATGGTCTGTAACAGAAAAATAATGACAAAAATGATGGAATACTATAATTTGTCACAAGTCTTTTTTTTTTTCTTTCTCTCTCTTGATTCACACTTCTTCTTCCCACAAGCCCTTTTCATTTTTTGGAATGCTAGAGTGTTTTTTATTTGTATTTAAAAAGTATTTTTGATTTTTTTGCTTTTAGATTAATTTTTTTTAATTTTTGATTGTGTTAATGTCAAAGATGAATTTTAAAAAATAAATAAAATAATATTATTTTAAAATATTTTTTTAAAAAATCACTACTAATTAGCTTGACTCTGAAACGCTAATTAAAAAAAAAAGATAAAACAAGAGCATAAATTAATGAATCATTTTCTTTTGTAATTCAAGTCACATGAAATTGAGCACAAAATTGCAAAGTATACGAGTAAGGCAAACGTTAAGGTTAAAAGAATTGCTGCTAATTAGCAGTTTTGAACCTACATTTGCTCTTTGACGCCTTGTCTATTTCCTTGTTTCAAATGCAAAACAAATCAGTGAAAAGTGCTGCTACTTAATTGTTTCAAAACAATATTTTTGGCATTTGGGAAAAATGGTTGCTCCGACGTCGTTATAAGCCCCGCTGATCGCAATGCTTGGATCGGGTTCCACTCCAGTCCGCTTCCGAACCCCAACCGGATGAGATCCAGTAATGCAAGATTGAATTAGCCCACGGTTATAAGGCTCAAAGCTAAGCTTGTTTTCACATTTCAATATGTTTTTGAAAAAAAATAATTTTTTTATTTTTTTACTTTTAATTATTTTTTATATTGATATTAAAAATAATTTTTTAAAAAAATTAATATATTTTTAAATAAAAAAATATTTTAAAAAATAATCATTTTCACAATTCCAAATAAGCTTTAAATTATTTATACATTAGCATAATCTGTTTTTGTTGTGCAAAAATATTTTTATTTTTTTAATTATTTTTTTATATATTTTAATGTGTTAGGTTGAAAATAAATTTTAAAACATAAAAAAAAATTATTTTAATAAAATTAAAAAAAATACTTCTACAGTAATATCGAAAAAGCTCAAGCACATGTTCAACTGCCCACATTAAATGAACCTCCATTGAAGTTAACGTGGCATTTATAACGCAACAAACTTCTTCAAGTTATCCACCATAAAAAAAAAAACCAGCACTCTTCAAGTTTTTCCTGAATCTAAATTCAGTATGTTGTAGCCATTATTATTACTTTCTCTCTATCTTATTCTCCATGGCTAATGACGCAGCTCTAAGGACCTCATTGGTGTGGTTGGCTGTGGTTATGGTGGTAGTAGGGATATGGACACTTTCTTTCAAGAAAGTGATTGTAACTTATGTATTGGGTGTGCTCGGGATTGCTGGAGTGCTTTTACCTGATCGGGATTATTTTGATCGAGATTACTCCAGGTGGTTTTCTCTTGTTAGTGAACAAGATAAGCTGGCTCTTGCTCTAAGATCTGGCTTCAGGTTGGTCAGTTAATTTCTTGCTTAATTTCCTAGCTGATTTATTCATTAGCTCTTTTAACTTCTTCAAGGTCAAATTATTGTTGTGTTTGGATTTTTTAGTGTTGAAAAATTAAAGTTGTTACTAATTAGCGTCCCTGAATGTTGGTAGCAATTAAAAAAGAGATTTATGCATGTTTTTATCTTCCTGTCTATGAATCCAAATCTTAGTCACTTGAATATGGTTGAACAATCCATGTACCATGATGGCTTGGACACTGGCTACAAAGATGACGTTAGGGCTTGCATAATACACCGGCTCGGGATAAGGCGTTGTTGCACAGTTTAAAAAATGACAACAAAAAAAGAAGAGTTTTTGTTGAATGATATTCGTAATGGGATTTGATTTCTGTGCAGGCTTTGGATTTCTCCTCTCAGATTGGTTGTTTACACCGCCGTTTATGGTTATGCTTTGTACAGGTGGTGGTTGTTCATATCAGAGTGAAGGGCTTTGGATAAGCTCACACAAGGGGTTGGAGGGCTAGTTTCAAATGAAAATTTTTACGAGCGAGAATTTTGTGTTTTGCAGAATCCACGTATGATCATGTTATGTATTTTAGATTTGCTTCGTCGACACTGATGGCCACACTATATTATGTAATTTTATTAGATATGGTAGGATAATGGCATGCAAACCTGATAAGATAAAAGGCAAAGAATATGATAAAATGAGAAATTAGACACACAAGAATAAGAAATTAGACACACAAGAATTTACATGGTTCACCTAATTTGGCTACATCCACGGACAAGTATAGAAGGATTTTACTAAGTAATGTGGGAATTACAATCTCTCTCTATTAATAGAAGAACAACTGAAATCTCTCTATTATTAGGAGAAAACACCTCACTTACTATCTCATAAATACCTCACAATTTTGTGGGATTACTCTCCTTCACTCTCTCTTCTTGCTCTCTTATTTCTCTCTTTTGGTGTGATTTTTTATGGCAAAAATGCACTGCCTATTTATAGGCAATCATCCTTACCTTTGTCTTGCAAAAGACAAAGCAAGACAAGTGGCACCAATTAGTGAATTAGTGCTCATTTTGTTGACTTAGCTGTATTAATTGGTGCCAGCTAACTTCATAAGATAGACATTAGGTGATTAATATATTATATATATTTAGAGATTTTATTTTCACTAGTATCATTGTTACCATTGTTTTTTCTAACACTGCTTAAAAATTTTTAGATCATTTTTAATTTCAGATAAAAAGCTATGTTTGCATATCTATACTGAAAACTATATAAAACATGTATAGAAAAAAAAAAGAACAAATTTTTTAGTGTTTATTATTTCTTCAAATAATGTTATTTTAAATTATTTCATTGTTAGAATTAATGAAATTTCAAATGCTAACTTATAATTGTCAATGTTGATGAATATAAATTTTGTGATTATTAGATATAATTACATGTTATTATATATTACAAAAAATATAAATAAATGTTTAGTTATTTAATTTTAATAAAATATTATGTTAGGTTAATAATTAGTTTTTTATTGTTATTTATTATTGCATATATTATATACTGTTTATGTGAATTGTATTTTTATACTAGAAAATTGGTTATGATTATTAATGATGATTAATATAGATATTATTATGGTTTTTATGGACAAGAAGTTAATGGTAGAAAAAACTTTTCTGAAGTGAGTCTCTCAGTTAAGCCATAGATAATATTTATGAATCAAGTATCCCAATTAATATTTGTGATTCTTGAGTTACAGATAAAAGAATGTGATTCAAGTTACAAATTTTATGTTGCTGGACTAGTACGTTAGTTTTCTAAAAAAAAATTTTGTTTGCACTACTTTACCAAAAAAGAATAATTATTGTGCTAAGTTTTTTTTTTTTAAAAAAAAAAAAACCACACTGCTTGACTGCGTGGAGACATAGTTACACGTATGCAAACAAAACTTGCCTCGTAGGCCCAATAACCAGGCATTGAGATCACCCTAGCTAGTCCTCAACTTAGCGAGGCCGTTTTCGCCTTTTGGAAAAGAAAAGGAAGAATCTCTTTCCTTCTTCCAACAACACAACAGACCCAATTTTCTCCCTCTGCTCTGTTGCTGGCTTGCTGCTATTGTTGAGACTTGAGAGGCAGGGAGATATCAGACATGAGGCTATTTACTCACAACATGCTATCCTCCAATATCAAGGGAGTTGCGAACGGCTTCCCTCTAAGAATCGAGGTAGATCAAGTGGTCGAAAAGCAAGTGGACTTCAATCCCGATTTCCTCAGAAACATGTTCCCAAAGCTCGAGTGGAAAGCCCTTGTCGATGCCGCACGAACCATGGGCTACACCGAGCTTCCTGAGGAAGCCGATTCGTCGATGCTGGAGTCTGAGGAATTTTTAAGGAAGTTGCACCGCGCGCTTTTGGAGCTTCACCTCGAAGAAGGGGCTTTGGTTTGTCCTGAGACTGGGAGAAAGTTTCCGGTCAATAAAGGGATTCCTAATATGCTTCTTCACGAAGATGAGGTTTGAGATGCCTGTTTGTTTTCTCAGATTAGGGTTTTCGTTTGGGGGATTTGGGGTTTTTCTTTTTTGAGTGTTTTGAGTTAGTGAAATGTGTGGAAAGAAAAAAAATAAAATAAAATAAAAAGCTTTTGCTTCAATGATTATTGTCTGTGTATTATCATCAATATGATATAAATTGAATCCGAGAGATGAATTTCTGTTCGTCATCACTGTCATGGAACAAAAATGTCTTAAAACAAAAAAGAGCCTAAACGTAATGATTTGCATTAAGCAGTATTAAAATGCTATCATTAATTGTTCACATGACATTCTAGTCTTTTACACTGGAAACAGTTCACCGACTGCCTGGATTGCTCAGTTAACAAACATCTATGCATATTACAAGGGGGGAAATTACACCGAACCCGAGAATTTATGAATCAAGAAATATAGTACTCTGTTTAGTAGCGCATGCTCATATGTGAAACTAATCTGCCCGCTCCTTTTTTCAATAAATTACGTGGTGCAAATAATTGCTCTGCGCTTCTGTGAGGCGAGTTCAATTGTAAAAATTCTTCTATCTAATAAAGACGGAGAGGTCTGTCAGCTTGCTTTCAACCCATCCTTGCGGGGTGATGTGTCACCAGGGGGGCGAGGCACGCCAAATACCCAATCAAGAACATTAAGGTACTTGGACCGGAACACTTCCCTTTCCTGCTCATAGCAATGCATTATTATAGCTGTTGAGATGCTGAAAATCACCACATCAGCTCTCTTCAAATTCATAGACTCTGGCAAATACCCGGCATCTCGCGTGCAGATAAAGAAGCTTTCAACTGCCCTTGCGAAACAGTAGAGAGATATTTCAATCCGCCTGCTTTTCTTTTCAATAGCTAGGGCCAGGCCAGTTGGCAACTGTGTAGGATCACAAGCGAGATTTCAGAACAAAAGAAAACGTCTGTAAATCTCCCTAATTAATTAAATATTTCGAAAGTCCTGTACCGTCCCTATTGCCACCATCGGAATGTTACACCACCTGAAAATTCTAAAGAGTAGACACGTCCACATCCTGATGACCACAAAAAGAAAAATAGTTACAAAAGCTGGTTTTTCTCGACAAATTTCAGTCAAAACAGGTTACTGGGATAAACGTCATTGAACACCAACAATAGCACCCCGGCAATGTTAATATCAAATCTGGAGTCCCCCCCCCCCCTCCCTCCCTCCCTTTCTATTTAGCTGCCAGACTTCATTTTGTTTCTTGCATGATGCACAAACATGTATAATATTTGTTCTTATGTCTCACCGTGCTGTCAGAATGTGTGCTAGAATAATAGCAGTAACATTCAAATAAGGTTCAGATCACGAAACAAAAGCTTGAACTGTGTCACAAAGGCGCCAAAAAGTCAGCTCAAGGCAGCTTGGTTGCATGGTCTAATTTTCAATCATGCATGCTACCTACACCTTATATATATCGCTATACTGCCATCTACACCTCTAAAAGTCCAACCATTGGTACTTTCATTGGAGGTGTGGCAGCCACCACGCTACCAAACAATCACTAAATGGCTAAGTGCCCAAGTGATTTTAACGCAGCATGACCTGCAAGTTACTTGATAGGCAAGGTGTGCTGTTTTCTTAAAGCTAAAATAGAACGCCATACCCAAAAACATAAAAAAGACAACAAGATCGACAATATACCACAGCAATGTATAATACAATAGAGGAATGAATACTAACCAGGCAGATGAACAATACACAGATAGAAACAAGCTTGATCTTGCAGTACCAAGAAGACCCTTCCCAAATATGTTGCAAGGCCTGCACAAGGACAAAGAGAAACATGTGAAATAACAGTCTGGCCCCGTGAGCCTCTCCAAACGTTCATGAATTGGCCTATTTGTTGTTGTTGTTGTTGCGGGTGTACGGTGGGTACAAGGAAAACCCCCATGTGGTGAGCTATGCAAAATTAATACTGTTAAAATTCCACTGTTTATTTCAATAGGAGCTCATACCATGAAAAGATTAGGAAGGTGCACCTGTTGTTTGAAAACAGACCAAATGTGTTTTGACACAGCCAGGCAGGTTCCAGTATGGAATTGCTGGTAATGATGGAACATGCACATCTGTTTGTGCAGAGTTGTGGGAGGTCAAATGGGGACTTGCAAATGAATGGCCAATGGGGTAACGTGGTCTCATGTTGGAGCCTAAAGGTGGACTCAAAGAGCAATCGTGCTGATAGGCTTGTCAATCATGGTAATGTGAACACTCAAAGGGTTAGTCCAGTTTCACAATCCTCCTAGTGACCTTTGCAGCTTTCTTCCTGCAGTTGTGTGTGTCTTAGCTACAAGCAGGTTTTTATGTCTTGGTCTTTGTTTTGAGCCGTTAGGCACCTTTTGCAATCCAAGAGAGAGAGAAGAGAGACAGAGAGAGAGATTGACAAGAAAAGGATGACGAAGAAAGAAATCAAAATACTAGGTGGTCACATCGACCATATAGATATTCAAGGCTAAGGAATCATAGCTGAAGAGGTGACTCAAGGCAAAAAAAGTAAATGGTAAGAAATATATTATTGCTCAAATTCTCTTATTTTGATGTTTCCAAGCCGGCTGGATACAAATCACAGTTAATATTTGTTGTTGAACTGGCAATCATTTAAGAGCACTGTAAGAATCTATACATAACAATTCCACTTACCTATTTATGAAACCAGACCCACTTTAGTACCCACTGTGTGGACTAAATTAAACAGTAAAATTCAGACATCCATTAGCAGAACATGTGGTGACAGTCCAAGAGTAACTTAAATGCCACATCCAGTTCTCTAACTAGAAGCTTTGAATAGTAACAACCATGATAAATAAAATTAACTACTACTGGTATTAATTAATTCAGCCACGCAATTATGAGTCATAACACATCTTCATGTCAGTACCCTCTCTTGCATAAACATGGGACCCACCATCAAAATTATTCACAGATCGCACCTTTATGTAAGAGGAAGGAGTACAACTCCCGGTATACTGAACAATTCCTTTCATGACCAACATGTAATACTTGACTACTCATTACCTTTTCAGGAGGCCTTGACGATGAACTATAAGTGCAGGGATCAAATATACAGGAAGATAAACTGGTAAAGCTCTTTTATATGCTTGAAGAAAAAAAGAAACAACATGCGCACTGCACGATTGATTTCCATGTATAATCTGCACAAATTTCATAGATCAAGCACAGTCCACCAAAGTACATAATAATGTAGTGTGCAAAATATTAATGACGTGAATAGAAAATGGTAGGGTCATATACAAAAAGCAACTACATAGCAAACAGTGATTTTTTTAGCATCAAATTTCTTTGCAAATACCACCAATGATGATAACATACCGTGCAGGGGATTTTCATTTCTGGGTCTAGCTTAATATCAACACCTGTGGAGTTGTAATATTTCTCTATAGCCTCCAAATTTGTGAAAGGCAAGCCGCTTGCAATATCTTTCACACCTTGCAAGATAGAAAGATCCTTTCCACCGTGTTTATTGAGAAAAGACTTGTATGATGGAGGCAAACTATCTTGCTTCAATATATAAGCAGACCTGGAAAATGGATAATTTTACTTAAACTATCTTCACACCTTGCAAAATAGAAAAGTTGTTGAAGCATAATTGCACAAGTAAAAGTTTGGCTATCATACTAATGCATATTAATATTAACCATCTGGTGATGACTTCGCCAAAAACAGTGATAGCTATAGATAAAAATTATTCATTCTCGTAGTGTTAAAAAATTATTCATTCTCGTAGTGTTAATCTTTCATAATGCATTATCGAGGTTGGATGCAAGAATCTAGAATTCCACAATGCAAAGAATTTGTACAGAACAAAAGCAACAAGTTATGAGTAATTCCAAAACCATGAGCTGCAATATTCAAACTAATAACTAGCTTCAGAAGAGAGGGATAACATACAAAACTTGAGAAGACGAGAGACACATGAGGAAAACGTCTCCATGCTTCCAAGTAAGAGGTTTACAAATTTTCCCAAATCGTTTGCTCTTAATTCCACACCGTGACGCTAACACTGCAGCACGCATAAGTATGTATATGGCCAAGCTTGTGTGCTGTGTGTTTGGCCCTGTAAGAAGCATAGATGGCCCAGCGATTAATCCTGCTAATAAAGACCTCCATTTCGCCGTCCTAAAATTACAATCATACTTTTACCAATCAACTTCCAAATTCACAAAGTTCAATAATCACCAGTTTATTGAAAGAAACTTTCAAACTTCTTAAATTGGAGAATGTAGAATGTACCTCCGGTGGCCTCCTAAATATGCAATAATTTCATCAACAGACACAAATGTACCAGCAAAAGTACCAAGGAAAAGCCCGTATCTTAGCGTTTCCTTAATAGCTAAATCAATAGCTTTCCTGTTGGAAAACACCTCGACTTTCCTAAACAAATCCAAAAGCAAAAAACAAAAAAAACAAATTAACAAATCTTAGATCAGAATCTAACAATATAAAATAAATAATAAAGGGCATGGCTAGCTAAGCATGGAAATTAATTCACCTCGTGGAGGATAATCTGGTGCGCCGCAACCTTGCGAGAATTGAAAACAAGGCGAGTCCTCCTTTAATACCGGCTCCAATTGAGAAACCTTTTGCTGACGCAGTAACAACTCGCGCTAGTTTCTCCGAATCCTGAAACGGATTTAAGGCAATTCCTGGTAAATAAGAAGAAGAGCAGAAAGGAGGCTCCGATTTCAAGCAATGTGTTTTTATATAGCCGCCATGGAAGCCACCATTTTCGTCGGAGCAGATTTTAACTTCGGTGGCTCCGTCGCCTGATGGCGACATGGATAATTTAGGGTTTGATACAAGGAAAGATACTTTATTGGTGGAAGCGAGGAAGCTTGGGGGGAATCGTTTTTGAAAGAGAGTATAAAAGCTGCACAAAGTTCTTCGGAATTATCGATGGCTAGAGCATC
>Ga0325411_1007419_pt1 | contig 11961 bp, 4 predicted proteins | sample PopdelMetagenome_13_FD_206181 | JGI IMG/M metagenome (GOLD analysis project Ga0325411, IMG submission 206181) | Populus deltoides microbial communities from Bellville, Georgia, United States - Xylem-PdIQD-R4 | ecosystem: Host-associated > Plants > Phyllosphere > Stem > Wood/Secondary xylem...
GATCTCTTCTTTGCCAAGCTCTCACTGCGGCGTTCACGCTGCTCCTTCAACCTGGTGGCAAGAAGCTTCTGATACTCTGCTGCCTCAGCCTTGGCCTTTGTGATTCTCTTCTTCTTGTCAGATATTCTTGCACGCTTCCTTTGCAAAGTCAAGGGAGTAACCAACCTTTGAATTTTGGGAGCCTTGCTAACCTTCTTACCTGCCAACCCAGAAAAATGGCATTGTTATTTTTGTTAAATCAATACTTAACTTTATTGGATTATTATTTAATAAGTAATTCTTTGGAGACCTCATTGAATTCAAATAATAATAATAATAAATAGTCAACAAAAGGAATAATGATATAGCAACTGACCAGATTTGGTTGTAAATGTTCGGCGGTAAGTGTTGACATACTTCCGGACATCATCCTCCTTAGAGAGGTTAAACAGTTTCCTGATCTTTGATGCCCTCTTTGGACCTCTCATCCTTGGCTTCTCAACATCTGTCAGGCCAGGAAGATCATTCTCTCCCTTCTTCACGATGACCAGGTTCAAAACAGAGAGATCTTGACTAACAATGCATCCACGAACAGACTTCCTTCTGCGCTCTCCATTTCTCCTCCCGTATCCACGGAAGCAAGGAGTACCTATTAATAAGCACTGTATGCAAATTAGCTGAAACACACAAAACACCAAAATCCACATGTCTACAAACACAAGCAGAGGAACAAAGCTGCAAACCTCTGTGCAGCAAGAGACGAACACGGCCTGGAGTTAGAACTCCTTGCTTCATTGGGAAACCCTGCTTGTCACACCCTCCCATAATCTTAAAAACATAACCCTTGAATTCCTGTATAATACAACCAGATGTGTCAATATAAGAAAATAAAAAAACACAACATCACTTTGAAAGACTAGCTCAGCCAATTAGCTCCTGGCAAACACATACCTCGCCCAGTGCATCTCCACTGACTTCTTGTGAGATCCTCTTGTCAAAGAACGCTCGGCTGCCATAAAAAAGAATGAAAAATTAAAAAATAAAAAGAAAGCTTCGACATACGTTCACTAAGATGAAGAAAGTGAAATGATAATTCACAGAGGAAATAAGGCCAGGCATAAAAGACACGTTTCGGAATACACTATATAAACCGTGTTTCATTATGCATTATGCTAACTAAGCCATAGTTTTCCCCTAAAACGTATTCTACGAAAAACCCAATCTCGCCTTTAAGGTTCAAACCCAAAGCGAGAATCATAAAAAGCCAAATATTTCAAATTTAATGACCTATAATGCCCCCAAAGAAAATCAACACCACTTCTTAGTTCCATGATATTTGATTGCCTAGGATGCAAACACAAATAAGTTAAACCCAAGTCCCCATTTAAGATAAAAAAAATCGAAAAAAAAGGAAATCAAACTTTCCCATACCCATACTATAATCCCATATCTAACAAGCTCAACTTCATTCAGTTCAGCTCACAATTCACATCAAATTCAAAAATTTCAAAACAAACGCACCACACGAGATAACAAAACTAATAACATATTAGAAAGAGAGAGAGCCATACAGTTTCTGATCATCATCGATTTCAAGCTTCTTCTGGCACCCAGTAGTCGGATTTGCAATGTTAAACTGCCCACCAAAAAAACAACTCAGAAAAAAAAAGGTTTTGTTTAAGAAGAAGAGCAGTAAGAGAAATTGAAAACTGAACCTTCATTTTGAATGGAGTCTCTCACTACACAGCACCCAGGTTGTGTTAACGAGACAGAGTATCTTCCTGCTCTATTAGGGTTTCTTCCTCTATATGGTTGCAAATTAGGGTTTTTGATTCTTTTTTATATGGAAAGAGGGGGTGCTTGCGTGTGGTTTAAATAAATTAGTTAAATGTGTGCTTGCGTTTAGATGTGAGCACGTGGATTTATATTGGTTTGATGGGAAATGGAACCGGTGATTAGGACTTCTGATTTTTGAGCTTATCATAGAGAGATGTATTATAGTATTACTCCGTTTTGGGCTCCTGTGCTTGATAGGTTGGGTTTTTGGGCTGTGGTGGTCCATTCAATCTGTCTAGTTTAGGTTGAAATTTATGCTTGTGGGGAAATGATGTAGCCCGATTTCGGAAGAAAGTGATTATTTTCATTTTCCACCCTTAAATCTTAGGGTTTCAAGTTATTTGCCACTAATGTTAATTTTGTGTAATATTCTTTTCAAATTACCTTCTGAAAACTTTCATTAGTTCTTGAGATTTTACAAGCAAATTCCATAAATCTAGTTGTTGAATTCTCTTAAAAAATGATTCCGAGAAGAACTTTTAATAAGATTAGCATTGTTATTATTTTCTATCTTGACTTTCTCAAAAGTTTCATTTCCCCTAATTATTCCTCGGTGATTAAAATGTAAAATCCAAAAAATTCGGTAGTAATTAAAAAAAAATATTGCATTATTATGTTATTAATTGATATTGTTCATTGATATTTGAGGTAAGCTGTATTATTCAAATTGAATTTTATCATGTCAAATTCTCTACCCTTGAAAGTTCGAGTGCTGGATGACGATCTCATATGTGGAGGGTATTAAACAAATTCTTTACACTTGCAGGTCGTGAAAACTTCTGTAAGTGTGTCATTTAATAGAGTGGTGCGTATTTCATGATAGCTCTTGCATTCCTTGATCGATCTCTTCTGATTTTTTCTAGGGTTATTATCCTTTTTAGGAGAACAATCTCGCATGGAAGACCTCTCTGGTAGATTTTTCTTAGCGAAAAAGGGGAGGCCCATGGCGTAAAACACTTGCTTCTTCCACTTATATATGGTTTGTCATGGCCTACTTTACTTTCAACAAGTCTTCTGTTTAGTGGAGTGTACAATGTTTTCCACAAAACTATTCTCTTTACTCCACTTATTAAGGCCTTAAAAGCCACTTACTTGATTAATTCCTTAAATTTAAGCATTTCTTCATTAAACCCTTTTAAATATGCTTGCGTGGACTCATCACCTGTCTGAAAAACCCCAAAAAGTTATGGAGCTTTTTTAGCTGGAATGCTTTTATTGAACAGCACCACCAGCTTGGTACAAAGGTCACCAAAGCTTATAATAGATCCTGGCTCCAAATTATTATACCATACACGTATTGACCCTTTGAAAGTTGTGGAAGGTTTTTGCACATGGCATAACTATCCTAGATGACCAATTTCAGGTTGCTTCGTACATTTTATACATGTTCTCTTAGGTTAGCAAAACCGTCATAATTGTCCAAAATCATCTTGATGGAAATATAATCATTGGGTATACAAGTACGCAACACCCGTTTTAACAATGAAGAATCTCAAATTTGATTGGGGGGGGATTTTCATGCATATACTCCCCTGCAGGCTATTTTCAACTCCTTTGTCTATATGGTTCTAGGAGCTCGAGGTTTTTAACATAGAATGATAAGATCGATGGCTAGCCTCCATCTCGTGATGGCCAGATGAGCGTTTAGAATAACTGCTATGTGCATGAGCACAATGATGATACGAACACCCTATGGAAGGGCTTGATGACCATTAAGGCTAAAAAACCCCTAACGCTTTATTCTGCCTAAACTCATTTTAATAATGCAATTGTATATAGACATTGGGTATAACTTTATGGTTGTAGAGCTGCAAAGGAGGGTGTAGCTGCAAGTGTCAAGACTTATTGAGAAGACAAAGTCTAATTTTACATTTGAGCTACCAACATAACCTAGGTGAAAAGTTGCACTTGGTTGATGTAGTTGTTGAAGGTTTGGTTAGGCAGAAGTTTTTGTTGTGGCAGGAAGGTCTATCACACATCCTATTCCAAGAGTATTTTGATTATTTTCCTTTGATAGTAGTAATTAGAGATGTCAATAAACCACTTCTAGAAGAACAATTAATGGTTTTTTTATTAGTTTCGCACAGACAACATAAATTAAAGATGTTTCAAAATCCAATATGTTCAAGAATAAGGTTATTTGGTATTTTGATAGTGGTTAATCACACATTCAGGTTAATATTCTTTTCTACAAAGCTCACGAAGTAGATTGTAAAAGGCCTAAACACATGGAAAAAAATTCCTTTTTAGTGGGGTTTAGGAACCCTCCTATAATAAAAAGTGAGTTACTTTTAGTAAGAGATTGTAATAAATACGAGAATGAAATTTAAATTCTAAGAACAAATATGTTTGTTCTTGTTTTTGTATGGTAAATGCTCTAAAAATAAAAATACGAATACTTAGAGAATGAAAGTTGTGAACTCTTTACCTTGGTGGTTCATGGAGTATTTATAATCCGTGAACCTTGTTATTTTGATGGAGTGAAGAAACTAGAGAGTCATTTTCTTCTGTTGGCATTAATGAGAGATAAATATCTCTTACATAACATCAATGAGGAATAAATAGCCATTACACATCATTATTGAGATGAAAATATGAAACACCATTGAGAGAGTTTTTATATATCTGTTGATGCAGGGAGACAAATATCCTTGACAAGAACATTTCATATTAAAAATTTTAAAAATAAATAAACAGAATCTTATAACCCTAATATGGACCTATAACGACCTTCAAACCAATTTAGCTTGACGCGTAGCCAAGCCTAGAGGCAGTTGGTCTGACAACTCGTTACACCTAAATTCACTTACTCTCAACATGTGGTTGGCCTTATGATGTTGGGTTTGGTAGCTTGTTATACTCATGTTTGCCTGGACTCAGAACATAGCTGAACCCAAGTATGTTGGGTCTGACAACTCGCTAGATCCATATTTGTTTATGCTCAGCACATGGACGATCCCAAATATATTGGGCCCGAAATCTTGCTAGACTCATGTTTGCTTGGACTTGGTACCTGAATTCAAGTATGTTGGATTTAATAACTCGCCAGATTCACGTCTATTTAGACTCTATTATTAAATTTTTTAGATAGAGACTTGACTTTTTTATAAAGCGTAAAAAATATTAATTTATTAGTTTTTCTATGGGGAGGGGGAGGGGGAGGGGGAGGGGGGTTTGAAAGCCAAAGTTTACACCTATGACAACGATATTGTCTTGAAATAATTGATATTTTTATAGTAATTAATTAATAATATGATTCATGAAAGAGGTGAACTGAAAAGATCCAAGAAAAAATATTATATGATCAAAGATAATTCATTTTAAATCATCAATGTTACAGTTAAATAAAAGAACAATTACCACCTATAATTAAGTATTGATACACATGAGAATTCAAAAACTGATGAGTAGAACCTATCCAGAGTAGAAGAGTGGGATCGTCATGTACGTCACAAAATAAACCAGTAAATATAATAAAGTATACTAATTAAATAAATAAAAAAACAAGATCCGAGTAAACTAATTAAAGATCAGTCATATCGTAAGAGCTTATGTAGCTATGCATTTCAAATAGAATATTTCTTCTTCTTTTTTCCTTTTATTGAGGTTGACTTGCACTAAACTATGGGACGGGAGAGAAATGTCAATTCAGACCAACCTTATCATTCCACTAATTTCATTAAAGCCAATACAGACAAGGGTTCTAATCCACTTTCCACTTCATGTCTTTGTCTGTAAGAGATTAAATAGGCAAGCTAAGACTTTGGGAAATAGTTTTAATATGTGCATAAGTAACCCCTTGGTTCTCCCCAGAAGAAGTCCTTTGGTTTTTTTTTTGGAATTGGTTTAAAGGATGAAGAAAATGCGCCTGTATGCTATATTTTAGAGGAAAAAACAACGGATATGATGGAACCATCAACCATGTCTGTATTGCTAGGATTCATACACAGATGCAGCTGCAAGATACATGGCAAGGCAAAGAATTGTGGCGTCTGATTTGACATAACCCGATTAAAAACACTGGTTAACCCGTGATCTAGGATAAAACCTTACCCTCATGTATTTATTTATTTTTGTCAAGACAATCCTGTAAAAATAAAAAGTCAAGCACTACTTGGAATCCATCCATGTAAATAGGTAACACTGAGGAGAGGAGTATTGGCACACTTGTAATCGTAAAAGAGGAAATTAAAAATAAAACCTATGGTGTTCAACAATCAGCAGCCTCCCACCTTGTATTACACCATTAAATAAAATCAAAGCTATCTACTAACAAGAATTGTAACTTGAAGAAATAAAATATTAGCATTATGTCCATTCTGTATATTATACTTCTGTAACTAACCTTTGTTGTTTAAGTTATCCATCCGCTTATACAATGGAGCTCCTGAACAATGTTTATGCAGATCTTGTCATCCTTCAACAAAGTTCTTCGTTTATCTGCCAATGTGCTAATCTAATGAGCGTGGGTTCATGGAATCCTTAGCATTAACTAGGTCGATATTATTTTATGACATCCAATAAAGTCAAAGAGGATTTTGGGTTATAATACAACTTAACTAGAAACAAGAAACAGAATTCAAGAGAGATTTTTCAGAGAGTTCAAGAGCAAGAAGCAATACAGCATATCAAGTGCCTGAGACCAACATCGCCCAGTTTTGTACAGATCATTTGATTCCCTTAGACAAGAAAAGGATGCCCTTATCCTCTACTGGCTTTTTACTAGGATTGGGATAGTAAAGCAAAGCTATGCATGATTTTAAAGCTGGCACTTCACATTGCACAAACAAAATCACCACTTGTCTCTACATCATCTATATCAGCATCAGAATCTATGTCATCAAGATCCATGCTCCCACCAAAAAAATGACCACCAATTTTGTGCCCCTCTGCAGGTTTCCTAGCCTCTTGAATTATAGCTAATATCTCTTCAATACTTTGTGATTCTTCATTTCTATCGTCGATTTGTAAGCTACCATCCTCTTCTTCCTTTAATTCCACAGGGAAGCTCCTCAGAAACCAAGAGTGTGTTCTAATTTCTGGGATGGTAATTCTCTACAAAATTTAAGCCAAAAGGAATCAAAAAACACAGTAAGCACCGCTTAATAGAATGCTAGCAACAAAATTACAACAAAAGACAGTTTTTCCATCACTTTCTCAGGGTCAGCTACAAAAATCCGAGATAGAAGATGTTTGCATTCCTTGGAAACTCGAACATAGTCCGGAATCGAGTAGTGGACACTAAGAATCCTCTGCCATTGGTCAAATAGTCCAGTTTTACTAACACATCAAAGCATATGATATTAATTAAAAGGGGTCAATTAATATTAATGCTGTATGTTAACTAACCTGAATTGTTTTTCTGAAGTTTCTTGAATCTTCAGGATCTTCAAACGGATAAGCCCCAACCAGCATCACATACAAGGTAACCCCACAAGACCAAACATCAGCTATCTACAATTTGAATAGTCAAATAGTGATGCTAGATGTTAGGTGATCAAATAGGTCCAGGAAGAGATAAACAATAACAAGATTGAAATGGTCTTAAATACCTTCCCATCATACTCCTTTCTTGAGAGGACTTCCGGCGCAATATAGGCTGGTGTTCCCACAGTAGATTTGGGTTGAGAATGTAACACAGAAGACTGCATAAATGGGGTAAAACATTGATCATGTGGCTCTACAATTAAATTTACTCCATGTAAGGTAAATTCGTTAGTTCATTACCTTAGAATAGCCGAAATCACATATCTTAAGACGCGGCGCTGAGGTTCCATCTAAGAGGGTGTTTTCCAGCTTAAGATCTCTGTGGCAAATTTGCTACAGAAAGAGGAGGGTAATTTATCTATACATGGACTTTATCTATACAAACTGAGAATGAAAATCGGCTGAGATTAGTACCATAGAATGGCAGTAACAGACTCCTGATATGAGTTGTTGAAAGAAATATCTTGCCTGGTAATATTTGACAGCCAAAAATGAAAAGATCAAACACCACACAAAGAAGTAATTGAAAGTTGACATTGTTTGGTTCTACACTATACTTACCTCATCTTCACTGAATCTACCAGCATTGCATATTCTCTCAAAAAGTTCTCCACCAGCTGCATATTCCATTACTATGGCTAAATGGGTTGGTGTTAGCAGAACCTGCACAATGAATTAACCTTTCTTAAAACCTGCAAAATGTAAAGACTTATCGAAAAGCTAAGGCAAGGCTCTTGTTTTCAAAATTGATATCTAAGAGTAAATTGGAGCTTGGACTTAAAAATCCCTTTCAAGATTCAAAATCTTCAAGTTCTTATAATTCTTGACATCAAGAATGAGTTTCTTATTGACAGAGTGTAGATTAAGCTGGCTCGGCTTGGAAAGTGCAGGTCCAAGTGCATTCTTATATATCTAAGCCTCCTTTTAAATGAACAAATTGGATTGCAGCAATGAAAACTGAACTTCCATATCAATTCAGATTCTTTCAAAGTTTCTGAAGCTTGAGAGAAGTACCGATCGAGACCTTCTAAATCCATATTTACATTGAGTAAAAAGACCTAGTCACTCGAAATTCTTTTACATTTCATAATCTAATAAGAAGGAAAGACATGACACTTTGCATACCTCTTTGAATCTAATTATATTGGGATGCTTCAATGACCTGTGGTTCATAATCTCTCTTTGAACATGCTCATCAATCTGCAAAAACCAAACAAGACTTCAAAATCACTACTACCATCAAATAAAAGAAAACACCAAGTTGAAAAAAAAATTATAAAAAGAAAGTCTCCAATCCAGATTAATTAATATATAAAGAAAAAGAAACTAGCACAGCCTAGCCCAGATAAGACCACAAAGAACAAAATATACAAGCGTAACATCCACTAGACAAAATCTAGTCTTCAACACATATTTAACGTCTTTACGAAATTCCACCATCCACCCAACCTCAGAAAAAAGAATGAAAGAACATTGCTCAATGAACAGGAGAAATTCGAAGATGAATATATTGAGAGAGAAAAAACATGAAGTTAAAAAAAGATCACCTTTTGGCCTCTTTCAATATGCTTAACAGCAAAGAGTTCACCAGTCGTTCTCTCTCTAACCAGCTTAGCAACACCAAAGTTTCCTGACCCGATATCTTTCAAAATCTCATAACGCTCCATTGTTAGCTAGTTAGCTAACTATAGTATAGCTTCAATATATGTATGAAGGAAAGTAGCAAACAATGAAGAACAACAACTTCTGTGATTCCCTCTATATTGTCTCTCCTTTTCTCTGGTACTGTCTGTCTTCTCTTTATATGTTAGCGATGAGAATCTCCAAAGTTTTCATGGCCAAGAATGAAAAAGGCTGGCTTTGCCTTTGTGGGGCAAGTGATTGGGCGAAGGTGCCCTGCCCTTAATGGACTGTTAAAGGAGAATGAAATGTAATTAAATCTGTGGAAGCTGAGAATGGTGTCAACGGACAAGGACAAGAACAAGACGATGAGACGTTACACGTGGCATCATGTTAGAGGTTAGAATTTCAAGGTGTACTACCACAAGTTGTTAGCCAACGTGGTTATATTTTGGACCGTCCTCTCGTCAAGGCTACTTCAGGGTACTTGCTGTCTTTCGTAATTGTTTTCGGTTAAGTAGAAGAACAAGCAATCTATGAATTATGATGATGAAGATACCTGGATGACGGCATCTTGGTGGTCTAATTAATCCTTTTCAATATTCAGCTATCATTGTATAAGTAGGCTTCATTAATCAATTGTGTACTTAATAATTTCTCTTAATAAAAAGTTTAGGTCTTAAAATGCTCTAGTTTTTTAACAATTTAATATAAAATCTTTTTTTTAAAAAAAATTAAAACAACAACATATTAGATTAACTTAGATCAATTTGAGTTGATCTGTCAAATTCTCAACTTTAATCATGAGATCATGATAACCTCGTATAAAACAAATCAAAATAAATTATAAAGATTAAATATCAATCAATAAAATATTAAAGTATAAAATTAAAAAATTAAATCAATTAAAAAATAAAAAAAAATAACTTGAGTCAACCCGAGTTAACCTACCAAATCCACAACTTAAGCCGTGAGATAAAGATAACTATATAAAAAGTAATTGAAATAAATTATGAAACTCAATTCTCAATCAATTCAATGCTAAAAGATGAAAATGAAAAAAAATCAATTAAAAAAATTACCCTAGTCAACTAGCTATACCCATGATTCAGGTTATAAAACTAGGATAACTTCATAAAAAATTAAAAAAAATGACCCGATTCAACTCGAGTTACCTTTTCAAACTCACGACTCAGATCATGAGACTGAGAGAACCTTATATGAAACAAATTGAAATAAATTATTAAGTATAATTCTCAATCAACCCATGATTGAAGAATAAAAATGGAAAGAACCAATCTACAAACAAGAATTCAATAAAAGAACTTGAGTTAACACATGTTAACCCATAAACTCATGATTTCAATCATGAAACGGGGATAATGTAATAGAAAATAAACTAAAATAAATAATGAAAGTACTTAATTCATAATCATCATAATGTTGAATGATTAGATTGAAAAAAAATAATTAAAAAAAATAACTCGATTGAATTAACCCACTTAACCAGCAGTATGAGTCATAAGATTAAGACAACTATATAGAAAGTAAACTATAACAAATCATGAAACTTAATTTCTAATGGATCAAATATTAAATGATAAAATAAACAAAAGTAAAAAAAAACATTATTATAATAAATAGTGTTTCATGTGGCGGTGGACTGTAAAAACACCATATCTGATAGTTTTTGTTAATAGCTATTTTTTATTATTTTGTTTATGAATTGTTAGGATGTATTTGATTAGTGTTTGGAAATAAAAAAAAAATTATATGAAGAGATAAAGACAAAATTATAAAATAAACATTTTTATATGATTTTTTGGAATGAATTTATGTATTTTTTACAAAAAAAAAAAAAAAACAATGGGACATCTTTCATTTCTTTCATTATTATTTGTCTGGATGAGACAATACATAAACATTATCATCTATTTAAAAAAATTAAGTATTATTGAATCAATCAATTGAGTTTAGACAAATAATGTATGCTTGAACAGGTAAATTCCTTAATTTTTTTTTTTTTGATAATATAGCAACATCAAATCGACCATGGCAAATTAAATGCCACATAAACTGCATTAAAATTTAATTAAGAAAAAAATAATTCACCTAATTTTTTATTCTATTTCAGATAGCGTCGGAGAGGACACGGCGAGTAGCAGAAAAGGACAGTCCTGGGAGATTGCAATTTGCATGTGTAGTTTTCATTAGAATAAATAAAAATAAAAATAAAAATAAAAATGGTAACAAAAATTCTTCAGGTTACGAGGAGGACGAGGAGATAAGTGGGAACAGAAAGAAAATAGATTGGTTTGATCTGACGGTCCCCATTGGGCCAAGATGGGTGGCCTTGCCTTCTTCTCACCCCCTTTCTTTGGAAGCGTGGTGACCTCGTTTATAAGGTGTTTTGAGAGTGAGTTTTAATAGGGTGTTTGTTAAAATTTAATTTTTAATATTTTTTAATTATTATAATATCTGATATTAAAAATAATTTTTTAAAAATAAAAAAATTATTTCAATATGTTTTTTTTAAAAAATAATTTTAAAAAACAATATTCTTAGCAACCCTTTCATACAATTATTGGAGGAGGAGCTAGTAGCTGTAGCCGTCAATTACTATCATCAATACCACTTTTTAAATGCACCAACAAAACAAGTGGTTGCTTTTCTCATTTATAGTATTTGTTTTAGGTTTAAAACGTACTTTTTATAATAAAAATATTTTTTCAAAGATTCTTATAATTTTAAAACGTTTTGATATACTAATATCAAAAATAAATTTTAAAATATAAAAAATATTATTTTAATATATTATTTTAAAAACAATCACCAGCATAATCTCATGTAATATCTTACCGATGCACACTTTTGTTGATTTCAATATTTTCAAGGTGTTGACCGATTTTTTCTTACATAATATTTATGTGGAGGGGATGAATGTTAAGCACCATCCGTATAAATACTAATATATTTTTGTATTTTTATTGTATTTTGTTTGTTCACCCAGTAAGCGTCTACTTGGACGATAGATTGATG
>Ga0325411_1007420_pt1 | contig 11961 bp, 1 predicted proteins | sample PopdelMetagenome_13_FD_206181 | JGI IMG/M metagenome (GOLD analysis project Ga0325411, IMG submission 206181) | Populus deltoides microbial communities from Bellville, Georgia, United States - Xylem-PdIQD-R4 | ecosystem: Host-associated > Plants > Phyllosphere > Stem > Wood/Secondary xylem...
TATTCAAAAACTTCATATAAGTACATAGACAAAACATATACTTTCTTTCATGTTCTCCTATTATTTCCTCCTTGTTATATATTATTTTTCATTTTATATTTATTAATTTAAATATCAAAGAATTCTATATTCCAATAAAAAAACTTGTTTTTCAAAAAATCACAAGGCCAACTACAAAAACCTACATTTAAACCCATCACATTCCAATTCAAAACACAGTTATAGAAAAAATAATTCAATCTAGTTTTGATGATTTCATCATAAATAAACTAGATATAACCGTGAAATACATAAGTTAAAGAATTAAGTTTCTATTTAGAAACGGGGTTACGGTTGTTTTGTTTTTTAAATATTTTTCACTCAGAAAATATGTTAAAATAATATTTTTTACTTTAAAAAAATTATTTTTAATATTAGCGCATTAAAATGATCTAAAATCATAAAAAAAATTAATTTAAAATAAAAAAATTTAAATTTTTAAAAATACTTTTAAAATATAAAAACAAATATTAATCACGGAGAGTATACCAATCACATGGTACAAAAACAAAATTCTTATCCATTACTGTTCATAAAATACATGAACCCCGCGTCCAGATATTTGATAAAAATATCCCTAAATTTTAAGAGTCGTAACATGTATTAATAAGGTTTTATCATTAAATATCAAATATATTATATCACCCTAACAGAAATCTACATGTGAAGATAAAAAATACCTGTGCTTTGTATAAAAGGGAAATATTTTTTTCACATCAGAATATAAATTACATGCTGATAAATTCAATTCTGTCATGTTTTTAGGGTCTGTTTGTTTACGCGGTTGCGATTGCGTTTTATTAAAACGCAATCCCAGCCGTTTGGTTAAAGAAAAAACGTAATACATTGTTCATGAGTCCCACTGATTTTCTGCGTTTGAAACACAATTAAAGAGAAGCAGGAATTCGTTGCTTTTCTTCAACTGTTGATGTTAATTGCACTGTTCAATGAACAGTGCAATTAACATGAACAGTGTACAGCAGCAGTACACTGTTCACTTGCAGCACTGCGTGAACCTTTTTTTTTTTTAGTGTAGTAATTTTTTTAATATTTTTTTAAAAAAATTAGTTTAGAGTGAATTTTATACCTGATAATATTTTATCTAATTTTATTATATGCTAGAAAAATTATGGAAACTGTAGTTCTTGTCGGATGTATTTCGTAAGTAATAGAATTGTAGATGGTTTCATGAAATAATAAAAAATATTTTATATAAAGTATGATTTTTTTCATAATGTAATAACAATAGTTAAATCCACAATATTTAAATTTAAAATCATCAATATTAATATATATATTTTTTAAATTATTTTATAACCTTAATTTCAAAAGCATTCTTAACCAAACACATCAAACTACTTTTTTTTAACCTCAATTTCAACCGGTTTTAACCAAACATCTATTTTTTCAAATCAATCTCAATTACAAGTATTTTTTATAAAACAACTTTTTTCAAACCACAACCATAACAGCTACCGCAATACCAAAGACACACTTAAAAGACAGGTCAAGCCCTATTCCCTAGTAAGTCTTGCAATACCACATGCCAATTTTAGATTTTAATAACATAAAAAATTGATGTTCAGCGAGACCAATGTTCATTAAAGAAGTAATAAAAATCTTTCATCGAGTTATTGACTTGATTATATTCATGATTAATTTAATAATAATATAATAATAAGTAAGAAGTAATAATTAACTATAAAAAACAAGGTGTTAATATCTTATACTTATATTTCATCAATTCATTTAACTTAATTAAAAAATATAAAAAAAACTAAATCTAATAGAAAATAATGAATAAAAATCATTTGAGATAACCCGAGTTATTCTCAAAAGTAGTGAAAAATTATGTAAAAAAAAAACCAAACTTAATATATAATTAAATAATTATTGAGAGATTAAAAAAAAACAAGTAAACTCGGTTGAAAGTCTTAAACATGAATTAATTTTTCAAACTTGTAACTTATGAAATCCCAAAACTAAGTTCAATCAAGAAACTCAATTTTCAACTGATTCAATGTTGAAGTATGGAATAAAAAAAATTCAATTCAAAAAATTTATCAACACACAAAAATTAGCAATTAAAAAAACGATGATCAGGTTTTGAAAAAAAAACTCACGAGGATGACATCACAAAAAAATTTACTTTTAAAAATTATCTCATATAAAATAAATATTAATCAAAACAATGAGAACCAAATCTATTTGGTAAAAAACTAAAAGTGAATGACATTGAAAAAAAAAATTTTATAAATTATTTTAAATAAAATAAATAATAACAATGATTAAATATGAAAGGAAAAAAATAAAAAATTAACAATAATTAAATATGGTAACAATGATGATTTGATTTTGAAAAAAAAAACTAAAAAAACTTTTAAAATTTATTTCATATAAAATAAATATTGATCAAATTAATGAAAATCAAGTCTATTAGATAAAAAACTAAAAGGAAATGATATTGAAAAAAAAAATAATTTTATAAATTATTTTAAATAAAAAAATAATAATTAATTAAAATAATAATAATAGTAAAACATGAAGGGAAAAATATTAAAAGGTTGATTTTAAAATTTAAAGGATCAAGAGTGGGAATCAATAAGAGAGAGAGAGAGAGAAATCAAAGTTTGGTTGGTCACACATTTATTGATGAATTGAACGACGCCGTGAAAGCCATCATTTGACATACGATTAACGCTTCATGCGCTGCTTCTTGAAGGTAGCATGGACATCCTGCATGCAATCAATTTTTTTAATTATAATATATATTTAAATTTCTTTTACAATCACTGTTAAAACTTAAAAAAATTACTTGAACAAAACATTGATTTTTTAATGCCTGTATTCTTAATTTCCAGACACTCCACATTTGAATAAAATAAAAAATAAAAAATTTGTATCAAAATTCAACAAATTATGAAATTGGATCTTTGTTCTTATTTTTTTACGGAATATTTGTGGTTGTTTTCTCATGCTACACTTGATCCCTAAGATAAAAAGATTTATGCATCTTGACATCTATTAATACAAAAAAGAACATTTAATTAAAAGATACAGTGAATTTTTATTCATGTATATATTTTTAGTATTTGTCTCACATACAATGTATTTTTATTATTTTTCTAGTATTTATAGATTTTTTTTAAATCAACACACCATGCATGTGTCAAGAATACTAGTTTATAACCATCTAGTAAGTGATCCAATAGTAAGAGTTTGAGACCAAGAGATTTACTCCTCCTGTGGTCTCATGTTCGAGTCTTATAATTGCTAATATGACCATCTAGTAGGTGACCCAGTGGTAAGAGTTTTGGATCATGAGATTTGCTTCCCCTATGGTCTCAAGTTTGAACTCTGTAATTGCTAATATTATGGCCACTGAAAATTTATATGGTCGTTAACTTCAGGGCCAGTGGGATTAGTCGAGGTACACACAAGCTGGTCCGGACACCCACATTAATAAAAAAAATACTAGTCTATAAAAAATAATTTAATTTATTTACACGAGTAAAAAAAAAGAAAATAAAAATATGACTGAATCTCGTTAACCACCCAGATATTTTTTTATTATATGTAAAAATTCAATTGCTTGAATTTTTCAATTCAACATCGCTAGGCTATAACTCTAGAATCAGGATATAATTTTCCCAAGCCGGCATGTATATTCCAGTGGGCGATGTGTTGGGCCGAAAAACATGACCGAAATTGAACTCATAGAAAGAGCAGCATAACGTATTTGGTATTTGAATCTATGCCGATAAAACTGATTTTTCATCATTTCGTGCTGTGCAGGATCTCTTATTTTTTAAAGTTTATTCCAACATAAAATCCTTGTAAATTACTCCACCAGCCTATTCAATTTCTCTAACTATGTTTGCTTTTGTGATAAAAAATGTATTTTTTATTTTAAGTTATTTTTTTATAATTCTGAATTATACAGCATAATAATATCAAAAATATATTTAAAAAATTATTATTTTATTTTTTTTATTTTTAAATAAAAAATACTTTAACAAATAATCATTATTTTACTATGCCGAATAATTTATATATTATTTAAGTAAATTTTTTTTTCCATCCCGACGAGCGAGGCCCGCAGACCCCAAAAGGGAAACCGAGTGGAAGTGGTCCCCACTGTTTGATTTTTCGAACTTGAAAGCGCGCGAGTTTCGGACTAATCATCATTTAAAAAGGAAAGCTGGGTCCAGGCCTTTATTTATTTTTTTTCTCATTTGAAATCAATCTTTCCCCTGATCATAGTCTCCTCCTCCCAGCTTGATTTATGCATTTTAACGGTAGCTTGAGGGCCTAACATGGAAAAATCTTGACTGTTTAAGAGTCTAATTGTGTTTATTTTTTAAAGAGTTTTTTATTTAAAAATATTTTTTAAATTTTTAAAAATTATTTTTAATATCAATACATCAAAATAATCTAAAAACACCAAAAATATATTAATTTAAAGTAAAAAAAATAAAAAAATTATTTTTTTAAAAACTATTTTTAAAATCCAAAAACAAACGGGATCCAGTGAATTCCTTGCTGTTATATGGAACGTGCCCCTCTTGATTACTCATTAAACGGGTCTACATGCCAGTAGTTTTCGTTAGGTGAAACGCTTTTACTCCTCGACTAATGAGAGTTGGTAAATGATTCTCATGATGCATTATTTAGATTGGGACTAGAACGTAACCCTCTTAATTTGGTACATACATCAACACAAGTCATAAATCTAGAATTAATTATTAAGTGTCTGTCCATGAGTGTTTGTTAGCTCAATAATTATATACATGATGGTACTGCTACGGGTGTCTTTAATATATAATAGTTTTTACAGTTGCAGTTTTTAAAAATTAGATTAAAAAAAAAATTAAAGTGTAGCTTTCTCAAATACAAGTTTGAGATAAAAAAAATTTAAAATAAAAATTTAAAAATAAAAAAACATCTTTAACCATGTCCCACCATAATATTAAAAATAGCCTTGAATCAAATTTATTGTTTTTTTTTTGATAATTTCATTAAAAAAATGCATTAAAAATAATCCATTATCACCACGTGAAGTGGTTGAATGTTGATTATGAATAATTATTTTTTAATCAAGATAATTATAATAATTATTTTTAAAATGTTTTTCACTTTAAATATATTAAAATAATATATATATTTTAAAAATTTATTCTTGATATTAACAAATAAAAATAATCTAAATACATGAAAAAAAATTGATTTGAAATAAAAAAAATTAAAATTTAATAAATTCGATGGCTGGTATGAGATGCCTATCCAAACTCCAAGATGGGATAGAAATTAATGGATCCCTTTCTCTGGTTGTTGGTTTGGCACGTAGAAGCTGAATATATTAATTGAGCACTTGGGCTTTGTAACGTTCAAAATCCTATTCTCGATACCTGGACCCAAAATAAGCAAGAACTGAGAAAAGTGGAAAACTGCCTGGATCCACACGCATTTCAAGGCCCTGTGCCGTTTGACCGTATTTTTTTAGAAATTTTAAATTTATTTTTTTATCATTTTGAAATTAAAAATAAAATAAAATAAAATAAAAATATATTATTTCCATACATTTCAAAACAAAAAAAACAATAATAAGTAACCTCGCTGGAATTTCAAATACCCATAATTAGCCTCACATCAAAACTAAAAGGAGGCTCATTGCACAAGGGTAATTTAGACATTTAATATATACAAATAACGAAGGTTGTCCTCACAGATGGAAACATGATGCCAGCAGCGCATCCCTTAAAAAGGAGCAAAAGAACTATTATGATCATCAAACAATTTTTACGACTGCTTGAAGATATTATAATTACAGTGTTATCAAATTAAAAAATATTAATTTTATTTATTTATTATATCCTAATTATCTTATAATTAAGCTGGTTACTAATACAATTGTGTAATTACGATTTTAAAAACACATTGTCAGTTTTTGAAGGTAAATAAATACCATTCAATTAGTAACAAGTCAATGATTAAAAAATGTTAAATAGATTTATTTAATAAACAATAAAATTATTTTAATTTAGCCAATTGCTCGGTAAAATGAACAATCGAGTATATTTTAATAAACTATAAGAAGCCACTCTTTCATTTTTCTCAGAGAAAAAACAACCTCCACTGTCCTAGAGTTCGCAGAAACTGGGCTTGGAAACCAAGGCTTCAATGCCCGATGATCCAGTAATTTAGGTCACTGTTGGCCCAGAAACACTTGGCAGTTGGCACTGATTAAAACCACGAAAACTTTTAAATTACACAATCAACCCTTGTACCCTTACCAAACTACCGCCTTATATTCCCGTAAGCAACAACTGGCACGTTTCCCTTCCCGGCGCAGGAATTTTTCGTATAACCGGTCATACTGGATCCAATAATCCTGACCCGGCGACTCACACTCACTCACTGTCTTTGAAGTTCGTACCTCAAACTCGACGTTCCCAGTTCTCACTCCCTTACCTCTCTCGTAGCTGCCGCAAACAATAAAAAAAGAAGAAGAAAATAACATGGAAGAGTCTTTACAATTACAAATCCAAAGATTCGAACAGCTCCCTTCTCCCACAGAATTCGCGTCTCAAATCGAATCCAAAAACGTCCCCGCTGTAATTCAATTCCTTCACCACATCTCCTCTTTTTCAGAGCTCTCCATCATTACTATTTTGTCCAGTAGAGCTTACCTATTTTATATTTCTCTGCTCGAAAGGTTTTTAATGGATGCATTAAGGACTGGAAAGCCTTCGTCAAGTGGAATCCGGCTAATGGCGGCCTCGATTACTTGCAGGTTACTGTATACTTTATTAGTATTTTTTTTTTAATGTAGGAACTGAACTTATGATTAATTTTTATGTTGATTAATTGAAATTTAGGAACGGGTAGGATCATCTACCGTGGAAGCTATGCTATCTAAAACTGCACCTGTGTTTTATGGTGATATTAGAAGCCATGAAAGGGTAATTTTTGTGCCAGTTTCTTATTCGAGTAATAATCGTATATTGGAGCTTTTAAGAGTTTCCTTCCTCTTATTACTATATGTTTTTTTTCCTTTCCTGTTGTAGGTTCAGTTACCGTTTTCCACGTTTATTGATTTTTGCAAGCAAAGTACGCGAAACACAGACAGTAGTGGTGGTTCTTTGTTGCAATTAGAAAGGCATCATGATGCTGTTACTGATGTAGATCAGGAAACTATGCTTTCCGGTGATGTTCCTCAGCAAATTTATCTAGCACAGGTTGGAACCTCGCAGATTCTAGATATTAAATGCTGTTTTTCTTGTTTAATGCTTTTGAGTCTGTGTGATATTGAGTTAGTACTAGGGTGAAAATTGTAATTGTCTGTGTCCAGGTGCCGATAATGAATAGTGAGGATCGAGAGAGGGTTCAACTTGAAGGTCTTAGGGAAGACATTCAAACGGTTTGTGCATTTCTTTCTTCACTCCGTTGTTGTTTAGTCTAATGCTCTCCATGGTTAACTAGTTTACCGTTGATTGATTTTCGCAGCCTACTTTTTTGGAAACAAAAGAATTAGCTTCTGTCAATTTGTGGATGAATAATGCTCAATCTAGATCAAGCACCCACTATGATCCACATCATAACGTGCTATGTGTAGTTGCTGGCAACAAACATGGTTCCGTTTCTCTCTCTCGCGCTCTCTCTCTCTCTCCTTGTCCATTCTACAACTATAGCGACTTTCTCTCTTTAGCTGCAAGTTATAGATTCATGGCAATGCTAATAGCCCTCGTCAGGATTCTATCATTTGTGAATAAACTACAAATTCTTTTCCAATCTTGCATGCTAATGTTTTCTTCCTGCACACTTAGTTCCATGTCATGCTTGTACTTTGAACCGTTGCCTATGTCTGGTTTAGACAGTTCCCTTTAGCAATTTATTTATAAGTTAGAGCTTGCTTCTTTTGTTTTTCTGTTTTGTTCAAATACTTCTTCGTTGCAGTTGTCTTATGGCCGCCCTCTGCAAGTCCATTTTTATACCCAATGCCTGTATATGGGGAGGCCTCAAACCACAGGTATGCCACTTTTTTGTGAGCAACAGCAAATTAATTTCTGTTCCCCCTCAATTTTGTAACAGTATGAAAATGTAGGGCCTGTAAAGTTTGTTTAGCCACTGGAAATTTGGAACTGCTTTCTTTTTATATTATCCTTTTGTAATTGTCAACCTGTCTTCTTCTGGCTGGCAGTTCTATTGCTCTGGAAAACCCTGACTTCTCATTGTATCCGAGAGCAAAATGCTCCATGGACTACTCTCAGAAGGTTATTCTTCATGCAGGTGATGCCCTTTTCATTCCTGAAGGCTGGTAAGGTTTCAAATATAATGATGCTTATGAGAAAATTCCCTTTATTAGGAACGTTCTTCGTGTAATTCTAGAATATAATGCTAAGCTTCTGATATTGTTTTTACCTTTATTCAAGTTTGGTATTGACTTTTCGTTTTACTTCTTTAACAAACTACAAGAAATCTGAGATGTTATTTTGCTTTCTTTCATGCATTTTGTTCTGTGCTGTATAATGGATGTATCCGTAAATTTTATTGCGTAGTCATCACAAAAGGTGGTAGCATTGATGAAGAGATTGATGAATTCTTATGGTGGAGAATGGGAATTAGGAGTTATGGTTGATCTTGGGGAGGAAAGCATAAAAAGACGAGTTTTGGTGGCTGTTGTTTTGCTGTTGAATTCTGTAAACACTTGCAGGAATTGAGACCTGAAGGTGACATAAAGAAAATGATCCATAACCAAAAGTAACTGAATTAACCTAAGACTTCCAAAACATAGGAAGTAAACCTAAGACTTCCAGAACATAGGAAGCAAAAATTTAAAAATAAACCAACAGCTTTCTAATTTAAGAAACCTTAAAAAAAGACTTATTATTGTCCAGGAAAGACTTCCAAAATATGAAATTGATGTAATTCTTAACTTATTGGATCACTAATCCTCTGCTCCTAGAAAAATTGGTTGCTTTGTTCATCATCTTGTCTGATATGTGTGAGTCATCTCATAGAATTGACAAATAGAAGCTATTTATTTTTCAGCAGCAAATATGAAGTGGGGTTTATGCATGTTTGTTCAGAACTGAGGGGCATTAATGCTAACTAGTATAGCTGACTCTCCTTCCTGCATCCTTTCACACCTTCAGGTCATTTCTCCATTTTAGTTTCAAAATTGTTGATCTTATCTCTACCTTAGAGCCTTTTGGTTGCAGTATTGTACTTCTTGCTATCTGTAACCAGCTGTCCCGTCCATGCAATAATTTGTTTTAGGAGTCTTTCTTTTTAAATTATCCTTGACTGACATTGACATGGCCTTTTATGCTTTGTACCATCAACTATTCCCTCCTCTTACCATGGTTTTTTTCGTGATGCAATAGGTCAACAAAGAATCAATTATGTAACTGTCTAATGCTGCAAACATCATTTCCAAATTTAACCATTTCTCTTTTACTGTGTTTTGCTACTCAGAACCTTACTAAAACGGTCCTCTGATTCTACTGTTCTTTATGTATGCAAAACTTATTACACCACTATTAAGACACTAGACTTATTTCTTGGACTCAACCTCACTTTTGGTATTTAGTCAGGTGAGATGACTGTTGTCTCCAATTGCTACAGGTTCCACCAAGTAGACAGTGATGATTTGACCATTGCTGTGAACTTTTGGTGGCGATCCAACATAATGTCTAACATGCTAGAACACATGGATGCTTATTATTTGCGAAGAATATTAAGAAGGTACTCTTGATTCATTATGTCTTATAATGTTATAATGTTTCATCTGTTTCTCCTTTGGTTCCCGTTTTTTCCCTGTGTAACTGTTTCAGTTTGATGTTGGTAATGCAGTTTAAGCTAACTTGATTTAGTGATTTTGTTTTGCTCTAACATGTTTTATTGGCTCGTCAAATCAATGCTATAAATTCAAGATTGATGGACAAAGAAATGGTATGTCCTTCTCCTTGATACGTCAGATGTTGCAATAATGCTTATTCCTAGTGGGGACCCTTTTCTCTTGTTTTTGGGCTCTGCAAAATGTTTATTCTGTTAGCTTGTGCCCATTAGATTTACATGATTTCTTTTACCATGTATAATTCCTTTGTGAGACTTCCTTAGGTTTGCAGCATTCTTCATCAGCCTCACTTCTATAGCGCAAAAAACATTTGCAGTGGAAGGACAGAAGTGTTTCTACAAATTATTGGTTGAGGAGCTCTTTATGTCTGAGCTTTGAAAAGTTCGAGGGCCACTAACAAATAAAATTGTGAACATAACTTTTTTTGAGGCTTTCAGAAAGTTTGTCATTGTTTGTAGACGAAGAAGCTTTGAAATCACAAGTCTCCACCAAAACTTTTCAGTAATTGATGACAATTGATGCTCAAATAATATCATGTGCAGAGTCTGTTTGCTAAAGAGTACCCATTAATGAAATTTTCAAAATTGTTTCATCCACAAAGTTTGGGGAGTCTACTGTCCTGTTTCTTTTCCTTCATGCATCTTGTTTCGAGTTACAAGTTTATTGTCAACCATTTCAACATGTATATTATATTTAAAATTAGGACAGAACCAAGTACTCCCCAAGGCTTCTCCTGGCACAGAGAAACTGAAGAGTACATGTGAGCTGCTCAGTAATGGAGCAGGTCAGTTCTGATAATTATACCACTAGGTTTTCTTCACCCTTTCAGCTTTTACTCAAAGGAATACCCAGCTTATTTCCCATTTCTTTCTGTAGACTGATCTTGATAATTTTGTACCAGATCATGGTTGTTGTGACTTGAACCCGGCATGCAAGAAACAGGGTTTACAAGGGAAGGACCTTAAGTTGCATGAATTGGAACCGTTTTCTCTCCAGGCCCTACATGAACTTGTTTCTGTAGTTCATGACCGTGTTAACATCACCGACCAAAGTCAATGCATTCAATCAACTCCACCAAATGATTCTAAAGTCAGTGTGAAACATGAATGTGATAAAACTTTGACAAGTAAATTATTTTTCCTAGAGGATGATCCAGTTGCTAAAATTCTTTGGACCCTTGATCCAAGCACTCTTCAGAATGTCCTCCTTGCCATGGCGGTGAGTATGCACCCCTTATAAAGCTCCCATAGGTGGATGGAATTCTTATTAAAACTGTTGGAAATACCCGGCTACCACAAAATAAGCTCCAACAATACATAGATTACACACCATCCCACCTCTTTCTTCAATAGTTTTTCATGTCATCTCACTTTTTTCAGCACAATTTTCCAAGAACCCTGGAGGCTCTGATACTGCACTTGCTTTCACCAGTAGGAGCAGAGGTACTTACAAGGAAGTTTGATGAGGTTGATCAACATACAACAGAAGATGATCGGTATCTGTCAAATTCATGAAGATTTTTTTTTTAAAAGGAAAGAAGAAGACACCTATAATCTTTGTATTTACTCGACTATTTATCATTTTTTATTTCAGGAACAGATTCTATCAAGGCTTTTATGGTGCGTTTGATGACCAATTTGCTGCAATGGATGCAATCCTTAATGGAAAGGAATTGTTTGCTCTCCAGGTAATGTTATTTTTCTTCATGAAAATGCCTGGCAGAACCACATAAATTGCATATTTTATCATATATATTTATGATTTCATAAGGTATGGTATTTAGGTACTTATGTTTGCATGTGAAATCCATTTTGCTTTAGGTTTACTAATTTATTTACTACTTTTATGGAGTGAGGAATAAAAGTGCTTGAGTGCTAGAGCATCCAATCGAAAAAGCTGTAAGGTAGGATTGCTTCCAAATTCTCTATCCTAGGACCTCACTTCCATGGCCTATAATTCGGTAATGGCCTAACAGGCCTAACTTGTGGTCAATCAACATAACAATGAAATGCAACGAGTTACAACCAAAACAACTTAATATAGTAGGTAGAGAGTGTCTCATA
>Ga0325411_1007423_pt1 | contig 11959 bp, 6 predicted proteins | sample PopdelMetagenome_13_FD_206181 | JGI IMG/M metagenome (GOLD analysis project Ga0325411, IMG submission 206181) | Populus deltoides microbial communities from Bellville, Georgia, United States - Xylem-PdIQD-R4 | ecosystem: Host-associated > Plants > Phyllosphere > Stem > Wood/Secondary xylem...
ACGATCGATTTTATCTTCTCTTTTTCTGTTTAAATATGAGCAATTATTCTTCGTATCTGGTTCACACATGGATATCTATTTTATATACAGACACCTCTCAAAGAGTTGATGGGTGGAGAAAGTACTAGTACAGAATCAGGATATATAACTTGATTAATATTACAAGAAAAATCTATAAGTTTTTTCTTTAAAAATAGAAAAACCCTTATGATTGGTGTACGACCTTATCCCGTTGTTGATGAGAGTATTTATTTTCAGAAAGACGCTTTTATATATATATATATATATATATATATATATATATATATATATATATATATATATTATAATAATAGATTCAATAGGTTGATTGAAAAATGGGATGGCATTGATTTTTTTTTTCCTTTCCCTCACGTAGAGGCAGTCTTGGGCGAATTATAAATTCATCTGCAAAGCTCCTAACTACTAAATTTAACAGTTTTATGAATAATTATTTTTAAAATATTTACATTAATATTTTATCTATAGTTATTTTACTGATAGAATCACAAACAAAAACTATTAATTAGAAAAATGCTTGCCAGTAAATTCTACTATATTGGTAAGTCTGTCGCTAATAAATTTACTAATGGTTTTACAAACGGATCATGCGTGCTAAAAATAAAATTATTCACTTCAATATATCAGTAATTCCCTTTGTGCTATTTAACATATCACCGATAGGATAACCGTATGTAATTTAGTCAATGAGTTGCAGAGGCATTTGCAGTAATTCTTTTCAAACTCTCTAGAATATACCAACGGACTTATTCTATCGGTGAGCTAATAATTGTAGTGGCATTTATTATAATTCTTTTCCAACTCTCTAGAATATACCGACGGACTCGGTCCGTCGGTAACCCGGTCAGTAAAAATTTAAAAATAATTTTTAAAACAATCTATTAAATAAAAATAGAAAACAAATTAAAAAGATAAATTAATATACAATTCAAATATTTAAAAGTAAATTATCTTAACATAAAAATCAAATATTTATTATAAATTTATATATTCAAATACAATAAAACTAGAACAGAGGCGGCGTTCGAGACGGAGAAGGTTGGTCGTCCCCGAGACCATGAAGCATTTAAGGGGGTGTCCATGTACCATACATCTGTATCTCATATCTATGACCATTCGGTGAAGTTCTTCATAATCCACAAAGAGTCATTCATATTTTTCATTGAGATGGGTCATATGTTCTTGTACTCTGGAGACTAAGTGCTCAGGATCAATTGCAAGCACTCAACGGTTGAAATGGTACGGGTCGTCCGCAAGTTCTTAGTCATAGTGTTAGAGAGCCCATGCACCTAATTTTTATTGGGTCCACCAGACGATCCTGCCTCCAACCACAAATCCAGATCGATATTCGGGTGGGTCAAAGGATCATCCATGTATCTCTCCTTCAACCGGCTGTTATATGTCTCCCGAAAATAAAAAAAATAAAATCATCAAATTCAAGTAAATAATAACTTAAGAAGAAGAACGGTTGAAAACTAATATACCACAAAATGTTGAGCTCGACTATCAATGAACTGTTGCACCCTTTTTTGGAAGTCATCGCTTTGCACGTGTGTTTTCACAAAAAGCTACATTGAACTTAGCTCACGTCGAAGAGCCATAGCTTGCAAGATAAAAATGTTGTTAGTTAAATATATTTATAAAAAACAACAAATTAAAAATGGGTGTAATTAAAAAAAAATCTTACCATCCACTTTGCATGCGAAATCAACGGAACAGAGCCGCTGGTGTGAGTGGTAACAGAACCATGAATTTGCCATCTCTAGTTTTCCATATTGGATTGTGATCGTCACATGAAACGCTTGGACATCACGTGTTGAATGTATTCCACCTAATATAGTCTCCGAGATGTATGGTGGCCTGAAATCCTTTTCTGAATTGTCACGTCATTCCAGCCTGGTAGATTGTTTTCTTTTGTATATTTTTAGATTTGTTTTATGCCTTGTACCAAAAATCATGCAACCTATATGGTACAAACGAATTATCTATAAGTAAATGACAAATAAAATTTTAATATTTGGAATAAAAAAATTATCATAATTTCGATGTTACCTAGTTGCAGTGTGATTCTCTCAAACCCTTCTCACAACATTATCATTTGTTTTATCCTACTCAAGTTTTCCCCTGCAGTAAAAAAAATATAAAAGTTAGTAATTTCAATAAAGTAAACGAATTAACATAATAAAAAAAATAAGTTAATACTAACCTTAAACCATGAAAATCATGCATCGACCTGCAGTTTCCATTCAAGATGTTTGGAAACCTGGCTCTATTGAAATAATAGAATTTTTATCGATGATTTAAATGCCGATGTTATTATTTTGGCAGCCTTAATGTTTATGAACCTAAAATTGGATAAATTTAATGAAATATTATTTGTTCAAAAATTAGTACCATGTCATTGTCAAAGCAAAACAAACTTACATTGAAAGCGCATCCTTCCACTGCGCCTCGTACATGTGGGTGAATGGATCTAGCTGTGAAGGTACCCCTTCTATATTGCAGCGTTGCACTTGACGAGGCAGCGTCGTGAGTTGATGTATGTGCCTCAGGTGCCTCTTCTTAGTCGGTATTAAATGACTTGTGGTTGTCATTATCATTGCCAAAACAACTAGTAGTGATCTCTTGCTCATGACGTGCAATTGATTTTCCCTCAGGCATCTACACAAATTTACGAAAACAAAACAAACAATTTTGATATTTTTTGAAAAAAAACATTTGGCAGTACCCCATTTATATAAGAACCTACCCAAAAATTTTAATCCTGCAAATAGACAACGTATATGCCACAAACTAGTTGATTTTATTCAATTTCTATCAACAATGTTGAATAATTTAATTTCGTACAAAAATCTCATTTTCTACATGATAATATTTTTTTATCATAAATTTAGTAAAATTTATTGAAATGGAATACATACAATATAATAATTAAAATTAATCCTATGTATTTAATAAATATTACAAAAACATTAAATAGAGAAAATAACTAAAATTCAACAAAATAAAAAAAATATTTCAATAACAACTATAATTCAAGACAATTATTTCTAAGTGCTAATACTTGTGATCCTAAATTCACAAAAACAATGCTCTAAATTGAATATAATACAAAATAATAACTCAATTTAATCCTATACATTTAATTAAAATTGAATAACAAATTTGAAAATAATAACTAAAAATCAAAAAAATAATGAAAACAATATTTCAATAACAACTAAAATTCAACACAACTATTACTTCATAAAATTATAAAGAACAAATAATTGAACAAAAAAAAAGAAAAAAATAAAAAATAATTCAAAAAACAAATAAGAAATAAGGAAGAAAACATTCTTACCTTAATGGCGTATTTAATTTCAGAGTTAAACTAGGTGTGGTAAAGAAAACAAAAAAACAAAAATACATTGTTAAAAAACCTTAAGAAATAAGAAAAATAAGAAGAAAATACTTCAAAACATTTACTCACAAATTCCTGTTGATTGTATTGAGAAAAAAGAAGCTTGATTTCTAGCCTTGATATTTGAGAGACAGAATTGAAAAACAGACTAGAGAGAATAACTAAGTTTTTAAGCCAAGACAAGAAAATAAAGGTCGAGTATGCTCACGGAACTTTTATATTAGGTTTTACGGATTAAATTATCGACGAACAATTAAATATTATTATTTTAAAATATTATGTCGGTGATTTCATCTGTAAAGTCAAATTGAAATTTTTGATTTGCGTTAAAAATTCCTCTAGATTTTTTAATTTCTTCCAGTATTCCATCAAAAAATAGTAAATAGTCAACAATCAAAAAATCATTAATTACTAGTGCGTTGGAATTCGCATTTCATTGGTGATTCCATTGGGAAACCTGTAAAAACATGCACCTTAGTTAGTAAAACAATAAGTGTCATTGTGTTGGAATTCACATTCCGTCGGTGATTTTGTTGGAAACATTAAAACTTTTTATTAGCATCACCAACTTAAGAAGGGGAACAATTCCCATCGCCTATAGAATATTCCGACAGACACAGATCATCAGTATACCCGTGTGCAATGAACACAATGAACAGTACCAGGGTGAAGGGAAACAACTCTCATTGCCTCTTAAATATATTGACGGACACTACTCGTTGGTATACCCGTGTATAATGAATACTATAAACAATGTTAGGGTGAAGGGGAACAATTCTGATAGCCTCAAGAATATACCAAGAACCATAACTCGTCGGTATACTCGTGTGTAATAAACACCATGAATAGTGTCATTATAAAGGGAAACAACTCTCATCACCTCTGGAATATACCGATGGACACAGCCCGTCGGTATACCTGTGTGTAATGAACACTATGAATAATATTAGGGTGAAGGGGAACAATTCCCATCACCTTTGGAATATACCAACGGGCTATGTCTGCCGGTATACTCGTGTGTAATGAATACAATGAATAGTGTCATGGTGAAGGGAAAGAGTTCTTGTTGCCACTAGAATATACCGACGACCATAGCCCGTTGATATACCTGTGTGTAATGAGCATGATGAATAATGTCATGGTGAAGAGGAACAATTCTCATCGATATACTCGTGTGTACTGAGCAACCGTTTGTATTTCCATCGGTGTGAAATAATATCTAATGCCAGATTGTATCTATATTCTCAATTTATTCATCTTTTATATACTTAAATTGATAGATGCACACTCAACACAATAACACCAGTTCACATCATAATAATAAAATAAATATTTCTTTGTAGTGAATTTCGTCCACAAATATTACATTATAGTTTATGGCATTACACTTTCGTGTTTTGCAAATTAGTCAAAATTATCTTCTTCTTCTTTAATTGACTCATTGTCAGTTCCATCACAATCTTCAACGTTGATTTCATCATTATCATCATCTTCATCGACTTGTGTATGTCCGCTGGAGCTAAAAAAAAACATTCAACTCCTCAATGTCAACATCAACTAAAATATTATTGGCAATGTGAAAATTTGCATTTTCTTCAAATTCAATTGAAGGAGAAACTCTATCTGGATCAACTAACTCACCAACTTGAAAAATATCATCTCCCATATTTGATTCATTGTTCTCATTCTGAACAACCTCAACACGAACTCTAGGTTTGGTTTTCAATATTGATAACCAATCAACTCTTGAACAATCATTTCTAAAGGAAAAAGTGTATGTGTAATAAATTTGCTGGCATTACTTGGCAAAAACAAAGACATCATTGGCGTTGCAAAGTTTAGCTTTTGAATTAATCTTAACCAAACCATGATGGGAATCTACTTTGATTCCTTTATCAGTGGTGGCATACCAATATCATTTGAATAAAAATACTCTAATATGCTCGCTATGATAGTGCAATTCAATTATCTCTTCTAATTTCCCATAATAGACAACTTCATACTCAGTAGAAGTCGACCCCTTAACACAAAACCCATTGTTATATGTCTTTCTACCCTGCCCATATTCTTCTGTATAAAACACGTGTCCATTGATGAAATACTCATTGTAGCACATCACTTTTTTTTCAGGACCCAGACTTAGTAAAGACAAAGTAACACTAGCATTCCCTTCCAATTTATAAACCTAGTACATGAAGTATAACCATGAACAGTTAATGAGAAATGTGTAATACAATTAAGTATTTTGATAGATAATAATAATTAAGCAATACTTACATGTGTTCTGAACCATGTCAAAAATTATTCATCTTGTAATCGAAAGATTTGAGATTTGGTCAGCTGTGAGTTTTTGGATAATAAATATTGACGATGTTGCCTATGAGGTATTCAATAATGTATCAATTTAAATGTCGATATTATAAGAGATAAATTATTCATTAATAACATAGTTTAAGTAGTATACTTACTGAATAAAAGGTCTCAGTTCATCATAGTTAAATAACACATAATTATGTGTTTTTCTTAATTCTATTTCAAACGAATATATTCATCTGACAACATTTTTTGGTGCGGATCGTCTAAGATGGTAGAATATTGATAAGTTCCCACTCGAAGGCACTTCACCACTATCGTCATGCTTTGGAATGCGATTAATTTATGTTCTTAATTAAGGCTCGAAATAGTATAAGATAAATGTTGACACCTCTCCAACAATATAGGCCTCACAAATTGAAGCGTCAACATGCGTCTTATTTTTAACTTTTGTTTTAAGGTTGAACATGTACCTGCATGGAATTAAATGAATGTTTCAAATTATAGAAAAAAATGACAATAAATTTTTAATTACATTACATGTGTAATCTCTAACCTCTCAAATGGATACATCCATTTATACTGGACTGGACCTCCAACTTTTACCTTAAATGGTAAATGTATGGATAGATGCTCCATCAAGTTAAAATATTATAGAGGGAATATCATCTTAAGTTTGCATATTTTCTAGATGATATTCATTTCAAACCTTTCAATGAGTTGTGTCTGCAACTTGTTGAAGCATATATCTCTAAAGAAATGATTAATCTACACAAGTGCATCTCATATCCTCTTTGATAATAAATCTCAATAAGCTAATGGAATGAGTATTTGCATAAACACGTGACAATCATGGCTCTTCATTCTATACAATCTGCAATCCTTCAAATTAACCAACCTTGATATGTTCAAGGCATGTTCATCAGGAAAACGCAGACTCTTAAGCCATTGGTAGGCAAGTAACTATGCATTTTTGTCTAAAGCAAAGCTTGCTTTGGGCTTTATGACTTGTGACCCAATATAAACTAACTCCATATTTTTACGATGACAAAATAAAGTTATATTCATTCTAGCTTTAATGTTGTCTTTTGTCTTCCCCTTAACATCTATAATTGTTTTGAGAATGTTCTAAAAACATTTATTTTCTTTGTGCATGACATCAAGGTTATAGCGGAGTAGATTGGTCTTCTAATATACAAGTTTCTAGAAAATACTTTGTTTTATCCAATTGTGGGTCAAATCAAAACCAGGAAATTTTTGCTTACCGGATTGAAAACCAAACACAATGTCACTGTACTTGGACACCATGTCATACAAAGAAGTCATTTATGTACTTGTAATATTTTGGCAAGAACTGTTGGTGGCAGTCAAAATAGACGTTTTACCATCGTTTGTTAGCATGAACGCCTTGTTATTTTCCATGTAATATGGACATGCTAGTTTTCCATACGTGCTCTAACTAGAAACCATTCCATAAATTGAAAAATCATTGATAGTTCACATCAAAGTTGCCTTTATTTTAAAATTATATTTCCTCGATACACCATAAGTCAAAACCCTGGATGACCACAAATACATCAAATCATTAATCAACGGTTGAAGAAAAATATCTATATTGCAACCTGGACTATTAAGATTGGGTATGACCATAGATAAAAACATGAAATCTAGTCTTATACACATCCCCGGTCACAAGTTGTAAATCGTGACTATAACCTGCCAATAAGAATAAAGAGCAACAAATGACCCGAATGGATTGAATTCGTCTATATATAACCTAAGACACATGTTCCTTCATTCTACTGAAAACTGAAGATGCACACTATTAAAGTGTTTTCATGCTTCACCGTTGAAAGAGTGCATCATCACTCAATCCACTGCATCATGTGATTGGTGCCATGTCATGTGCTAAACAATCTTTGGTGATATGAATAATCTCTATAGTATAGAAGTGATTGAGAAGTATCTAATTTTTTTTATGTGTGATAAGAGTCTTTTCCCTACTAGTTCTGAGTTTATAACGAGAATGCTCACATATCTTGCACTCGGTCAGCTCTGTATTTTCAAGGTAGTAAGTACAACATGTAAAAGTTTAAACAAGTGTCAATTTTCTAGTATCCTAGACCTAGGGGTTTCATTATGGACTTAGCAGCATAGAAGTTCTCTTTCAGTCTGTTGTCTTCAGGAAAAATACTTTTTGCCCATTCAACAATTCTGTTATAACCGACCTCACTCAACCAATGATCCGACTTGATGGTAAACACTAGTGTAACGATCGATAATTTACTGTGATTTGTGTAACCATCCCATAATAGTTCGTTGAAATCTTTCAAAAGATTAAAAAATCTGATCGCATCTGCATTAGGTTTTTCATCTATGATTAGACATTGACCGATATGACCCTAATTCATTCTCATCGCATCCATAACCATATTCTTATAAGGATTACTATTGTCATCTACAACTCTATGCACGTTGCTAGCACTAGAAGTTGACTCAATCATCCTTTTAACCATGGTCTCATGAGGAACATATTGTTCTCCGTGTGCATGCCAACACAGGTATTGCTCCATGAACCTTTTTGGTAGAAGATGCATCGTTACAACATCTAGATTGAGAAACTTTTTTATTTTTACACCTTTTGCATGAACATCTAATACCGTCTTCACTAATATTTCTCGGGTTAGATATTGTGTAATTATTATGACCCTGAACCCCATTATAATAATCCATCTTCCGCAATATTTTAGGAGAATCTCGACACATCCATGAACGATCATTCATCAATTCTATCAAACCTATATAAAATAATGACGACAACATGTATTAATTAACTATGTCAACTAAATAAATTTACAAAAATATTGGTTAACTCAAGCTTGTTCATTATATTTTAATACTTCTATTAATCCATTATCAATTATCTACATAAATGCAAATTTGTACATATTTACTGGAAATTACAATTCGGCAATAAAATTAATAAGATATAAAACAAACCCATTAAATAAACCATTATTTATTTCATCACAAAACACTTAAGTTGATAATTCGATATAAGTTTCAACAATTTATAAACAAATATAATTTATAAAATCTAAAACAAACTCTAACATGTACAAATCATAAATCTATACAACAAGTTTGTTTGATAAAAAAACTATAAAACAAGTAAACATCTAAACAAAATACATATACTACAAAAAAAATACAAAAAAATTAACATTTTAAAATTATGTTCAAATTAAAAAAAAGGTAGATTTGCTTACTTAAAGTGGAGAATTCTTAATAAAATTTGAATTAGAACACGGATGATGGCAAACCGAGTGTTGTGGTGACTAGAAAAGTTGTGGGAGGTTGAGTTGTGTTATGTTGAGATTGAAGGGGAGGGGGGTGTCTGTTTGTTGCAGAAAAATATGGACAAAGAAGAAGTAGAGATGAGAGAGGGCGAGAGGAAGGTCAAACGTCAGGTCATAAATTAAATATTATCAACAGAATTATTCTGATAGTAACTCTATCGACAATTCTGTCGGTAAAAATATCACGTTACCGTATGATTTGCTTTCTTAAAATTTTTTCGTCAGGATATTCATAGATGAATTTTACCATCGAGTTAATTTTTTAGGTAACGTTGTCTATAAAACTTACACATCATCGTATTGTTTCGCTTTTTTATTTATTTTCATTGTGATTCCCTCGGTATATATTGTTAGAATATTCCCGTCGGTGTTTACCGATTAATGATGAAAAAATTCAGTTGGTGAATGTCACCATAATAAATTAATGGAAAATTTTTGTCAGTATTTTCATTTATATTTCTCAATTTTCTAATAATGCTCCTTATCTAAGAACAAGAGACACTCAATTTTATCTTAATAATTCATAGCAAAGGTACCCGAAAGCTCCCTTTGGAAACAAGATTTTGTCACTTGATAATTTGCATCCTTACTTGCTTTCCATTTTTTGTTGGCAGCAAAACCATACCGTCCTTATCGAAGCAAGTATTGGAATTAGACCACATTAGTTTTTTTGCCCGCATGACTTTACGGGTAGTTTTTAAAATTAAAGTTTTATTTAGTTTTGTTGTAATGAAAATAGATATACGCTTTAAATTCTAAAATATAAAAATATTTTATTAGATGAATTTTTTTGTTCTTAATGTATTTTTTTTGTTTACAAAAACATGTGTCTTTTCAATTAAGTTTCCCCTCCTTGTTCATTTATTTCTTTTTTTTATGAAAATATTTATTATGAGAATCATTTCTTTTTAAATAGGAACTTAGTTTAATATAAAAGGCAAGTTTTAATTAAAAAAAACAGAAAAAATTATGACTAGATAATTTGTACATATAAAATAAAAATAAAAGGATAACTAATTTGAAAGCTTTTTATAGAAAAAAAAATTTCAATAAAATAACAATATAGATATTTTTTTCTCAATTAATATTCATGAGCATATTAATTTATTTTATAAATTTTACATATTAAGTTCACATTTAATAATTCACAAAGTGATAGTTAATATTATTATAAAAATACAATCTTATTTAGAAATTATGGGGAATTAGATAATATTATATATATCACTTTAATTATTTTATTCATAGTGAGTTTGATTCAAAACAAAATAAAATTGAAGGGAAATGTGAAAAGAAGCCAAGCGTTGAGCTTAGGAGGATTGACTTGTGTGCCATGCCATGCCTTCCGCTGCCCCAAAAAAAAAAAAGTTGTTTGCCCAATCGTTTAAATAAAATAGTCGAGACATTGTTGTTTATTTGGGTGTACGATGCATTGTTATCTAGTTTGAATTTCAGCCACCGTTGATGGTTGAAAAGTCAGGTTTTGAATTTTTAGATAAAAAATATTTAATTTTAATTTATTTTCATTTTAAAATATCTAAAACAATCATCATTACAACTTAAATAAATCTATTTTTAACCCCTAATATATTATAAAATCGATCCAAAAATAGAAAAAAAGGTTGATTTAAAAAACCCATCCCTAATTTGGATTTATTTTTTTTTTTACAAGAAAAAATTTATAAACCACTTCTATGGAATATACTCTTTAAAACAAACCACTTATCGTCAAAATTAGTTTTATTTTATTGCTAGAATGTTGTCAAATAATTTTTATATCTCTCTTCCCTCGAAAATAAAGTTAAGCACCTAAACACAATTTTCAAACAATAAGGATTAAATATGTAAATTAGGGATCAAATTGCAGTTTTTCACACCTTTTGAATAGTAAAAAGTGAGATGCTTGTTTTTTTCTTAACTTGTATCCTTCATCAAAGCAAGCATCATCTGCAAGAATGAAATAATAAAGAAATAAAGTTTAAAGTTGAAAATAAAAACATTGTAATAGGGAGGATGAATATTGATTGTTGAGAACTTGGGCTTTAAGAAAAGTTGGGATGAACATGTTGCACTCAACAAGCTACCATCTGAGGGTCATGAGATATTTAGGGCACAAAATAATAAAATAAGAGTTTCGATCAACTTAACTTTGGGGAGCATAGTTTAATTAGTCAGGTTTTAAATTTACTATTTAAAAATTATCAATTCGAGTTTCACAAATCTCAGGGTCATTGGAAGCTCACATAGTCTTTAATTTCAAAGTCCCGGGAGATTAGTTGGGGTGTACATAACCTAATCCAGACATCCATAGTTACTAAAAAAAAAAAAAAAAAGAGAGAGCCTGGGCCAACTTCTCACAATGATAAGAAAATGGAGAATTTATGTTTTGAAGTGTCTGCAGTGATATTCCGAGGAGAAAAAGACTTTATATTCCTCTGAAAAGAACCATTTAAACACAACAATCTTAATACACTGCATCTAAAATTTATAGGGATGTTTGATTATCTAAAAGTGAAAAGACGAACTGCATAATTAGAAGATCTTGCCGCTGGACTGCTAAAATAGCTTCCAGCATGTATATTTTTCACCTTAGCAAATTTACTGTAGCTATAAATCATTAGTAGTAAAATTATATTTTTTCTCAAAAAAATAAAAAAAAAGAAAGAAAGATTCGAAACTAAATACAACCAATATGTATATACCTATATTTTCTTTTTATTACAATTCTTTGATCCCTAATCTTTTGGCTCATTGATTGATTAGAATTAATTCGATCTTCTATAATTACTAACGCACGTCTTCACACTTCTCTTATTATTTTTATGATGTATTTATTTTTTGCAAC
>Ga0325411_1007427_pt1 | contig 11954 bp, 6 predicted proteins | sample PopdelMetagenome_13_FD_206181 | JGI IMG/M metagenome (GOLD analysis project Ga0325411, IMG submission 206181) | Populus deltoides microbial communities from Bellville, Georgia, United States - Xylem-PdIQD-R4 | ecosystem: Host-associated > Plants > Phyllosphere > Stem > Wood/Secondary xylem...
TCATGTTTTTATTGTGGTGTGCGCGGTAATATCAAACATGGAACTAAATCATTTCTCCTTCATTCCATCAAAGTAATTAAATTTATTAATTAATTGAGATTTTACTCAATTTTTAAATTTAAGTCAAGAAAAAATAAAAATATTATTTAATTAAGGTTCTTAATTTATCAAATTTATTTCTTATATGAAAGCTGTTTTTCAGTTCCTTTGTCAACATGCAATTAAAATCAGTCAAAGTTCAAAACTCATTTTTGGCACAACTTTGCATCTGCCATAAATTCCACTCCTCGCTCTCTTTACTTCGTTTTGCTGAAGGTACTCCTCTCTCTCTCTCTCTCTCTCTCTCTCTTGCTCTGTGTTTGGTTGCAGCCTCCATTCTTTAATTTGAGTCTCTTTCCAAACATACCTTTTTATTTGATTTTTCAAGTTTTTAACTCTCTTCTCTTTGTGAATTGGATGACAGGATAATTTGTAGAGACTTTAATGGCCGTGAGAAAACCTGGTTTAATTGCTCTATTTGATCTTGATGACACTCTCACTGCTCCAAGGAAGGTATTAATTAAAAAAAAAAACATTGTCAGCGTAAAATAAGAATAAATATCAAATTAGTTCACCAATTGAAATTGACTTTTCTTCAATTCAAATTCCAGGCAGCCACCCCAAGTATGTTAGAGTTCATCAAGGAACTCCGGAAGGTATTAATTATATTTATTTTTAGCACTAAAAAAACGGGTTGTTCTATTTTTATGGAGTCTTTGCCCCTCGTACAGGGATGGAGAGTTAAAGAGTATTGGTAAATGCAGGTTGTTACTATAGGATTGGTGGGTGGATCTGATCTCTCTAAGATAACAGAGCAGCTTGGAAAGACAGGTTTGAGCTTACTAAGGTTTTAAAGCTATTTTTCTGGAGTTGAAGGGGAGTTAGTAATTGTTGTATTGTTGGCTCTGCAGTTATTAACGACTATGATTATGTATTTTCTGAAAATGGGCTTGTTGCTCACAAAGATGGGAAGCTTATCGGCACCCAGGTACAGTTTGAGATGGAGATTTGAAACACTTGAGCACAGTATTAGATCTGTTTCTTTTTTCCTTAAAATACTAGCTGCCAGTTGCTTGTTAACTTGTTTCTCTAAATTACTGTGTATAATTCTCCTTTTCCAGAGCTTGAAGTCATTTCTTGGAGACGAGAAGCTCAAGGTGAGATCTTTTGCTCATTATACAAGAATACTCTAAGATTGCTTGTCTAGAAATGGTGTTGTTTAATGAAGAATGCATTTAAGTGGGGTTCTGAAAGAGATGACTCGTAAAAGCATTAATGTTTGTAGATTGCTTGTCTGAGACTTCAACAAGAACAAGATCATCTAGGATAAATTGAATAATGTAGGGAATAGTGTCTTGACACTGAGGATGCCATCTTGCAGCGCCGAGACTCGCATCCCATTGAGATAATTAAAAAAAGGGATGTGTTGGCATATTAATTATATCGATTTTTTTTTCTAATAAATCTTGAATGAATCTGCAGGAATTTATAAACTTCACACTTCATTATATTGCTGACTTGGATATCCCCATAAAAAGGTGAGTGAATTCAGAGCCTGAAAGCCAATTTTTTTAAAAGCTCATCCGGCTGAATATTGCAAAGATGCTCAATAAGACCTTTCTGTTTTCCAATGACTTCTTTTTTATACAAGTTTTCCAATGATTTCTAAAGGGGAACATTTATAGAATTACGAAGTGGGATGCTTAATGTATCACCAATTGGACGAAACTGCAGCCAAGAAGAAAGAGATGAATTTGAAAAGTATGACAAGGTAAGAAAAGACTTGGGTTAGAATTTGAACAAAACAAATATTATTGGAAGCTATTGGGTTCATATTCTGGACTCTTTGCATAGTTGATGTCAATGCTGAAATACTGAACAAATTGAGTGCTCAGGTTCATAACATACGCCCAAAAATGGCATCTGTGCTGCGTGAAAAGTTTGCTCACCTTAACCTCACGTTTTCAATAGGGGGACAGATAAGCTTTGATGTAAGTGCCATGTTAACTAGCTTATGATGATTCTTGAATGCAACAATCAGAAGGCGGGTTTGGAAGATTGGCATCACATTCATTATTCGTGCAAGATGCTTGTAACAGGTTTTCCCTCAAGGCTGGGACAAGACATACTGTTTGAGATACCTTGACGAGTTCAGTGAAATTCACTTCTTTGGTGACAAAACTTACAAGGTTAGTTATCCTCTTATTATATTTCTCATCCCTGCTGGGCATTTCTCGCTTTGTGTTTTTAACTAATGAAAATCAACAACACTTACATTATTTGTAGTCACTAATAATGTGTTTGTTTTCTTCGAAGTAACCTTCCTTTTGTTGGGACTTCATATTTTATAGATTATGTTGTGTTTCAAACTTAACTTGTTAATGGGCATCATTCCTGCTACTGTAGGGCCCCCTAATTATGAATTGCTCATTGGATTTGTGGTGCTAATGTTAGTCATTTTGTTAAGAGAAACATCAACTGAGGGGAAAACCTCAAAGAATAACCAAATAATTGGCGTAAAGAGTCTGAGTTTCATTAACTAACAGATAATGTTTAGAGTTGCAACTGTGTGGACTTGTATTTGTAAGCTAAAGGGCTAGTCTTGAGTTATTCTGGATTGATTATGACAATTTCTAAGGATTGTACCGGAAGAGTTGCATTGATTTGGAAAACAATGGATTTTCACTCTTTGTATCTAGTTATATCCTCGAAGCAGAAGATAGTCGAGATTTCCCACAGAATATGCTTGTTCTCTATAATTTAAACTAACCTTAGAAAGTTCAGGATTGGTCCGCACTCCTGCATATATCGTGTGTTGCTTTCACTGTTTCAGTGGCATTCTAATGTCCATATGCAATTGGAGATGTGATTCTAATTGTAGCATTCTATAATTCTTCTTTATCATTGAATTCCTGGATTTATTGGATTTTTTATTTGAGCAGGGGGGAAACGATCATGAGATATATGAATCAGAACGAACTGTGGGTCATACAGGTCAGAAAAAGATTTCATCTGCAACCTATGTACTGGCATCTCAAGGTTTCATTTTCAATATGATGCAGCATCAGAATAAATAAAATCAAAACAGCTTAAAATATAAGTTAACTAAACGCTTCAGCTGTCATTACTGCATTCAAACAATAACATTTAGCTGCATATTTTTGTCTTATACAAAATCACTATGATGCATCCAATTGCCATGTGAAGCAAAAAATTCCTTCCAGATGCAATTAATCTAAATGGATGATCTTATTTCCCATTTTTATTAAAGTATGCTTAAACGTTAATGCAGCTGTATTGAATGGTTTCAATTTTATGGCTATTTTATCTGCAGTTACCAGCCCTGATGATACAGTGGAGCAGTGTAAAGCCCTCTTCTTTGCCTGAGCTCAAGGCAATTATTTTGTTTCAACTCTGTGTTACATTTGTATTTTATCCATGAGAATAAGCGCAAAATATAAATTCCCAATTGAATGTATTATTTTATGAACAATTAAGACGTGATGGAGAGATATCCATTTATCACATGTAATTTCTTAACCTCGACTCCTATTTATATGCATTTTTGAGAATGGGAATTTTACCAGCACCAGCAGTAAGCTTGGAGACTGAAATGCCTTCGTGTTTATCTTCTTGTTCTGTTGCCTAAGCAAACCTAAAGCAATCATTATGGAAATCGTAATTTATTTTTTAAGCGTGGAAAAATTAGTTTCTTATCTAAATTATATATATTTTTCATTTATTTTTCTATGAGATGAAGGTAAATAAATTTGAATTTTATTTGTAACTTAAACCGAAATACTATGATTATGTTTTCTTCCATCTTCTGTAGCTGCAATGATCAACTGTGTGCTTTTCAAAGTGGTATATGGTGCATAATGTTTATTTAACCGCACATGAAAAATAGTTTTTGTATTGATTAAAGAAAACTGATTAAAATATTTAAAAAATTAAATCAAACAAAATTAATAATTAAGCCAAACAAAAAAAAACAAGGCAAATAAAATCAAATTCATTAGAAGTTAAAAAAAAAACTCAAACAATAATATAATTTTTGGTTGTTAGGATAAAATAACCGAATTGAAACCAAACGGTTGAATTTTAATTTTTGTTCTAAAATAACTAAACCAAACCAATATTAATCAATTTAAAATTTTAAAATAATAATAATTTAATTTAGTTTTTTTTAAGTAAAAACCGATCCAAAAAATAAAAATCACTCCTAGTTACTAGTTCCTCATCCCAATGCATATTAATTTTGGGGTCAATTGTTTCTAACTGATTATTTTTATCAAATGATTTTGCACAAATCAGCTCCTTCTGTTCTCAAATTACGAAGCTGCTATTTCCAGGTGTCTCCATACAAAAGAATTCGGAGAGTTGCATTTATTGCTGCAATACCCAAGAATCCGTCTGGCAAGATTCTCCGAAAGGATCTTATGAAGCTCGCAACCTCCAAGCTATGAATGCTTGAGGCTTATGCAAGATCATAATACGTAGAGCAGGCGTGCATGGTCAACTACAATGTTCATGTTTATATAGCTAATAAAACTTCTCAATAATTTATTTTATTAAGAATTATGATCCGTTCTTTTTTCTTGTTTTGATGACGCAACATTACAGTGCGTATAAATACTAGGGTTCTTTCTAGAAAAAAAAATGTAATTCAATAATCTGAATAAAAATAACACATCAGATTTTTATTTTTTGAGAAAACTATATCGTGGCTTAAGATTTAAAGCTGTTGAAGGGTCTTGCACGAGAACTACAAAGCGAAGAAAGACAAAATTAGAAAGGACTTTAAAACCAGAACATGGCCTTCTCTGAAATTTTGCTGCAGTCTCGAGTCACTTGCAGGAGAACTCCTGGAAACTTCGGAGAGGCCATCCATCGCAGAATTCTAGGCTCCTGAAAGAGACAAGGAATTTTAGGCTCGTCAGGAATTTACTTGGGTCGATATCAAACAGCCAAAATAGTAATCCCCTGAGGCCAAAAACCGTCGGATTGCAGAGCACAAGGCAACAGGAAGGCAGCCACCATATTTGAGTTTGCACGTCTAGCAAATAAACTGTGATATTCAAGAAAGACGCCTCGCTAAGAACTTCTAGTCATCTTCTTCACTTTTTTTAACCTCATGTAAGGCAGCTTCGTCATCAACACATTGACTTCCTATTCAGCTTCAATGTCCCATTTTCTCTAACCAAAAAGAATTCGCATCACATAGCACAAAATTAGTCAAAATTAACAAGGAATTTGTAACTTGTGGTTGTTTCAGGAGTCTGCAAGGGTATTGGATTTGTTTTATGTAAGCTGTTGGATTCTAATGGCATTTCAGTGGTGCCCCCATCTAGAGAATAGCAGAGGGGACTTGGTAGTTGGGAATCATGTCTTTGGTTTTGTTATACCCGTAGACTTCTCAAGGAGGACTAAGACTGGCAAGGTATTTCAGTTCAAAACATTCCTTCTTCGCTGGTTTGGAGCTTTCTTCCTGTTGGTGCTTGACGGTGCAAATCAACTATGGGAAGTAATGACTCAAACAGGACTTATCTGAAGAACGCCTGAAATAAACTATTGTGGAGCCAAGAGGATGGATTGGTGGAAGCCCTCGTTCACTCCCACAGATTATGTGGTTCTCCATGAATTATCAATGTTTCCTCCACTTCAGAGAAAGTTAATGGTAAAACCTCCGTTTAATTGCTGACATCTCAGAAAGGAACTGGTTCAAGTTTGATACTGGTAGCTAGTTTGGCTGGTTAAAAAGTCTGCTGTATGCCGAAAGTAGATCTTACTTGAAATATTACCAGTTTGATTTAGCCTAAGTAAACCTTAACGTCTAGAATAGGTAGCGAGCACTGAGTAGAAACGAAGACCTAATTAGCACTTTATTTCACCTTAGAGATTGAAAATCCCCTGAACACACACAAGATTGGTTCATGTAGCAGGTCTCAAAGAGAATAAACTTCCCAGAAATTGTTTAACATACTTGCTCATTATCTTGTTCCAGAGAATAAAGTTCCCAAATGAATGGGTCAAAGGAGAGCTGAACGATCCTGAGAACCTTGCCGAATGGAGAGTGGGTGATGAGAGCGAGTTTCTAGAGGATTTTAAAGAGGGTTCTTGAGAAAGCTCTCCAGCTCATTTATCTGCATACACAGTAAGAATGTTAAGAAACAACTGGACTAGAAATACACAAATCTCCGCTTTGGGAAAGAGACATCAACTTCCATTCTGACATGGTATCCGTTGAAGAATTGAAGAAAGTGCTGAAAGCTCAGTAAGGTTGGAGCTCCTGCCATTTGTAAAGCCATGTAGTCTCTCGTTTTTAATTTGTTCAGGAGGAATAGCCACCTTTCTTTGTTGGATTTGATGATCAATTTACGCATCCAGTCCTGCTAGTGGTCAAGCATATCTGTGCCGTCCAGCTCTGTGATAATTCTTCAAACATTTACTGTTCCAAATGTTGCCAATCGTACCCACATGAATGGAGCTTACAAGAAAAACACGGTTGGTTGATAAGAAGTTTCCTTTCAAATAAAAACAGACTTGTTAGTACTCAGGAATTACTTCATACCATGTGAACCTTCCTTCCTAATAATAGAACAGAGAGGTTCTGATAACGACTGCCAGTTCATGTTCTTAAATCTTAACACTTGCAAATTACTTCAGGGGTCCGCGGGGTATGAGTTGTAGTAGGGGATGTATTTTGAAATATATTTTTTTAAATGTAATAAAATAATATATTTTTTATTTTTTTAAAATTATTTTTAACATCACCGTATCAAAATATTTAAAAATAAAAAAATTAATTTAAAATAAAAAAATTATAAATTTTTTTTAAATACTTTTTAAATGCAAAAACAAATCAGCTTTATATAGATAAATAATCCAACTTTGGGTTTGGCTGGTTTTCATAAAACCATCTAAATAGCTTATATGTAAGAACGTGTTTTGTTTTTATTTGAAAAAAAATTAAAATAATATATTTTTAATATTAGTATATTAAAAAGATATTAAAAAATTTTAAAAAATTAATTTTTTTTTAAATATAATTGAAGCACAGAAGGTTGGTATCGCATAGCACCGCGGTTTGCACAACAGTAAAATCATCATCTTTTCATTGTGGTGTGCGGTAATATCGAACATAGAACTAAATCATTTCTCCTTCATTTCACCGAAGTAATTAAATTTATTAATTAATCCACATATTATTTAATTAAAATTATTAATTTATCAAATTTATGAAAGCTATTTTCAGATCCTTTGTCATCATGCAATTAAAATCAGTCAAAACTCATTTTTGGCACAACTTCGCATCTGTCATCAGCTCTGGTAAAATCCTCCTCTCAAAAACCAAGTATCTATCAATTCGAATGCGTGCATGTTACCTAAAGAGATTGCTTCTGGCCCAAACTAGATCACGTGGGCTTTGACTAACACTTCTTCCAGCCCAGCTAATCTCCACCCATTCACAGATCCACGTGAACGGTCATAATTACACAGAAAATAATCTACAGATCTTCATCTAAGCCTCTTCATTCCAAACCTGCCCCTGGACAATAAAATTAATTTCCAAATTCCTCCAGTTGAGATCTGCAATAAATCCCACTCCTCGCACTTTTGACTCCTCACTCTCTTTGCTTCGTTTTGTTGAAGGTGCTCCTCTCTCTCTCTCTCTCTCTCTCTATTGCTCTGTGTTTGGTTGCAGCCTCCATTCTTTAATCTGAGTCTCCACTTGCATTACATGCTGCCAAACATACCTTTTTACTTGATTTTTCAAGTTTTGAACTCTCTTCTCTTCGTGAATTTGATGACAGGATAATTTGTAGAGACTGTAATGGCCGTGAGAAAACCTGGTTTAATTGCTCTATTTGATGTTGATGGCACTCTCACTGCTCCAAGGAAGGTATTAATTTTTTACAAAAACAACATTGTCAGCGTAAAATAAGAATAAATATCAAATTAGTTCACCCATTGAAATTGACTTTTCTTCAATTCAAATTCCAGGAAGCCACCCCAAGTATGATAGAGTTCATCAAGGAACTCCGAAAGGTATTAATTATATTTATTTTTAGCACTAAAAAAACGGGTTGTTCTATTTTTATGGAGTCTTTGCCCCTCGTACAGGGATGGAGAGTTAAAGAGTATTGGTAAATGCAGGTTGTTACTATAGGAGTGGTGGGTGGATCTGATCTCTCTAAGATATCAGAGCAGCTTGGAAAGACAGGTTTGAGCTTACTAAGGTTTTAAAGCTATTTTTCTGGAGTTGAAGGGGAGTTAGTAATTGTTGTATTGTTGGCTCTGCAGTTATTAACGACTATGATTATGTATTTTCTGAAAATGGGCTTGTTGCTCACAAAGATGGGAAGCTTATCGGCACCCAGGTACAGTTTGAGATGGAGATTTGAAACACTTGAGCTCAGTATTAGATCTGTTTCTTTTTTCCTTAAAATACTAGCTGCCAGTTACTTGTTAACTTGTTTCTCTAAATTACTGTGTATAATTCTCCTTTTCCAGAGCTTGAAGTCATTTCTTGGAGACGAGAAGCTCAAGGTGAGATCTATTGCTCATTATACAAGAATACTCTACGATTGCTTGTCTAGAAATGGTATTGTTTAATAATGAATCCTTTTAAGTGGGGTTCTGAAAGAGATGACTCGTAAAAGCATTAATGTATGTAGATTGCTTGTCTGAGACTACAAAAAGAACAAGATCATCTAGGATAAATTGAATAGTGTAGGGAATAGTGTCTTTTCACTGAGGATGCTGACTTGCAGCGCTGAGACTCGCATCCCATTGAGATAATTAAAAAAAGGGATGTGTTGGCATAGTAATTAAATCAATTTTTTTTTCCTAATAAATCTTGAATGAATCTGCAGGAATTTATAAACTTCACACTTCATTATATTGCTGACTTGGATATCCCCATAAAAAGGTGAGTGAATTCAGAGCTTGAAAGCCAAAAATTTTAAAAGCTCATCCAGCTGAATATTGCAAAGATGCTCAATAAGACCTTTTTGTTTTCCAATGACTTCTTTTTTATACAAGTTTTCCAATGATTTCTAAAGGGGAACATTTATAGAATTCCGAAGTGGGATGCTTAATGTATCACCAATTGGACGGAACTGCAGCCAAGAAGAAAGAGATGAGTTTGAAAAGTATGACAAGGTAAGAAAAGACCTGGGTTAGAATTTGAACAAAACAAATATTATTGGAAGCTATTGGGTTCATATTCTGGACTCTTTGTATAGTTGATGTTAATGCTGAAATACTGAACAAATTGAGTCCTCAGGTTCATAACATTCGCCCAAAAATGGTATCTGTGCTGCGTGAAAAGTTTGCTCACCTTAACCTCACATTTTCAATAGGGGGACAGATAAGCTTTGATGTAAGTGCCATGTTAACTAGCTTATGATGATTGTTGAATGCAACAATCAGAAGGCGGGTTTGGAAGATTGGCATCATATTCATTGGTGCGTGATGCTTGTAACAGGTTTTCCCTCAAGGCTGGGACAAGACATACTGTTTGAGATACCTTGACGAGTTCAGTGAAATTCACTTCTTTGGTGACAAAACTTACAAGGTTAGTTATCCTCTTATTATATTTCTCATCCCTGCTGGGCATTTCTCGCTTTGTGTTTTTAACTAATGAAAATCAACAACACTTACATTATTTGTAGTCACTAATAATGTGTTTGTTTTCTTCGAAGTAACCTTCCTTTTGTTGGGACTTCATATTTTATAGATTATGTTGTGTTTCAAACTTAACTTGTTAATGGGCATCATTCCTGCTACTGTAGGCCCCCCTAATTATGAATTGCTCATTGGATTTGTGGTGCTAATGTTAGTCATTTTGTTAAGAGAAACATCAACTAAGGCGAAAACTTCAAAGAATAACCAAATAATTGGCGTAAAGAGTCTGAGTTTCATTATCTAACGGATAATTGTCTGATAGTTTAGAGTTGCAACTGTGTGGACTTGCTGCTATTTGTAAGCTAAAGGGCTAGTCTTGAGTTATTCTGGACTGATTATGACTATTTCTGAGGATTGTACCGGAAGAGTTGCATTGATTTGGAAAACAATGGATTTTCACTCTTTGTATCTAGTTATATCCTCGAAGCAGAAGATATTCGTGATTTCCCACAGAATATACTTGTTCTCTATAATTTAAACTAACCTTAGAAAGTTCAGGCTTGGTCCGCACTCCTGCATATATCGTGTGTTGCTTTCACTGTTTCAGTGGCATTCTAATGTCCATCTGCAATTGGAGATGTGATTCTAATTGTAGCATTCTATAATTATTCTTTATCATTGAATTCCTGGATTTATTGGATTTTTTATTTGAGCAGGGGGGAAACGATCATGAGATATATGAATCAGAACGAACTGTGGGTCATACAGGTCAGAAAAAGATTTCATCTGCAACCTATTTACTGGCATCTCAAGGTTTCATTTTCAATATGATGCAGCACCAGAATAAATAAAATCAAAACAGCTTAAAATATAAGTTAACTAAACGCTTCAGCTGTCATTACTGCATTCAAACAATAACATTTAGCTGCATATTTTCGTCGTATACAAAATCACTATGATGCATCCAATTGCCATGTGAAGCAAAAAATTCCTTCCAGATGCAATTAATCTAAATGGATGATCTTATTTCCCATTTTTATTAAAGTATGCTTAAACGTTAAGGCAGCTGTATTGAATGGTTTCAATTTTATGGCTATTTTATCTGCAGTTACCAGCCCTGATGATACAGTGGAGCAGTGTAAAGCCCTCTTCTTTGCCTGAGCTCATGGCAATTATTTTGTTTCAACTCTGTGTTACATTTGTAATTTATCCATGAGAATAAGCGCAAAATATAAATTCCCAATTGAATGTATTATTTTATGAACAATTAAGACGTGATGGAGAGATATCCATTTATCACATGTAATTTCATAACCTCGACTCCTATTTATATGCATTTATGAGAATGGGAATTTTACCAGCACCAGCAGTAAGCTTGGAGACTGAAATGCCTTCGTGTATGCTCTTTTTCCTCGTCTATCTTCTTGTGTTGTTGCCTAAGCAAACCTAAAGCAATCATTATGAAATCGTGATTTATTTTTTAAGCGTGGAAAAATTAGTTTCTTATCTAAGTTGGATATATTTTTCATTTATTTTTCTATGAGATGAAGGTAAATAAATTTGAATTTTATTTGTAACTTAAACCGAATTACTATGATTTTTTTTCTTTCCATCTTCTGTAGCTGCAATGATCAACTGTGCTTTTCAAAGTGGTATATGGTGCATAATGTTGATTTTACCAAACATATATGGATATATTTAGTAATGTTTTTTAAAATGTTTTTTTATATATAAAAAAACATTAATTCAATTTTTTTGTAAAAAAAAAAAAGATTCGTGATACAGAAAATCATCCAAGAAAAATTGGAATTTTTTAAAACAAGTAGCACACTTAAAGCCAAAAAATATTTGAAAATAGCATTATTTTAAGAAGTGACTTTAGCATAGACGCAATTGGAATTAGTGATTTTAATAAAAACATGACTGAAAACAGGGAATTTGATAAAAAAAAAAAATCAAATCACAAATTAATCCTAACTTTAATCTCAAATAATAATTCTAAATCTCAAAAACAAACACTATTTTAAAATTTGTGGTGTTTTTTAATCTTTTAGTTTGTTTGAGATTCACTCAATAATAAATAATAAAATTTATTAAAAACCTCACAAGGAATTAAAAAAAAAGGTAAAGAAAAACCAAAATATTTTGATTAGTGTTTATTTTTAAGGTTAGTAATTAATTTTAGGTTTTAGTATTATTTAGAGTTTATATTTTGGATTAATTTAAGGTTAAAATTAAGGTTTGTTTGTTGTATGATTTTTATGTTTTTCTTAATCATATTTTTA
>Ga0325411_1007430_pt1 | contig 11952 bp, 4 predicted proteins | sample PopdelMetagenome_13_FD_206181 | JGI IMG/M metagenome (GOLD analysis project Ga0325411, IMG submission 206181) | Populus deltoides microbial communities from Bellville, Georgia, United States - Xylem-PdIQD-R4 | ecosystem: Host-associated > Plants > Phyllosphere > Stem > Wood/Secondary xylem...
TAGCGTGTCTTTGAATTAAAAAAATACACCCGAAAGCTTGATTTGAAAGAACTTCGGTCAGGGATTCAGCATCAATCTCCACCATCTGGTCAACGGAAAGGCATTACCTTAGCCTTCCAATCCGTGGCAGTTCATGAAACCTATCATGTGAAACTTCTGGAAGAACAATACGTGGACAATTTGGTATTTAAATTAAATAAATTCGCCTAAAAAGGCATTAAATTGATGCTAATATCAAGAATATTATATATTGAAAAACACTAATTATTAATCACCGAATACCAAAGACAGAGAGAGGACCACTTTTCTTCGAATTAGTGGAAAGGATAGATAGATAATTATGAGCATGTTTTAATAAAACGGCACATAAAAGAGAAGACACGCAGCATTTACTGACTTGTAGAATAACGACCTCAGTAGATTACATCATCTCCAGCTAAAACAAGGAAACCATAGCAGCGCAGATTTTAAACTGAATGACACTGAACAACAATTTAATTGAGTACTTTATTTTTCTTTCAGGTGGAATAGTAAACCATTGAAGAACTTATCACCTCAAAATTGTGTGGCTCAATTGAGAATTGCGTGAAGACAATGAGCTTTCTGTCGCCATTTGAAGCCATCATCATGATCGTTGAAGCTCAGCAGCACAGGGTCTTTACAAACGTGGATCGCCTACTGAGGACTACAAATCCATCTTCAACGCTACCATACCAAGGCCAAATAACTCACACCCCGAACGAAACAAGAAGATCCAATTGCAAATCACAAGACTAGGTAAGAGCCACTTAAATGCAGCCCCAAGGTCTTACAAGGATATCATAGAGCACAATAAGCTTAACTAACATACTTGCTACAAAATATGTTATTGTAAAACTCCAGCAACAACATTGAAGCTATCGAAACAGAAATTCTGCACAAGATCGCAGTAATGGATTGACAAGCTATATCTAAATAAACAAAACTCGTGCTCATGTTTGCTCCGTAAAATAATAACATGAGATGCGTTGGATAATGAAATAACTTGGAACGAATGTTACCAGCAATAACCGGGTGTTGTGCAATGGAATCAAAGCTTGGGTGCAAGGAAAGCATACTGTTTAATATAGAATAAAAGTTAGGCCCTGATATCATAACTTCCAGTGTCTTTGTTTTTAATGTACTCTGTGATGTGTGACTGCCAGTTTCAAGTGCTGAAACAAGTTTTAGTGGAATTCTCTTAATAGCCCATATTATCAAGATGAATATTTGATCGGAACAAATAGTGGTGAACAATGAGAACACAGATTACAAATTCATGATCTCTTGCTAACGACTGATTCTACGTGAAAGGGCATGTGACAAGATGATTCTAAGTGCAGGAAATTCGAATTGAGGATATAGGATATAAGTAGGAGAATACCTTCGGGTCACCGTCATAAATTGCAATATCGTGCCATGGATGAATTGATTGCTAGCTGGAGTCTGGGCCGCGCTTTAGCCATGGATTGTAAGGCAGAGAGAAGAGAAAGCGGGACACAAAGACTAGAGGGGAGAACCCGGGAAATCCCCGTGCGATCTCCCCTCCAAACACGAAAATGATAATTTTATTAAGATAGTGGTTGACCTGCCATGCAAGCGCACCTGTCATGGCAAAGGTCGGATGACAAAGATAATAAACAAGACCTTGGCCTCTTGGCCTTCCGGTCCCGATATATATCTTATACATCATCCTCATAAATAAATCGAACACCAACACCAGCATCATCTCCTTCCTGTCCTTCTCCACCAACAAATTACACATAACATGCTACACCACGGCTCTCATAACCAATCTTCAGCCATGTCTACATCCAGCAACACGTTCAGCGGATTCTGTAACTGCTTACAACACCACCTGCAGAAAAAATCTCAAATCATCTTCTGCTTTCCGCCAACAACCAAATTTAAATATTGCTAAAATTCCTCATGATCGAAGAAAGCATGGCCGGAAGGGACAGATCCGCTTAATATTTGAGCTATCGAAACAGAGCCGCGCCATATCTACAGAACAAAATTAGATTTACGCGGATTAATGACTTGATCAATAACCAATAGACAGATATTCAATCAGATCTAGCTTAGGAACGTAAACAAAACACTTATACATACCTCAGGAGCTATCTCCGAGCAAATCAAGATCATGGAGTTCAAGCATCGAAACGGATATCAAGATAAAGATCGCAAGGCGATCTATATGAAGCTGCAATTGAAAAGATCAAAGGATGATCCATTAAGAGTAGATCTATAGGAGAAACTAGAGCTTTGCTGATATGATTAGGTAGAAATGAAGGTTGTGTATGTGATTATTATATAGAGGGTTTGGGAAAATGGACGGACAGGATTAGTCGCTTAGTTGAATAATGGAGGGCTGAGATTCCGTTTAAATGGTGTGGAAATGAACGGCACATATGAGCTGGCAAGATATGATATTCGTGGTTATCACGCTAGTTAGTAGGATGGATATAGACGGCATTGAAAGGATTGGTTCAAATACGCGTGTGCTTTGTGACCTTTATTTTTCTTCCACGTTACGCGTGTGATTTTTAAATTAAATACAGCCAAATTAATCTTTGTGATAAAAAAAAATAACTACGAAGGTTGATAGCCTTTTGTTTGAAAAAATGTATTTTCAATGGTTTGATATTTCCCGTCTCATGGCTTTTTTTAATTTAAATAAATAAAAAAAATATAAAAAAACATAAAATGTATAGACAAAATTAAATTATGTGTGTTTTAAAGATTATATAATTGATAGAACCGAAAAGATTAATTAATTAATTAATTTTTCTAGATTGTAAGAACCATGGTGTAAATAGCTCGTCTTGAAAACAATGAATAAATATAAGTCTAGCCAAAATAAAAAATGAAGAATTATCACTAGTACGTATTATGCTAGTCAGCATGTTTTTATTGTAGTCTATGAATACATTGAAGGTGTAGAGAAAAAATTGATAATTGTTTTTCTAATTTTAAATATTTAAATAAATAAATAAATAACTGAGATTTTTATTAGAAGGCTTGACGAATCCTTTGTTCGGTGTCAGTTGGGCATACGTGTGAATCGTTTTTGTGTTTGGACTGGATAAGCCCACAGTATTATCTAATATATCAAAACAAAACAAATTCTATATCTAATTTTAAAAACTCCATACCTGATATTCTTAAAAATTAAATGGATATCATTATATTTAAAATATACGTAGGTATTTAAAAGACTACTCTATATAAAAAATATTATTTTTTTATATGTCAATGATATGAATTCAAATCTATCTCTAATTGGAAATGAAATTAAAATATTAATATAATTCTTAAAAAATATATCAGTTTTGATACACATCAAGTAGAATTAAAATTGATATAAATTAAATTATTAAATCTATTGTCTACTGATAATCTATTTTAAGTATCAAATACAACAAGAAATCCCATAATTAAAAAATTAGAAACAAAAAAATTACATTAAATTCATATCCTTAATTTTTAATATATATTCTTGATGATGATTATGGTAATAAAAATAATATCGAATCTTGGGTCTATAAAATATTTTATTTTTCCCTTTTATAATAATTATTTACATTATAAAAAGCATATTCTAATTCATATTTATATTCTTAATTCCAGTTAAAATTCAGTAAATTAGACTTTCATTTATTTTCCTGCTAGGTACTGTAACTAACATAAAAATCTTACATAAAATTTTTATGTACTGTGAGCGCTGAAAATTTTTTTTTTCTTATTTTTTTTTCCATCAAAACCATAAAAAATCTATCACACTTCTAATAAAAAAAAAATCCCTTGGAAGTCCCACTATAAACTGTGGACGAAATCATATTAATATAATAAATTCATATTGAGATCGAATTAACATTAGGTTATATCAAAAGACGCAGATAATTTCTAAGAACAGAAAATCTCAATCACCATTCAAATTGAAAGATTCTGATTTGCTCTTCGGGCAAAATCTCTATCCTTGGTTGGGGATAAAGTAGTTTGTTCGGATTTTTTAAACTGCAATATAAATATTAATTTTTCTTTCAAAATACAAAATTTTAATTTTTAGATTAGAGAATTCTTTTATTCTTTTTTTTAAAAAAAAATAGTTCAAACACAACTAAATTCTGAATAGTTAAAGTGTTTTTTCAAAAATTATTTTTGAGGGGGACAGAGAAAAAAAAATAAATCTAACATGCTTATCAAAGCCGACTAATATAGGTCTGTTGGATCTGGCATGTTTACCAGACCCAATCAACATGGATCTAACATACTTGTCAAATCACTTAAACTTGGGTCAAATATGTTTAATATAACTATTAATATTATAAGTATTACTATATTCATTATTATTAATATAATTATTAATAATTTTGAAAAAAATATTATTACTATAAAAAAACCCTTAAATTTGATTTAAATGGTAAAAATAAGAATTATTGGTGTTGTTGTTGTTATTATTATTGTTATTGTTATTAATATTGTTATTGTTATTACTGTTATTATTATTATTATTATTATTGTTAATAAAATTGAAAACAAATATTATTGCTATTGAAAAAAAACAAAAAATTTGATTTAAAGAATAAAATTAAAAATTATAATAATTTTGAAAAAAAATCAGGGAAAAAAATAAAAAATAAAAAACTAAAGAATTGAATTGAAAGATACCGTGGGACTGATATACTTGTTTGACCCAACTAATATGGATCTGACATGTTTACCGAACCTAAAAAATATGGATATGACATGCTTGATAGATCGAACCAACATGGGTCATACATGTTTGTCAAACCCACTTAAACTTGAGTTGTAGTGTAAAATTATAAATTATAAAAACTTTGAAAAAAATCAAAAGTAAAAAAATTTAATTAAAAAATACCGTGAATTTATTATAGTAACATAATCCAAATTCCAAACTAAGATGGATTTGGCATGCTTGCTGGGCTTTAAGCAACATGCATGTTGATGCAGCAGCTAGAATAGCTACATTTTCCCCTCACTTCTGTATTAAAAATTTTATCTGTTGAATTATGAAGCTTTCGTGTTAGTGTTTTTATTATTAGGTCTGTAGGTGTGCTCTAGCAGCATGCATTACTGTTGTTCTATGTATTTTATTTTCTAAATATGTTAAACCTTGTATCCTGCAGTGAAAATAGTAGATTTTATTTTAGAATTAACAAAATCTATTACTTACTTTAATTTTAAAAGATATTATTTTTTCACTACTGTTTATTAATATTTTAGAATTAACAAAATAGTAGATTTTATTTTATAATTAACAAAATCTATTACTTACTTTAATTTTAAAAGATATTATTTTTTCACTACTGTTTATTAATATTTCTTATGAATGCCTGTAACGTGTAAAAACGAGCAACCTAACTAGTAAACTCTAACTATCATAAGGGCATGGGCAAGGCCTACGGGTCACACTTAAGGCCTGCTGGGCTCACGTTCGTTGGCGAATGGTGCCAGATCGGCTCTATCATGCAAATGGACTAGATGGGCTTGGGCCATCTAGCAGCTCACGTGCTTCGATCAGTGTGAGATTTAAAAAAGAGAATGAAGCCAGAGATCTGCAGCTTGTGTCCTGTTAAGACAGAGCGATGGTATTGGTGGTTGGTCAGTCCTAGTCAAACGCAGCTTCGCTGCTACTCCCCTGTTAAGAAAAGAACAGAAAATGTGAAAGGTCACTTTTTTTACGTTCATGTCTCCAGTCGGTGGGACCACCCGACCGTTGCAGCTGCCACACAACATCAGCTAGCACATTCACACTCAGAGCCGTAGCTAAGAACTTGTAAAGTAACAGCGCCGAGACAATCACCCATCAGTCATGACTTGACTTTAAATCCGGCTCCTATATATTTTTCCAGGTCAGTTTTTTTTACCCCTCTCTTCTGCTCTCTCTCTCTCTCTCTCTATGTATATTGCAGGGCTTGAATTTTGAAAGTGCCACTTTGGCTATAATTCTATCGTTTCTTTATTATATTAGGATCCAGAACCAAATTATTTATTATATTAGGATCCAGAACCAAATTATTTATTATATTTTTATATTATTTTGATGATCCAATGTTAAATTATTTTTTAATGTATTTTGAAGTAAAAAATATTTTTTTAAAAAAACAATTACAATAATATTAAACACCTGAAGAACGTAAAATTTGACAAGCCTAACTGGGTTTTAAATTTGATTATAGATCTATTGCCTTTTTTTTAAACTAATGTTCTGCCGGGGTTCTGAGTTGATGCAGAGGTGAGAACTCCAATAACTTACTGGCATGTAAATACGGAGAAAACAAGGCAGGCCAGTTCACCAAGGTTTACCAAGTTGCACGGTGGAAGACAAAACCTAACCTTGTCGCACTGGATTTAGGCTCCCGCAGCTGTGCAACCAGATAAATTTTAATTTTTTAATTTTATATTTTTAAATTGTTTTTATGTTGTGGTATTAAAAATAAATTTTAAAAAATAAAAATATTATTTTAATATATTCAATATATATAAATTATTTTCTATCACTGCTACAAACATCTTCATGTTTGTTGCCTTCAGCTTCATCATGACAGCATTAAGAACTTCCTTGGTGACCATACGCTATTCACTCTAGTACAATTACAAGTAGTCATAAGGGCCCTAATGAGAGCTTTTGCTCCCAATCATGCAGACCTTGGAGCGTTTTTTTAATTTATTTTAATTACTTGATAGGAAAAGAATTTGGCACAACAATTATGCAGAAAGCTTTTCAACATTTTTTCTCTAATCTTAGACATTAATTTGCAAATTAAAAGACCAATAAGTGATAAAATCACAATAATAAAATCTTGGGATTTTTGAAATCTCACATGAGTACAAAATTCACAAGAGCTAGAATCATAACAACAAATATCTGGTGCAATTGGATGTACAGTATTTTAGCTCTCGATGCATCAAGCTCATAGCAAAATGGTCCCCCATCTCCACCATCCCAGACACTTACAACTGTAGAATTTGAAGTCTTTAAGGCACGAAATCTGCTGGTCCACTGCTCCGTAGTGCATTGTTTTGACGTGGTCAAATTAAATTACAGAATCAAAGTACACGACTTCTTGGTACTGTGCAGAAAACGTGAAAAACCTCATCTTTATTCGTACAATTCACATTGCAGGGCTCAAATGCAAGAGAGATCAGATCAGCTTGACATGCCACAGTACAGGGCTTATCTGGTGAGTAGTGAGTGAGCTCGTGAGAGTTTTTTTTGTATCTGTTTTTGAGGCGATGAAGAACGGTAGTGATTAGCAACGATGAATTGTGGGGCGAGCCTGCAAGAAGAGAATTAGAACTTGGAAGAAAGCATGACAAGCAATACAAAGAGTTGTCTATTCTTGTTAACAAACAATTAATAGAGGGGAGGGACCCTTGGCATATGAAAATTTTTCTGGTACTCTTTAACTTGCTAAAGAAGACTCTGAATGGTCACAATCACTTGAACCAGGAACAACAACGTCATGCAATCTATTGCCAAACTTGTCGTGTCCTGGCCCATTAATTTTCAGAGAGCTGGAAAGAGGTTTGGTTCCTCCACCTTTGTTTCTTCTCAATTTATGTCACAGAGATGAGAGAGTCTGATCGCTGGATGACAAGGGCAGGCATTAAAGCCATGATCAAGAGATAAAAAGCCTTGTAGACTGAGATTATGCAATTGTCAGGGAAGGAAATGAGGCCCCATGTACAAATTCAAGTCCTTTTCATTCATAGATTTTTAAGGAAATTGATAGCAGCTAAAGCAGAGTAAGAACTGGAAAGCCTAGAATATAAGAAGTAAATGTGTAGGTTTGCTAAGATCTACTAAGATCATCTGCTAAGATCATTTACGCAACAAACACAGCTGTGTAGGTCTAAATCAATTACCATTTACATTTGTAAACACTCATCGCATGTCCTCATCACATTGCCAATTTCAAACGCACAGATTTCAATGACTTGTGGGTCTGCATCAAACACCAACTGCAGTACCTAGGAGATTATGACCCCATTGACAACCTTCAGTTCTTGTTTATCATTCTTGCTGCCTGCAAGTCACAGCGAAAAAAAAAAGGAAAAAAAACCTGATCCCCTTACAAACTTAAAGATTATGACCACCCTATTTACTACCTTCAGTTCTTGTTTATCATTCTTGCTGCCTGCGAGTCACAGCTAAAAAAAAAGGAAGAAAAACTGATTCCATTACAAAAGACCCACACTGGCCATGGGTCCTGAAGCAGAGCACCACAAGAGGCCTCATCAAGTTTTAAGGACATCAACTTTACCCTGGATCTATTTTCTTCATTGCAATCTACTATTACTAAGTACTAAGAACACAAGAAATAAAACTAAAACTCAAAAGATTGAAATTTATATAAAAGAGTTACAAACACCTAAGAGAAAGAAACTTTTCCTTTCACTTGTTTTTTACAATTTGTGAGACTCAAGAACTTCAAACCTATAACAAAAACCCAACAGAATACAAAAGGAAACCATATATCTAAATGACCAAACTGAAAGACTACAACTAGTTACAGGCTTCAATGGACCTGTCAATGCACAATTGCAATAAAAAAAAACTAATTACCCTTCCAGTTCGTGATCTGATCAAGAAGCACCCCCCCAACAATCCCATTCGATGGCGTATAATACAAACTAGAACATTGTTCCACACCAGAGAAAAATTACCAGGTGGAAACTTAAATCAAATTCAAGTCCAGCCCCATCGATTATCGCCATGACGAAACTGTGAGTAGTGGCACCTCATTCCAAGCTAAAGTTAAGAACCCAGGCTGAGAATCATCAAGAGAATACAAATCACTGTAATTGCAATACCATAAGAGTATCTTAGCCTGACTCATTGCATAATGGCTAAGCGAAACCGATTCAAAACCTGAACTTTCCATTAAAACTCCCCATTGATCTTTATCCTCCATCCTTTCCCTTCTCATTCCAGGCTCCTCTGGCCCTACAACACTAGAAATTCTCTGACCCAATAACAACCTCTCAACTTGAAGCCTCTCTGGTGAGTCTCTACTCAAGTTAGGCTCAAGAGACTCAAAAACAGCAGTGTAGTATCTCAAAGCATTCTTAAACCGAGTCAAGTACCCAACCCGGTTCAAACTAACTTCATATTCACCAAGAGTGACAATTATCGGGTTCAACGATTTAGCCATCTTTAAAGCAGTTTCTACAGCAACTGGAGACTCATCCAATAAATTATACAATTGAAGCATGAAATTGACAGCCAAAACCTCATCCGGCTCGACCCGAAAACAAGATTCATTTAACTCCTGAATTGGAGTCAGAATAGGCTCAAACTCGAAATTCAAACCAAGAAGCTTGGCATAATCAAGAAGCCTATTACCAGTAGCTAAAAGAGAGGCAGCTGGATTCTTACCAAGAACTGGAGCAGGTATACCTGAGATCCGAATTCTAACAGGTTTTCCAGCTGAACGTGTAGCTAAAGCTTGTAAAAGAGCAGCCCATTGAACTCCATGAACAATACCAAAATCAACTATGTGAATCTTGCTTGCTTTCTCAGTTGCCTCAAGAATTGCTTGGTTTGCTGTTAAATGAGCAAACTTTGAATATGGACAGGCATCATTCAAAGCTTTATAGGACAGAGTGAACTCTTCACTTGTCTGATCAAAATTTTTCAAGACATCAAGCTCTCCTACAGCAACTCTTCGGCATAATCCTTCCGCGAAGTAGAAACCAGCTCGCTCAACTGGATCACCGTTTTCACTCGCCAAGTCCTTTAACTTAACCAACGATTTCACGGCTTGATCAGCTTTGGACTCGACAAGTTGAGCGCACTCAACAAGCGCTTTCAAAACCGGCGAGGAAGGTAACTGTACAATTTCCTCTGACCCTCCGACGGTTTCATTTTTTACTGTTGGCGGATGCAGTGGCGGGGGTGACGTTGTGGGCTTGATTTCTTGAGGAGGAGATGGGGCGACCCAGAGCGAATTAGAGAGAACCCCGTTAAGATCAGACGGTGGAGAGCAGCCAACAGTAAGTCGACTGGGGCAAGTATTAAACGGATCAGAAGTGTACATCCCAAAATCAGTACTGTTTTGCCACGCGTCACAACCAGAAGGAAGATTAGAACTATCCGTTGAATCTCCACCGTTCATTAAACTGTCCATCCACTCATCCGAGTCAAACTCACCACCAGCTCCAGTAAAATAAGGAAGCCGAAACCCGCTTGAATGGTGCTGCTCCATGTTCGAGAAACTAAACACAGGTGGGTCACCTGTTTCTTGTCCACTCTGAAAAGGGTCAGAGAAAGCAGCCGGACCCGAGAGCCCATAACCCAAGTTTGGGTTAGCAGACATTATATTAGTCGGCCAAGGATTTAAAGAAAATGGGTTTAGGCCAAGAAATTGTTGCTGTTGGTTATGATGGTGGTGGTGGCTTTGTTGCTGCTGTTGTTCTTGTTGTTGTTTTTGCTTAATAACTTGTTGGGCTATTGCCATTAGATTTCCACTATCTGCACACATATATGCCATTCTCCAGCCAACCTTCTTACCTGCAAGTTACGTTGAAAGAAGACATTGTTAGTAAAGAAAGAGTGACAGAATCTTGAAATGGTGGATTTATAGTGCCAAAAAAAAGCAGTCAAAGAAAGAAAGAAGCAGGGAGAGAGAGCACGTACTTAGAGAAGAGGGCAGTGAAGGAAGAGGATCACTAGCTGGATTTGGTGATGATGGGAGACAGTGGGGAGGGGGAGAGAGAGGGGGGGGGATTTTTAAGTTCAACGTTTAGAATAGAGGAGGAGGAGGAGGCGGTGGTGGACAAACGATGATTAAAGTCTACACAGACGACGAGTGGGGGCCACTTAGGCGATTGAAGAAAATATTAGTTTATGGTTTTTAAATAGGATTTGAATTTATGGTGCTATAATAGTATAATGAGATACGGAGCAAATTGTATTTCTTAGGGTTTCCATTTTATTTTATTAAAAACAATTTGGGAAGAGCAATTTGTATTTGGTATTATTATGTAAAAAAAATATTTTTAATTAAAAAAATATTTTTTTTTCCATTATCACATTAAAATCATCAAAAATATTACTTTAATTCTTTTAAAATAAAAAAATTAAAATTATCACAATACAAATCAGTTTCTTGAAATATTATGTATTATAGAATTAATATATTATGTATTCTAGAATTAATATCCTTCTCTAATTCTAGAAAAATAAGATGTATAAATAATTATGATGATAGATTTCAGTTTGATGTGAACTAATTAATTATATAATGAAATTGTATAGTATTTAGTATGAATTAAATCTGAGTTTAAAAAAAATCAAAATTGATTTGCCAAATCTTTTAAACAAATTCATTTTTTATGAAATAAAAAATTCACATTTAATTGCCAGCATATAGACATACAGGTACGTAAAGGATTTTAATTTTTTGATTAATCAAATTTATATTTCAGTGATCTCAACAAAATGAGGTAATATTTAATTTATTTGCTAGAACATTTGACACCCTACTTTATTTATTTCTTTTATAAATCTGTACATATAAAGAATAGAATACGATCTCATATTTAAATAGAATATTTCTAAATTACTTATATCACATGCTCAAATTATTCATTTAACTCGTGAAAATAGCCAAGCTTTAAATTTATGATAGATTTAAATTATTCGACTAAAGGATATGCCAAAATAAATATTTTGATAGTTCAAAAGGATTTTGAACAGTATGGATGATTTTGAATCCATAGAGAAAATAGATGAATAATAATGTATAACCAAGGCTTCATCCAGATGAATGTAAATCATTAATGGATGTATATAAATTTTGAAATCTTGTTTCTAGATGGTCAGACAACGATTGAATTTTACAGTAGTACGCTTAGCATTGATTTAACAAGTAAGGTTCGAGTATTAAAATTAAAAGAAAAATA
>Ga0325411_1007432_pt1 | contig 11951 bp, 11 predicted proteins | sample PopdelMetagenome_13_FD_206181 | JGI IMG/M metagenome (GOLD analysis project Ga0325411, IMG submission 206181) | Populus deltoides microbial communities from Bellville, Georgia, United States - Xylem-PdIQD-R4 | ecosystem: Host-associated > Plants > Phyllosphere > Stem > Wood/Secondary xylem...
AAAAAACCGAGTCAAAACCGAGTCAAACCAGTTTTTATTTTAAAAAAATCTAATTAAAACTAGTTGGTTTGAACTAGTTTTATTTTGATTTCGGTTTTTTTAAAATAATTATTTTAATTATTTTTTAATAAAAATTAAACTGAAAATAATGACGGCTAATTGTAGCGTAAAACATGCCTTTTTATTGAAAATACTGTACATCTTGTGATGGCGCTTTGCAGAGACCTTCACAGGTCGTATGAATCTAGACAGTGTCGGGGTTAATTGGCAGAAAAATATTACTGAATTCTGGTTTTTATATTAAATGTTCTACCAATAGTGACATGGCTTAAAAATTGAATGGATACAAATTTTATTTTCATTGCAAATTTTTAAGAGTGGTTTATAAATAAAGTAATGTTTATTTTTTAAAAATAAAACGTGAAGTTAAAAAAGAAAAATTAAAATTTTATATTTAAATGTAACATTTTCAATTTAAAAAAACAAAAAACTATTTTTTTAAAGGTTGTTCAAAAATAGAAAAGAATTTCCATTTTCTAGCTTACGTTTTCAATGAAAAATTGAAAAACGTATTATTTGATGAGAATGATCTAAAAAAACAAATTAAAAATACAACTATTTATAATAAAAAATAAAAATATATGATATTCGTCTTAATATTTTATATTTTTTTAATACAATTATAAAATATTTTATTTATTCATTCAAATTAAAAACTATTATGAAAAAGTTATGTTGTTAACTAAGAAAATTATCTACGTTATATTTATAATAAAAATTAAATTCATGACACCCCACGCACACACATATATATTTATTTTATATTGCTAAAAAAATATATGCATAACAAAAAAACTGTATTGTTAATGATATTTTTATTTAAAAAACAATGAAAAAATGTAAAAAAAAAGTTATAAAAAACCTTTAAAATATGTTTTTCAAACTCAATACAGATTTCTTAAATTTGGGTGGAAGAACATGTTTTGTTAATTACAGCTTTTTAACAAAAATGCCAACAAGAATGGACGGGAACACAGGAAAATAACAGATATCGATGTCGATCAACACATCATTACTGTAAACAACGAGAGTTGTTTTTTTCTGGTCACGTGACGACGATGATGGTGACAAAATAGTGAATGCCTATTTAGCTGATTTATCAGTTAGTATTCCACTGAACATAGACAAGCCTTCATGGGAAATCCATGTCTTGTTGGAGCAAAAGTGTGCTATTTTAAGGGTTCATCACGCGTTGGGAGATGGGATTTCTTTGATGACATTGTTCTTGGCGATCTGCAGGAAAGCAAGTGAGCCCGAGGCCATGCCTACTTTGGTAACTGGGAGGAGGGATTGTGAGAAGGAAGGGAAACGGCAGGATGGGAGATGGTTTCTTTTGGGAGTTCTAAAGATGGTTTGGTTTAGTTTGGCTTTTTGCTTAGTATATATACTGAGAGTTTTGTGGGTTAGTGACAGGAAGACTGCGATTTCTGGTGGTGACGGAGTGGAGCTGTGGCCGAGGAAACTGGCTACCGCTAAGTTTCTGATCGAGGACATGAAGAATGTGAAAAGAGCTGTTTCTAGTGCGGGAAGACAAGCGATTTTTTTTTTTTGAGAAAAAAATACAGATCTTGTTATTATTCTACAATTAGGAAAATATTTAAATAGTAATTTGCTTGTGGATTAATCATTAACGGCGTGTTTCCTTTTGTTTTCACAGCTTAGTCTATTTGATTCGTCTTCCAACCAGAACAATTGTCGGATTAGATCTGGGAACAATTGATTAAAAAAAAAAAATTGTTTTAGGATCAAATTCATATTAATGGCGATGGACGGAGGGGTCCTTCATATAATCAGCGAATAAAGACCGTCTTAGGCATATTAGGAGAGTTAGTTTACCAACCAATCGGAGCCTTATGCACCTTCCCTGTTTACGTTTCAGACAATATTACTTGTGACATTTCAACTAACTTGTAGAATGGTCGAAAAAGTTTAGAGTAACATCATGGAGTGCTTACGTTTCAGCTAACATCACGGAGCGATGCATGTCATAACGAGGTTTTATTTTTATTTGGAATATCGTTTGGACTTGTCGAGTAAAAAACATGAAGTCATGGAAAAAGGTGCCTCTTTCACAAATATTACTCTCAGCCCATGAAAATTGAGGTCCTTGGACGTTCTGACTGCCTGACATGGAAGAAGTAGAGGGATTGTGTTTCGTTTTTAGGGAAAGAAAAAAACATTAGTGTGTGGAAAAAACTAAGATGATGACTGATAAGAAGAAAAAAACATTATTTCAGATTGGAGATCAAGTAATGTCTTTGTAGCCTAGGATCAAAGGTGAAAAGACATCCAAATTTCTTAATTAGTTCATAGTTTTGGTGTAAGCTTATATATAATTCGTTTCTGTTTGCATTTCAGGCTGCTTATGTCCTTAATTACAGGGTACTTGGTAGCACTACGTTTACTGCAAATCATGGCGACCAAAGACATCATCCCAGCCCCAGGATTTCTTGCCTTGCTTGAAATGAAGGAAGCGGCTGCAGCCACCGTATAAAACAAATTAAACGAAAGATTTTTGGTCGTTGTCTGATTAATTAGTGAGCACATACATAGATCTCACCATATATACCAATTTGATCGAACAAAGAAAATACTCTAATATTTGGAAATGGAAAAAAATAAAAACAGAGACGTGATTTAACATAAAAAAGCTCACATCCGTTCTCTAATTAATGAATAATCTCTCATATTAACTTGTTTTTTTTACTTAATTCACCCAAAACATAGATATTCACTCTTAAAAACCCAAAGAGATCTATCCTTCATCCTTTTATATTCTCTCTTGATATCCACAAATGTTCGTGTTGCCTTGTTTTTCTTCATTTCCGTTCATGATTCATCTTTACAAACTTAAATTAATCGCCATGTGTGTTATTTTTTTTATTTGTATATAGTTTAATGAGTGATTTAGGTACATTTTTAAATTTTTATTAATTATTCCTTACCACACAAAAATATCAATTGTTGCTGATTTTTTTTTTAATCGAGTGGAGGAGGGCCAACGCCAGAGTGGGAGGATGATACTCATCCAGATTTGGCAACAGTTGAATTTTTTCTGCAATATTTATAAATATGTTATAACCTTTTCTATTACTTATTTGGAACAATACAAGCAAATTCAAATTCCATTAATCCTTGGGACAAAAAAGCAAAATGTTCACACCAGGCCTGCAACTGCAAGCTAGTACAAAGGGCTCAGCCATGAAAAGTAGAACTGAAAACGCCCATATCCAAATGGGACACTAGGCCTGGCCCATTCCAGGAAACAATCCAGCCACCACCAGCAAAATCTCTGTTCCTTTTTTTTTTTGTGTAGCCGTTGTATATTTATCTGTCGAGCTCTTATCCTGAAATACACAGGTGGCAACAGAGTGGAGACTGAAGAGAGAAGCTATGAAGATAGGAGTGCTGGGTGTGGCGCACAGAGTCCCTTCTACTACCACTCTCCCTCTGCGCCAAGTCAGAGCCAGGGTTGGATGTTTTTCCTCCTCTGGTAATTCCACGACGACCCTTTCAATATAGTTTTGACTGTCAATTCTTGTTGGTCAATGTAGATGATACATAATTAAATATCATTTACTTGCAAGCCATTTCTATTTTCAACAAAATTTGGTGAAGATGGGTTAGAGATTCTATTGACTTCAATTGTTAATTGGTAGTTTATGGCATTTAGAGAGTTTTGCAAGTGAAAATGCAGGCCACATATCATTCATAGAGGAAGTAGCTGCTACTCAGCCTCCTCAGCATCTTCACCACTTGCTCAAAATGCTTCAAACTAGAGGTATTGATCATTGATATAATAATCTTTGGTATTTGAAAAAACCCTGAAAATGTCAAATGTGCTTTTCTTTTCTTTTTTCCTTATGGTCTAATTAATTCACGGCCTGCCACGTTTTGTTATTTGTTTGGTTACAGGTGAAACCATCATTTCCCCAGGATCTAAACAAGGGTTGATTCCACTTGTTATTCCTCTATCGGAGAATCTGTCAGGTTAGACGTGAATTTGTTTCTACAATGTGTTTTGATACATGCACTCATGAGTCCTGGGAAGTTCAAGTGGAAACTCAGTTTCATATCATACATATGTTTGCCAATAGGTTCCGTAACTGCACTGCTGCGCTGGCCAACAGCCCCACCTGGGTAAGATATGTACATTTTCTAGTCGAGTGTTGTGTTAATTTTCTAGCGTGTTTCAATGTTGTTAATGGCAATTGGCAAACTTGTTTATTGCTTTATTAATCTACACAAATTGATGCTGTTCACACAGAATGGAGATGCCGGTTGTGGATGTTCGCAAGCATGGGGTGTGGCTTTTAGCCAAGAATGTAATACATTAAACTGTAAGCATGCATCAATGTGCATAGTTAGATGGAGAATATAATAGCATTATACATTTTTGTGCATAATTATGTTGATTATTCATTATATCAAATTCAATACCATTCGAAAGTTTCACTTTTCTGTGTGCGTTGGGCATTGTCTCAGAAAATGTGTCGATTAGTTGGGCAAGGGCAGCTTATATTCTATAGCTCTTGCAATGCAGGTAGATCAATATATGCACAGAATTCTGGTTGAGGAAGATGCCAACAATTTCAACGAAAGTGATAGTGAACTCTTTCATGCTGCTTCAGATGTGGGTGAGAAACTTTACAGGAGGGGTGATTTTGCTGAATCTCAGATTGCAAACCTCGATGGCTATCTTCTTAAAGAGGTAAAGTTGTAACATTGAGTTTGTAAATGAATCTACATGTTGCAACTTTTTATTGTTTTTCAGGTTGGGCTGTTCCCAGATGTCTTAGAGCGTAAAGTAGCTCGCCATTTTGAGCAAGGGGATCATGTAAGTTATTTATGATTTTGGCCATCAGTTGTTACCATGTTTAGAGCTTCTGCACTTGACAAATTCTTCCATACTGTGGGTGGAAGGTTTCGGCAATGGTGACAGGGGAATTCTATACAAAAAAAGATCTATTTCCAGGATTTGGAAGGCCCTTTGTATTCTATGCAGAGATTTTGAAGAAGTTAGTAGAAATCTTTTCAGAACACTTCCATGTATTTCAAGTCTTACACTTTTTTATTTCTCAATCGAACCTTTTCAATTGCTTTCTTTTTAGAGTTGGACGTACATCAGAAGCTAAAGATGCTGCAAGGGTTGCTTTAAAATCACCATGGTGGACTTTAGGTTGTGCATATCAGGTATTGACCCTTCTTCAATTAGAACTCATCTCTTTTAGATCTATTATTTTCCTTCTTCTGATTTTCCCCTTATCTTGATTTTGGTTAATCCTGATCAGGAAGTGGCAGGCATTGCACAGTGGGAGGATGAGCAAATTGAATACATTAAGGAGAGGGTGAGTGAAGAGGGTAGGCAGGAGGATTTGAAGAAGGGAAAGGCGGCTGCTCAGGTACCACTCTAGCAGAATAAATCTTTCTGATAAGAAAAAGACAGAAGTTCCATTAGAAACCCTCATCTATCTAATTCCGTGGGCGGATTTTGATGCTCACATTGATTTGGCATGCAGATAGCATTGGATGAGGCTGCTTTCTTGTTGGATTTAGCTTCTATTAAAGGAACCTGGGATAATGTTTTGGAGCGTATTGCTGAATGTTATAGGGAGGCTGGATTTGATGAAATTGCAAGATTCATTTTGTACAAAGATTAATAGCCAGTTAGGTGAGAATCATGTGTTTCATGGTCGTAGAATCTGCTATCTAATCTATTCTTTGATTTCTACTTGCTTCAGCTGTTCTCTTACTGGAAGAGCAGTGTGAAAGTAGTCCTGTATTGCATGGTTTTTGAGGCATCTGCATAGAGTTATTGTAAGGTATATAACACAAGAAGATGTAACACTTGATACATCTTTTTTCTCTTGTACATTTTGTCAACGAGCATGTTGAGCCTGCATTTCTCTGTCCAATAAAAGAATATCTTCTCTTTGGCTGTGAAAATTTTGGCGGACTGGCTGGTTGTGGATAATAGAGGTGATCAGATTATTACTTTGGAGGGGGTTAGAGGTGATCAGCTAGCGAATTTGTTGCGTATTCATCAAACGAGATCATTAACCATGAATCCTTAAGGTTCGTGTGTGTCGACAGTGCATGTCAAATTTACTAGTTTAGCAGCACAGGATCTGAAATTTCTTGAGTTTTAGTCTCAATCAATCTCCACCATCATTCCAAAATTTAGAAGATACTATAATGTCAAGTAAACGAACCACGCGCACCAGCCATATCAATGACAGCATATGCATATCATCCCATTCTCAGTTACAGGTGCCACTTTAAGCTCTTTAATTTCATCAAACCTAGATATATGTACACAATACTTAAAGCCAGTATACATTTCTCACTCTCTCTCTCTCCCCCCCTCTCGAAAAGGAAAAAAAGATCTGATACCCACATTATCAACATCGCCAATCATCAAGAAAAGAAAAGGAAACATTAAATTATTCAATCACGAGACCATGAGCGCAGTGGCTCTCTAGTCCAGTTTAAATTGGTGCTGTCATGGAACAGCAGTTTCTTCCAACTGGGCTTCAACCACCTTTTGTCATACCTTCACCAAGGATCGTGACTTCTTGCTAGCCCCTTTCTTCCTTCTCATTAGTAGGCTCCTCAGCAAACCAAATCCTTGCTTTTTACTAGGAACAATAGCCAGAGCCCCAACTGCAGCATTACCGGATTTGTGCTTTGGTCCAAAATATGCTTCAGGAGCACATACCAGGGCATTAGGACTGATCAATTCATTACCGTTATCTGTGTGGTTAAGAGATGATTTTTGTGCATCTTCAGTTGGAGATCTGAGAATAATTGCTTTGGATCTATCTTCAGCTATCATTTGATCACGCAAGGAGAAGCGCCTGTTTATGTTCTTGATATTGGTAGCAGCGGCAGTGGCACCAGTAGTAGTGAAAACCTTGTCAAAGAGTGCTGCTTCTCTTGGTGAAGCCAGAGCCTTCAGTTGCTTTCCAAGATTAAGGATGGTTTCTTGGCATTCTGCTAATTTTACAGAAGCTGCCTTGATCTCCCAGCCCTGCAAATTTGACCATCAGATTCAGTACTCGTGAAATAAAACAATTATCTATGGTGAAGTATCTGGATTATCTTGTTATTGCTATCAAATTACTTTCCTAGCTAAGTTGTCGAGTATATATATCTGATAAGGGCATTTTAATTAACACAATAAGATGTGATCAGTAACTTACATCTTGTGGTTGTTTTCCCTCTTCATTTATGCCACAGCTCAGGGTTTCCTTTGCAGCACTGTTTAATCATTGATGTTGCAAATATATGAGAGTTCTCTTTCAATCTAGGAAAGGGTTTTTTTTTTTTTTTTGGTAGTTTGCAGAGAATATAAGAAGAAAAAACTTGTTACCTTTCCAGCTGAAGTTGAAGCTCAAGACAAGTTGCTTCTAATTCTTCACAACAGTTACTCTTGTCCTCAAATTCAACTTCCAGAGATGAGAACTTGTGGAAGACCTCATTCAATTTAGCTTTGGTAACTGTAAGCTGAGTATCAAGATCTTCATTGATTGACTTCTGATTTTCAATTTGATCCTCAATCATTCCTTTTGATTCCTTCAAAATTTCCACTTCTGCTTGTAACCTTTCAACACTTTGTTCTGATTCCCGGAGCTTCATGATCAGAGCCTCCGACTTATCAGTTGCAGAATGCAGCCTGGCTTCCATATTATTCAGCTCATTTTTCAGTCTATCATTCTCTTCTTGCAGATCAGTCAGATTAGATTGATCGTGTTGTTTGCTTGTTTCTTTCACTGGGGTGTCGGGCCTGGAAGTTTCATTCAGTGAATCCACAATCGAAGATTCACTTGGAGACTTCCAAGTGATATAACCGCTAATATCACACTCCACAGGAAGCCTTGAGAATGCTGATGTATTAGGTTCGCAAACATTTGGATGATTTATATAACCTAAAGCAATATTAATGTCCCCCAGGAGTTCAGTTAGACTTCGTTTTGAAATACGCTGCTGTTTGAATATTGCATTCAGAACAACCTGAAGCCAGTCGAAAGACTTATCAGTTGAATCATCTTTCATGTGGATCTCTTGTTTCTCTTGTTCGACGGGAACTAGTTCCTTGCCAGCTGAGGAAGGGCGATTCCCTCCTGCAGAAGGTGTTTGTGTTGAAACCATAGCTAATTTCTCCATCTCAACAAAATCATCCATTAAACTCATGTCCATAACTTCAATGGCTTTATGTCCTGACGGACTCTTGAGTTTCCCATCTCTTAAATGTTCCAGTTCTGAGATTAGAGCATTTGCCCATGATCCAGCATCAGAACCTGCAATTGGAGATAAGAGTTCACGTGATGATGATGATGGGCTATGCATTGTCAGCTCCACGGATTTCTGGTCTCCAGAAAGCTCCATAACCTGAGCCTCGACCTGAGATAACCTTGAAGCAGTTCGTGAAAACATGATTCTTGAAGATTGGAGTTCAGCATTCTTTCTGGTCATCATTTCTCTGAGAACTTTATTCTCCTCTTCCTTACCACGTAATTGCTCGATCAGGAAATCAATGTTCTTTACAGGAATTTCTGGAGAAATTTCCATAATGGGGTCTCTGAGTACCAAATCTCTGGTGAGGTTCGGTTTTCTTCTTAATTCCATCGGCTCCTTTCCCAGCATTTCGACTTCACTCTTGATCTTTGAGAAAGCAGCAGGACCGGGCAGCCTTTTCCGCATTAGGGTGCGAAGTCTCTGACATTCTGCTTCTAGCTTCGTGACTTTACTTACACTCTCCAAGTGTTGCCTTCGCGATGCATCAGAAGACCGACGGTTATATTCCAGTTCCTCATTTCGAACCTCATGTTCCTTCTGAAGCATGTGAAACTCGTACTTCAGAAAAGCATTCTCTTTCTCTGTGGAATCTAATCTAGCCATTAGTGCATTGAATTCTGCAAGGGTCTGAGATGCACGTTTATGCAGCTCTTCAACTAATTTCTCTTTGAGTAAAAGGGCATTACTCAAATTTGTGTTCTCAATGGCTAAATTTGTAAGCCTTTTGCTTGTCTCCATCAACTTCCGTTCCAAAGTTTTCTGAGCCCTCTCAAATTCACTTGTTGCTTCCATGACAGCATCGTGTATCTTTTGCTCGTGTTCTTCTCGGAAGGAGTTCAGTTGCTGCATGCATTTCTTTAATGCGGCATCTGAGTGACTTAATTCTTCATTTGCAGCTACTCCCTGATTCGGAGCTCCATCCAGTTCTTTCTTTAGGCAATCTACTTCTGCTTCTGTCTTTTCCTGGCCTACAAGAAAAATATCCATTCATTGGATTAACCAAGAGACCACTGGCCAAGCATATAAAGAATAAGGATTATCAAAAGTAATACAAATACAGACACTAGAAGCAACTGATGGATTGATGAATCACCTGCAGTGGCTCTTTGTTCTGACTTTTCATTTTCTGTCACGGGATCATCTTTTGCATGACAATCAAGAAGCACAGAAGCTAACTTTTCGTTTAAATTGCGTCTAACTGGTCCTAGTCCATTCCCAGCCGGAATATTCTGCGTCTAATGAAATGAAACAAAGGAATGCATGAGTCGGAATTCACATTTTCACAATCAAGTTCGTTCAACATCTGCACAAGTAACCTTCTCGCACTGGAATGCAAGTTTCCTCTTCCATCGAAGAATCAGTAAAGAAAGAAACAACAATAATAAAGGTGTATGCAAGATTGCTACAGGACTGGATCACACAATAGAAGGCTCATAACGGTGTTTTCCAGTCTATTTTGTAATGAAATTCTTTCAATTTTTAACAACAAAAAAAATTGTTTGAAGGATTATAATGGTGTTTTCACATAGGGGAAGGGAAAGCTGCTATAGAAATTTAAAGAGAAGGCCCTGTAGTTACCTCTTCATCGATTCCTTTCACAGAAATGCCAAATTTGTTCGTTGCCACAATTGTCTTTTCAGAAGATCTTTTCCTCCAAAGCCATGTCTTGGTGTCCATCACTTCACTCTCTGTTTATACTTACAAAGTAAATTCATAACCAATAAACATTCTTGTGAAGATTTCTAGTTAAAGATTTGAGCTAGTCTCAGTTCAATAATGCAATCATTGACTTTGGAAGCAATCTTCACTTAATGCTCAATCATTTGATGAAAAATATAACGCAAGCACCAATTAGATGTGGGCTACTATCTTCAGAAAAAAGGGGGGGGGGAAGCAAGCATTATAGCTGTTGCTCACCTGAGCCTGGCTTAGCAAGAAGATGCTAACAGCTATAAAGGATCATCCACCATTAATGTTCCTATCAAAGCAGCTGAGAGAGATTGTAGGGGGGGGGGGACTAGATAATGTAGAAACTGTCAAGACTTAAATGCAGCAAAACCTTGACGTGGAAGGTAGAAACTGTGGATTGGAAAACAGTTGAGTGTAGAGTATAGACCACAAGAATTTGAGCCCATAAATATCAGGTGATCTTATACAAGGACAAATGTGAGCTTGGTATTTTTGCATAGGATGCTGCGCTACTGCTCCACCGACAACTATACCAAAGTATGCTAATTATATGAGAGAGAGAGGGGGGGGGGGGGGGGGGATAAAGGAGAAGGAGAAAAGAAACCATTAAAATTGTCAAAGGCAAGGCAAGAGAAAGATTAGGCTAAGGCTGTCATTTTCTGGTTTCGTTTTCATACTCTGTGAAGTGAGATAATCAAAAGGATGGATAGATGGTATCATGCTAACTAAGGGCTCGTGTGTAGCACGCACTGTGGATTTGAGTGCTTAGAAATAGCTTCAAAGGATAGTGGGATATGAGGCCTTCTGAAAAGTGAAAATGGACTCTGATATAATGAATGATTGTGTCTTGGGTATCATTGTCTATATATATTAAAAATTATGTTTAAAAGATTTTAGGTGCTTTCTAATATTATATTATAATTGTATTTTTAAAAATTGATATAATAAAACTCCAATTAACAAATAAAATTCATCGACAATAAAAATAATAAATTTTATCATTGAAAAGTAATAACTCACCAACTTTCTCTTTTATTTATCATTTTTAAACAATTTTTTTTCTTCTCTCTTAAACAAGATAAAATTTTGGACTAAACTATTTAATTTTCAAATTAAAATGATCGGAAAAAGAAATTTGACAAGATCCAAATGCACAATTAATCAAAAAGGTATTGATACTGTATTTTAAAAAAATTTCCCATTTGATGTCTGTTTCTTTTTCGATCAATAAAAAAAGATTAAGATAGCTACCTAAAAAGCTAATCAAGGTAAATTACTAACTTCAATTCTAATCAATACAATATTAAAGAATTAAATTAAAAATAAAAAAATTAATAACCAAAAGCAAAATAAAAAAAATGAGCTGACACCGCAATTTTTTATAAACAAAAGGCTTGTTATTTTTTTTTAATTTTGGTCCTTCCTTGCAAACGACAAAATCACATTATTGTCTTATAAAATTAAATACCAAACCAACACAAAGATATTTTCTTAAAATCATAATAATTATATAAAAATTAAATAAAAAAATTAAATCTCAATCACAGTGTGGTATGAAAGGAAAAAAATCCCGATAATCATAGCAAAGAAAATAAACGACATGAAGGCAAAACACTATACGAATCCGCGGGTGATTGTACGAGACGTTTTTCTAGTGTTTTTTTTTTTTGTTTTTTTTTTCTTAGTTTTAATTAAAGATTTCTTGTTACAGGTAGCTTTTGGTTGCTGAACTCCGTTAATTGTTTCGTGGCCCTTCAAAAAAAAATTACTGCCAGGTATTTTGTTTTTTTAACAGCCCAGTCGTTCGAGGATAAGTTTTCACGGGCCGACAATAAGTTTTTTCCATGTCAAGTTTATACACGAGACGATAAAGGACGAGAGCAGAAAGCGAGCCCATTTATCGT
>Ga0325411_1007433_pt1 | contig 11951 bp, 6 predicted proteins | sample PopdelMetagenome_13_FD_206181 | JGI IMG/M metagenome (GOLD analysis project Ga0325411, IMG submission 206181) | Populus deltoides microbial communities from Bellville, Georgia, United States - Xylem-PdIQD-R4 | ecosystem: Host-associated > Plants > Phyllosphere > Stem > Wood/Secondary xylem...
TAAAATTACAGGAAATAACCCAAGAGGGCCTAGCCCCAACTTGAAGAGCCCAACCAGTAATCCAGCCCATTAAGGAGCAGGAGAGTAGGAGAGGAAAACAAGCTTCATTGACACCTTGATATTTGGGCTAGTTTAAATTTTTTTCAGAGCCCTTAAATTGGTTTGTTTGGGATAGTCCAGCCCATTCCAACATGTTAATTGCTTAATTATATTTATATTATCTACATTAGACTTTCTTAAATAGGTTGTAAAGTGAATTCAACATTCTTAAATTTTCCTTTCACATAAAAAAAAATTATGAAATCGATCTCTTATGAATGTATCAATTAGAACATGAATCAATAACTTATTAATTCTCAATTATTAAAAACTTAATCTTAATATCCAAAAGCCAGTTCGAAATATTTTACCCCCGATATTTCAATTTTTATTCATCAACTAAGCTATAAATATACATAGTTGGATAAATCAGGCCTAATGACTCTAAAAAATTTAAAATAATATTTTTAAATATTATTATTCTGACGGAAAAATTTAAGATTTAATATGAGTTGATTTTAAAAAAATTAAAATAATTGATCAGAATTGACTTGCGACCTACCTAAAACCCGTTTACTTTATTTATTTATTTAAAAAAAACCATATCATTATGACTTATATATATATATATATATAATAGAGTTTAATTACTATGTTAATGATAGTTAATTAGATGTATTGAAAGCTTTTAAAAACATAATCGCAGAGAAAGAGGATTCTTTTCTCTTGAGTGCCGAAGAGTTGGTGACACGAGTACAAAAGAGAACAGAAACATGTGTAATTAACAAGTACTTCACTTAGTGGAGTAAACAGGTTCGTTAATCATAAGTACAAAGCAAAACCCTAGGTAGTGCGTAGAGTAGGGATTGGCAACAAATGCTCTGTTTCTTTGTCGGGTTTCTGTGATTGGATCTATCAGAAAAGTTTTACTCAAGTTAATACAAAAATAACCCCACTAATCTCCCGGATCAAAAGGATGTCCACTTAGGTTTAAAGCTCAAAGTTTATGTGATGCTACTTAGGTTTTGTCCCTTGAAACCCAAGTCATTATTTTTTGTCTCCTAATTAAGGGACCTCAGATATCATCATAAAGTGCCTAATTGCATGGTATTAAGAGCATAGTTTGGCCCATTAGTGCTTTAATTCTGTAAACCACGTCAAATTAATGCCTTTGTTTCTGTCTTATTTACCCTAAAAGGTATTGGATTATGATGTAAAGAAGCATGTCGGTCTTTAATTATTAAACTCGGTGGAGACATGATTTGAGTACTATGATGAATAGGTTAACAATAATTGATTTAAAACATTCTTGTTTTAATATTATTTTTTTAATCCAATTTATCTTTCACTCAATTTAATTCAAAAAATATACCATGCTAGACTACCGGCCTGTTTGAAATTATAGTAGTGGTTACGGTTCAAAATGTTTTTCATTTAAAAATACATCAAGATGATATTTTTTTATTTTTTAAAAATTATTTTGAATATCAACACATCAAAACGATCCAAAAACACTAAAAATTATTAATTTTAAATAAAAATTAATTTTTTTTAAAAAAAACACGGATTGAATTACATTTCTAAACAGGCCCTACGTTTAATAATACTATAAAAACATTATCCGCAGCAGCAGGTAGAAAACTAACTAATCTACCATAAAAGATGTTGGATTAAGGGTAAGCTTGTTAACGCGGTGCAATATATGGGTGTTTTATCTTTGTTTTTTTTAATCAAATGCAGAAACATATGCGAAGAGGAATCCAAGGTCACTAACCCATTACATGGCACCCACCCATGTGGATGTTTCACATTAAAGAAGAATAGAATAGGCACGAAGTTACGTTATTCTTTCTTATAATGATTTTATCAACTTGAAGCCGAAGTTTAGAAGTTGAAATCCCCATCACCAGCCTCCCATGATAAATCTGTAGCTCCCTTGAAATGATTTAAGAGAAGTTCTTGTCTGAAGAGGATGAAATTTTAGTGTTAATAATTGGCAGTGGCGTCACCTTCCTGCCCCAGCTTGGCCTACCAGAACAGATAACGGCTTAACCAAAAACAGAGCAACGAGATTTAAATCCATGTTTCTGTTTTTCGTTGTTGATGCATAATTTATTGTACCATCAGATTCTGATGAGAAAAAACCCCTAGTTTTCGTGTATTTGCTCTGTTCTTTTGACTTTTTAGCCGAGTACTGAAATGGGCTAACAGGTAATAATTTATTGTGCCATCAGCATCTGATGGGGAAAAAAACAGAATCTTAGATTGTTACAGTGTTACAGAACAGATTGAGAGAGAAAAGATGGGAAATTATTTGGTAATGAATCTCTCTCTGAGATGGCCATAGTACTTGGATAGAGACACAATTATCAGGCATACAAGCCGAGCACAAATGCTCATCAATTTTCATTTTCCAGGCCACTTCCCCCAACAGTTTGCAAGGAAATTAACCTCTGAATATGTTCATTTACATAACCACAATTGCATATGCTAAACTCAGAGGGCATTTCTTCTAGATTTTCTGAAGATAAATAGCCTCAAAACTAATCTATGTGATGTTAGAATAAAATTATGAGATACAGTATACAAAATTCTGTTAGTGGGGAAAAAAGAGAGGATGATCACCACTCAAGCAATGGTCAAAGTTAGTCAACTGCCTGCCAGCATCCATGAAATAATAAAGGCTAGAAGCTTTCATCTGGAAATCCAATCACCATGCAAATCGGGGAATCAGCATACATAAGCACTGGGCTAATCAAACAAGTCATTCAGCAGAAAATGAGGCTTAATACAATCCCACCATCAAGCTCAGGTGACATCGACCCAACCAAGCAAATCAGGGACTCAGCATACGGAAGCACTCGGCTAATCAAACAAATCATTCAACTGAAGATGAAGCTTAAAACAACCCCACCGTCAAGCTCAGGTGAAATCGACCCTACCATGAAGCATGAAATGGCAGACAAACAATTCAATCATTCAGATTGCCCAACAAGTTATAATGGCAGAGTTCCCTACCATTTTTCTCCCAAACAAACTGCAACCACCAGCTCTGGATTCCCTCCTCCCATCTTAGCAAGCCAAAGAAAGAGGTTAAACATAGGTCCCACAAGCACCTCTATAACTCTATTATAAAGAGAGAGAATCTCAAATTGGTCTCTCATAACACATGACTTGCACATCTTTTACTGGGCTGAGCAGACAAATTTCTCGTGCAAAAATTATCAACAAGTTGTATAATTAAGCTGGGAATCTAGATAGGATAACCTCAGCCTCTAGCTCTTCCCAAGCTGCATAATCATCACAACCAAAGAACTGTTGCCACTCGTCATACATGCTTCTTTTACAGGACATCCGTTAAACAAGAAGGGCCCATCCTGAAGTCTCAAACATTCATCTACACTGCATATTCTCAGCAAAAGTTGATGAAGCTGGCGACTTTTTATGATGTCAAACTCAATGCTAATTGGTCAGCTATGCAAAATCAGATTTTGCGGCAGGTAATCCATCAAAGGGAGCACTAAAAATCCCAACAGATAGGATCAATCTTGATTCTTGGAAGCACTGCAATACCACCATAGGTTAATCAGAAACTGGTAACCCATAATTGTGGAATGATTTTATTCTTCCATCCCACCCTGCAGTCACAATGACTAGACCCCAAGCGTGAGAACTGTCTGTGCTCTGGCATGAAGTTTTCAGAAACTTGTATTGGGATTTGTGCATTGCTGATGATGTAGATAATGGGCTTGAAGAAAGCTTTTCCTCTGGCCAAGTAGCGCAACCCTTGGGAAAGGATTCTGAGAAATATTCTTGACTCAGAGAAAAATGAGCCGGAGAAGAAAGAGGTAGAACTTCCTGTGAATTATTGTCAGAGACACGAAAACCCCATCCATTATCTAAGCTCCCACATTTCAATCCACACCAAGGTATAGCAACAGATGCATTGGCAGAGAAATGCTCATAAGACCTGGAGTTTTTTGATTGAGGAGTAGCATGTTGTTCCTGATCAATGTAATTCCACAAATGTACATTGGAATCCTCACAAGCCGAGATAATATGCTTTCCATCCAAAGTAAAAGATGCAGATATCTGGTTTGCTGTATTGCCTAAAGAGCAAGGAGAAATTTAAGAAAATCAGGATTAAAAATTAATCAGTTTAGATAACTAAGATAATAAAACAGTCTTATATTTCACACATTTCATAAAATTACAGGCAGCACACCCATTTGGGTTTCACGATATGAAATCTACAAGCAATTAATGTTTAACACAAAAACTTCTGACTTGTCTGAAACAACATTAATAGATGACATTGAGAAAAAGATAACAAAATGGAAGCTAAAGATACGTACTTTTATATTTGCCTATCACATCAAGTCCTTGAAGAATTCTGACTTGTGAATCAGCACAACTCACCATTACTTTGGTTGAGTCTTGTGGGGAAAACTGGAGTTAAAGGCATATAATGAAGTAAAATAGTAAACAACATGAACTGAGAAAAGGCAGCAAAAGCAACATTGGAAGGCAGGAGGCAAATACCTGAAAGCCAGTTATTCTTTTGCAAGGTGACTTCTTTTTACCAGGTAAGCAGATCTGAGCATCAAGTTGCAAGTAACTGTCTGAACCTGGTGAAACTATAGCTCATTTAGTGAATATGCATTTCTTCTTTAAATGCATAAAACTCAAGGTTAATCTGAGGCAAAACTAGATCTTTATTACCATGGAACCTAAATTATTATGAACCTTTTCAGATATACAACCCATTTAAACCAGTAAATTCACGCATAAAATCCATAAAACGATCCCTCCCTACATGACGGACTGCCCCTATGACATGTAATTCAACCAGGATATAACAGACTGTCAAAAGAACTACTTCTACAAATGAAAAGTAACAGCATTTTGACTTACTTATGTCCTAACACCTAAAGAATGCAGTAGGTGCTAACTATCTGAATATGCATACCTGACATGTTATAAAAGCGACAGTTTCCTGTCAGAGAGCCAACGATCCCTCCCTACATGAAGAGAAGTTTTTCCATGAGGTCACTTAACATGGGAAAATACACCCCCAGATCCTCAATTCTTTAAGAGAAAAGAGTTGAGGGAAATTTGTCAAACCTGCCCATCTGGACGATAACACACTGCCGTAACGATATCTTTTATATCAGTCCAATCAACAACTTGGCAACTATTAACTGCCCATATGCGGACTTTTCCATCAATGGAACCACTCATGAAGTGATTATCATCCACAGGGTTAAACTGAACACAGGTTACTGCATCACATACAGAATAAATAAATAAATAACCAAAATAAAGAGAAAGGTCATTCAACTTGACTAACAGGTAAACTAACAGAACATATGCTGGGAGAAACTTAAAATTAGCCAGAAGCACACCATAATTGCTGTGTAAGAAAACTCTGAGGCAACTGTCACGTCCCACTTGCCATAGACAGACAGTTTTGTCCACTGAAGCTGATAGTAAATGCTGCTTAAAAAAAAAAGAATTTCTGTAAATATTATGCTTTGTTTTCTTCAGTTTGTTAGAGAAATGCATCCAGTATGAAGCAACTTACATTATTTTTGGACCATGAGAGATCCAAGATCTCTTCCCTGTGCCCATGGAACTCGTGCAATGGTTTCTCCAAAATCCGGAAAACTTTTGGAGGGAAAATGACACATGCAGAGTCTGATGTTTTCCTCATGCTCCTCATTTTAGCCGTCCTTTCTTTTTCAACCAAGAGGGGTTTCAACTCGGATAGTTGGTTCACCGTGAAATATATGCAGGATGGATCTATTTCTGGAATGTCAAGTTCATTTGATCTCTCACTCTCCAGGACCTGCCAGACACGCACAACCCCATCCTCGCCAGCACTTGCAAGGTACTGCCCATCAGGACTAAATTTCATGGTCAAAATTGAACCCTCATGGGCCTGGATATCTTGTCCTTTATAAAGAGCCGAGAGTTCCTTTATTCGCTTCCCATATCGGTGAACCTTAACTCTTTGTACCCTGTACCGCAGAAGTGCATCATCATCATCATCATCATCGTGTCTCAATTTGTCAGCTTCCCGTAGGCTATACACAATGCATGAAATGGAACGTATTCTACTCAACCACCCCTTCTTAAGCCTTCTTGGAGTATCCACCAAAGTATTTGGTTCCCCAACTTCATTCTGCATAGGTTTCTGAAATGAGGGAGATGACTCAGAAATGTTCTCAGATTCCTCTGCTGCTACTGACTGTTCTGAGTCCACTTCACAACCTTCATTTGCTTTCACATCTTGCCCCAATTCATCTACTTTGCACACCATTCCCCCGCCTGAATCCCCTTCTCTGCAAACAAAATTCCCCATCAAACCCAACTCCGCTGACAAACTAGATTCACCATTAGACCAACATGACATCATGGACCGAGTAGAGCAAAATTCATCTTCGAAACATGATTTTCTCAGTACAGCCCCACTGCTTTCTGTAATCCTATCACTCTCTCCTTCTGGATTAAATGCGTCTAGATTCCTATTCCCATTTTCATTTAAACCAATTCCCATCCAATCAAAGAACTTACTCCGCTGCTCCTGAACACTTCCAAGGCTCTTAATCCATAGTTCATGGTGAAGACTAATCGAAACAGAGTTATCAAAACTAGAATGAGAATCAAATATCTCAAAGCTATCAGACTTTGCATCAGAAATTGATGCAATGTCTTCATAGGCATCAAAAAATCGGTGTTCTTCTTCACTCAAACTTCCCATTATTCTTTGAGTTCAACCCATGAAACCCCTTCTCAAGGAACCTTTTTTAAGCTATGCTAAAAACTCTATCCCTCAACACAAGCAATCCCAAAATAGCTAGAAAAATAAAAACAAATCAGAAACACAAAAACCAAGATCAGCCTCTAGTTTCCATACAAAAAACTTAATAAATCAAACAGCAATGACAACATTAACAATAAAATAAAAACTAAGAGATCAAACATGGATTCCAATCCAAACCCATCGAACCTGGTCCTCTCAATAAATTAAATAAAAAAGAAGCTCGATACTTAAAATAACAAAACTATCAAAATTGAAACTTTAAAAAAAATTCATCTTTCACTCAAAAGAACCAAACTTTAGCATTCAAAACATAATCTCACCACACAAAAATAAAAACCCATCAACATGAAGTAGAAGATCATGTGATTGCATTAGTAGAAATAAAACAGAATTATGAGTTGCGTATTACCATTAAACAAACAAAAAAGTTCCAATTTTTTTTTAACAAAATTTTCAAAAAAAATAAAAATAAAAGGAAATGCTTACATGGGTTTGTTTTGTTTTGTTTAAGAGATTTTTCTGAAAATGAAGAGGGCAAAGGTCAAAGAATCCATTAAAATTTGTAAACGTTTTAGTCTTTCTCATATATGTGAAGAAAGCAAGGAAACTACAACGACAGTACAACAGAAGGAGAAAATAAAATAAAAATAAAAATAATTAAGAGAAAAAACAATGTGCACAAATAAATTATAAATTAAAAAAAAATCATCGATGGGTAAAACAGGAAAGAAATATTTCCTTGGTATTCGTGAACTGATGGCCCGAGAAACGAGAGTTGCTCTCTAACTCTCTCTCTCCCTCTCTCTCTCTCTCTCCCCCCGGTTCTTCTAGCTATATGTCTCATTTTAATTACTGTTTTAAAATTAAAAAAACAAATAGTTAAAATAAAAAGATACAGATAAGAGTAGGTTGCTATCCGTGTTATTGGCGGGCCGAATTAAACTTTTTCTTGAATATAAAAATAATATAAAAAAAAAGTAGAAGACAGAAAAAATAAATCAAGCACATATAGATTCAAATAAATTTTTAGACGCAATAATATATTAATTTTTAGACGCAAACCTTTTAATCAAGTAATAGGCTTTATTTGTTTTAATAAATTATTCTTTTAATCTAAATATACAATAAAAACATAAAAAATGAAAGGTGAATTGAAGAAAAATTAATATGACATTTTAAAAAAATATTGATAATAATATATTAAATTAATTTAGATTGATTGAGGTTAACCTGGTAAAATTACAATTTTAAAATTAAAATAACCTTAAAAAGTAAATCAAAATAAACATAATAAACAATAGAATTTGGAAAGATAAACAATATGTTGTTTGTTTGTTCAAATTCCACTCATTATTGTAATAACTGAAAAATCAAGATAAGTATTTTTTACTCTAAAAACCCATTTTAAACATATTTTAATCTAAATAACACCCTCATAACATTCAAGAACCAATTCACCATGCTTAAAAACCAAAACAACATTATAAAAACATAAAATCAAACCGGATAAATATTATCTTTCTCGATTTTAATCTGTTTTTTTAGACAATATTAAAGTTCAAAACAACTATCATCAAACTTCTCTTATTAAATAGAACTCATTGATACCAAAATTGAATTTTTTGGTATTTTTTTTATTTTACATTAACCTAATACAACTTTGCTCCTTTTTTTTTAATCTAAAAATCATTTCTAATAATTCAACCTAAATTGTTGTTGCTTAATTTTCATAGGTATAAAATATGATATAGAGGGTATATCATAGTTTATAGATAATTTATAACTCCATGGAAATATAATAAAAACCGACTATATTGCAAAAGTGCATGACCAATCTTTTTAGGAAAATTCCATTTTGATATTTTTTTTTTTTATCAAATCCATAAATTAAACTTTGTGTGGATAATTTTATGCATTCCGCTATACATTTGTTACATTTATTAGGCAATTCAATCAAACAATTTTATTAACCTTAATTGTTAATAAAAATCCACTTGTTAGCTAAGAAGAAAAATATTAATCATATGAAGTACAAGTCTATCTAAGATGAATTTTTTTTTATAGAAAAATATAAAGTAAATGAATTGAATGATTTACTAGTTCTTCTCTTTCTATTTTCCCTTCAAATTCGTGATTTTAAGGGGTTTTTTTTAAGTCTTTAATGACCCTGAAGTTTGTAAGACTCGAATTAGTGACTTCTAGAAAGTAAACATTAGGCTTGATCTGTTAAGCTACGCCCCTCAAAGTTGATTTCAAGATTTTTATGAGAGGGTGTCATGCTGCATTCCGCATCTAGTTTATTTGCTTTATTCTTTGATTAAAAAATTAATTTTTTTAATTAAATACAAGTAGTATTTAATATCGTAGTGATGATTAATTTTTAAAATATTTTTTATTTAAAAATAAATTAAAATATTTATTTTAAAAAAATTATTTTTGACATCTTTATATCAAAAATTATAAAAAATATGTGCCACGTGATTAATATTTTATAACTTATAAAGTTTTGACATATACAGCAAATGGATTTTTATTAACTATTAACAGTAGTTGGATTGTTTTGCCTAATTTACAAATGATATAAAGTCAAACTTACGACTATCATTATAATTATATGAAAAGCAATCTATCCTTTCCTTTTATTAATTTCATGATAATTTAACTTGAATATGATGAATATTAATTTGAATGATTTTTTTTTAAGTTATCTTATTTAATGAAATAATAAATAAGGTTTAAATATTATCAAACTTTGACCCACTTAAAAATCAATCCAAACTTAATCCAAAAAATATATTTATATTATATATGTATTACTACTATATTATATAGGTAGTTATCTTAATCCCCACTTTCTGTTCAAAGCCTCAAGCATTTGACTTGGTAATTTAGAGTGGAATATCTCATTCTTTTTGGCAATTTGAGTTTCAAAAAATTAATTAATTAATTAACTAACTAATTAAACGACATATTTCTTTTTTTTTTTTATATATATATGGTAGGAGGTGTTTCAATTTTGTATGATAGAGACCCGTTCGTTGAGCATTCTTTGTCTTTGTATATACCATGACCAGTCTAGTTTTTCTCATTGACCTTTCTTCTTAAGAATGTAAACAATCTTTTTCCCAGCATTTCCCGGTATTAAGATTTCAGATTTTGCAAAAAAGAAAAAAAAACTATGTTCAAAGAAATATTATCGAGGTAATTAAGGTTTTTGTAATTGAGAAAGAACTACCCTTGTTATTTCTCCTTTTTCTTTTTCTTTTTTTTTAAAAAAGAGAGAGATTTATGTAGAATATTTTAAGTAATTTATGAAAGGTGGTGACAGTTTACTGAGCAATTTATGGGAGGATGTGGGCGATGACCGTCCTGAGACGGAGGAGTCAATAGTCGGAGGCCGACAAAAATGGAAGCAATAATGGCTCATAAAGAGCATAGGACTCCCATGTTTATGCATGCATGTTTGTTAATAATAATTGATTGGATTCTGAAAATCTGAACAGGTAAATATATGTGATCAAGAACAAATTCTCTCATATCCTGTCAATGCGAAGGTGAAATATTTAGAATAGGATCAATAATTAGAGGGTGATTCTACCTCATTAGTTAGGATCGCATGATAATTCTTAATGATGATAATAATAATAGTTAATTATGAACTTAACAATAATAAAACTAAATTATATATAAGAAATTTCAGTATAATTATTTTTTTTGGATAATTAATTTCACTACGATATTTTCTAAGAAATTATGGAGTCATAAACAAGAGAGTGGTACTAGATTTTAATTTTTTAAATCAAAATTAACAATATATTTTATGAAATTAACCTATCTCAAGCATTTGAACATATCCTCTACCTTGGTGGCCACGACTAATTACTCTTATTACAAAGATAATTCTTCTCAGAAAACCAACAACTATAGAACTCCTAACAAAAAATCCCAACAACGTAGTAATCACCAACATCAGCTTGTCAACTTTGTGACCAAACTGGCCATATAGCCAAATGATGTCTCAAGTATCGTCCTGTTAATGTGGTTGCCAATTGCGCTACCACAAATATTCAAGAGAAAGAAGTGACTTGTGGATTCACTTGAGACATCATTGAAAATAACTTTTACTTCTTTCATAAATTTGAATACTTTGAAAGTAGTAAATTGATAGATAATCTTCTTTGAGATAGGGAAATCTAGAAGTTAGTCATTTAAAAGACAACCTATCTTGTTAATAAAAATTCTAAAATTTTTTAGAAATAGTCTAATCGTTCTAGATGACTTGCCCGTTGGTGGAAAGTCTAAAAATTTTCAGAAATGGTCTAATTATTCCAGATAACTTGCCTATTGGTGAAATATTTATACAAGAATTTCTCAAAAATGGTCCAATTGTTCCAGATGACTTGCTCGTTCGGTGTGAAAAATTCAAAGGTTTTTCAAAAGTGGTCTAATTCTCATGAGCAACTTGCCTGTTAGTGAAGAACTTGAAAGTTTTTTAACATTAGTCTTATTGTAATGAATTACCTACGCAATTGAAAAATACAAAGATTTTCCGGATGGCTTATTTAGGCGAAAAAATATGAAGATTTCTCGGTTGGTCTAATTCTCATGAGCGACGTACCCATTTGTGTAAAAAAAAACTTAAAAGTTTTTCAACATTGGTCTCATTAATGGGCGACATACCCAATTGTGAAAGATACGAAAAATATTTAGTTGGTCTAATTCTCATGCGTGACCTACCCGTTCATGAAAAAACTTGAAAGTTTTTCAACATTGGTCTCATTAATTATAATGGGTGACCCATCCAATTGTAATAAATACAAAGATTTTTCAGTTGGTCTAGTTCTCATAAGCGATCTGCACATTCGTGAAAAACTTAAAAGTTTTTCAACATTGGTCTCATTGTAATGGATGACCTGTCTAATTATGAAAAATTCAAAGATTTTTATAAAGCGAAAAATTTTCAGAAGTATTTTCAATGCTGGCCATTTTGAGGTGGCCTTCCTTTTTTATGGATCCCATTGAGAATTTTCTTATGAATAATATGCAAAACACACTGTTCAATGATTTTGAGTTAGATGACATGCAT
>Ga0325411_1007434_pt1 | contig 11950 bp, 7 predicted proteins | sample PopdelMetagenome_13_FD_206181 | JGI IMG/M metagenome (GOLD analysis project Ga0325411, IMG submission 206181) | Populus deltoides microbial communities from Bellville, Georgia, United States - Xylem-PdIQD-R4 | ecosystem: Host-associated > Plants > Phyllosphere > Stem > Wood/Secondary xylem...
ACCATTAGTGTACTCTTTTCACCTTGACATAATTAACCTAGCTAGACATAATGAAAGAGAGAAACATAAATAAACAAGGAAATGAAATGAAAAGCATAAGTAAGAGATTAATATAAGCAAAACTTAAGCATTACAAAATATAAAGAGAGAGCAAGAGCATGATCTTGATCTGAACACCAAGATGCCTAAATACATGGCAAATGCCTCCTTTTATAGGCCAAAATTCAGAACTATTGATTTGTTGACTAATTGATGAATGGGTGGCCACATCTTAACTTGGTGACAATTCTTATCTTCTTGTCTGTCAAAAACGTCATTGATAACGTCATAATTTGAATAGACTTCAATCATAAAAGTTCTAGTAAATTATCTCATCTTTCTAGGGTAAACATTTGAGATTATTTGGACTTCTAGAACTCGAGATATGAGCTGAACACTGAACAGTGTCTAGGCTGCAGGATAGATTCGGACTTCTTCGTTGTTGCTACAATTTGGACTTGAAAACAGCCTTGTTAAATCTTGGGCTCCCATGAAAGTTGTAGGCCTATATCTTATCTTTCCATCCATATAAAGTACACCTAAATCCGAGATCTACAGCTCCAGATATGACCCGATTACCGAACAATGTTCTAGTTTGGACTACACCAACATCTCTTTTCTAAGTTTGGCCATCTCTTTGTCCTTTCAATTTCATTACTTCAACTCATCAATCAATTCTTTTATTTATGTGATAGGCTTGCATTTAAGATGAACATTTACCATAAATTAAAGGTATCTTATATTATTAGATATGTTATTATAAAACATGCTTTAGTTAAGGAGTTATTAATACTTCAAGTGCAAAATGATGATATAAAACCTTGAAAAAAATACACTTTTAAGTACTAATCAGTATCCCATCCTTCTATCACTATATCTGACAGAGATGTATTTCTCGCTTTTATCATCAAGTTTGGTCCTTCTTGCATCTGGGATCTTTGCATATGCCACACAATCAAAGACTCGTAGATGAGTAACACTTGGTTTGTGACCACTCCATGCTTCTTCTGGAGTGACAACTTGTAAACTTCTGGTTGGTCAGCAATTCAGTAGATACACTGCATATGATACAGCTTCAGCCTAGTATTGTTTGAGCAGCTTCTTTGCTTTGAGTAGACTTCTTGCCATGTCAAGAATCGTTCGATTCTTTCTCTCAGCTACACCATTCAGCTGTGGTGTATAAGTTGATGTTGTCTGGTGTCTGATGCCTTGTTGTGTACAAAAGGCTTCAAAGTCATTTGTTGTATATTCTCCACCTTGATCAGATCTCATGGTTATGATCTTATAGCCATTTTGCTTCTCAATAATTGCTTTAAAATCTTTAAAACAATTGAACACTTCTGACTTCCTCTTCAGAAAGTATATCCATGTCTTTCTGCTAAAATCATCAATAAAAGTAAGGAAGTACATATTTTGTCCAGTCGACATAGGCTTTATGGGACCGCACACATCTGTGTGCACTAACTCCAATGGCCTCTTTGCTTTCCAGTTGACTTCTTTGGCAAAACTAGATCTGTGATGTTTGCTGAGGACACAACTCTCACAGACTTCATCTGGATGATCAATGTGAGGCATACCTTTTACCATCTTCTTGCTTGCTAGCATCTTTAGACTTGTGAAATTCAAATGTCCAAGCCTTAGGTGCCAAAGCCACTCTTCACTGTTGGTGATGACACTCAAACACTTTGCTGCATCATATTGGATGTTTAAAGGAAACATCCTATTCTTGGACATCTTCACATAAGCAATTAATCTCCCATTATAGTCTATAATTATCAGATAACAATTATTCGTGTAAAGAGTATAACCTTTCTCCATAAGTTGACCTATACTCACCAAGTTCTGCTTTATGGCTGGGACATAGTAAACATCCGCAATGTAGCTATGATCACCATTTTTCAACTTGATTGGGATGTTGCCTTTACCTTTGAATGAAACTTTTGAGGTATCTCCAAAGGTGACTAGACCTTGTATGGTCTCATCTAGATCATCAAATAGATCTCGTTGGCCACATATGTGATTACTGGCTCCAGTATCTAGATACCAAATATTGTCTTGATTCTCTCCAAGTCCTTGTTGGACAAATAATGCAGCTGCTCCTCTGATGTTGGCATCCTCCTCTATATAGTTGGCTTGTTCACGTACCTCTAATGGAGCTTTTCTTTGACATTCAATGCTATAGTGCCCAAATTGATTGCAATTATAACACTAGATATTCCTCTTGTCACGGTTATTGTAACCGCCTCCTCTTTCTCTAGGAGTGAATGCTTGTTGTCTTTGACCTCCTCTGGTGGTGTTTCTACCACCTCTTCCTCTGAAACCTATATTCCAAGATCCTCTCTCTTGAAATTGCTGAAATCCTCCTCGTCTTTGTAGACTTCTTCCTTGAGTGGTATATCCACTTGTTGAAGTCTCCCTTTGCTCATATCTGTCTTTGAAAGACAACTTTGCTTGTAAGGCATGCTCAATTGCGTTATCTCCATTTCTTCTCACAATCTTTTGCTCATGAGCTTGCAAAGAACTCATAAGCTCATTCATCATCAACTTTTCCACTTCTTTGGACTCTTCAATAACGACAACAACAAAATCAAATTTTGGATCTAGGGATCTCAAAATTTTCTCAGTAATCCGAGAATCTGTGAGGGCTTCTCCATTTCTTCTCATCTGATTGACTATCACCATAATTCTTGTGTGATAGTTAGAAATAGATTTTGAGGCCTTCATTTGCAATAATTCAAATTCACCTCGCAAAGATTGGAGACGAATCTTCTTGATTCTGTCAGCACCTTTGTATTTTTATTTGAGCGCTTCCTATATCTCTTTTGATGTTTCTACGGAAGCAATGATCTCAAATATTGCTTCATCAAAACCTTGATAAATGATGGTCTTTGCTTTATTGTCTTTCTTTCTATTGGCTTTGAGGACTTGCTTTTCTGCCTCCTGTAGAGTATCTTCTACTTTTTTGGACTCTGGTTCATCATAACCATATTGCACAATCTCTATACACTCTTGTGAACCAAGAAATGCCTTCAATTTGATATACCAACTATCATAGTTGTCTTTGGTTAGCTTCAGGATGAGTGTTTGTGCATTTTCTGTAGTCATTTTGCTCTTTGAATGACTATATCACCTTTTGGGAGTTGAATTTGGCAAAACAGACACCGTAGATGGATCCGGAATGCTCAAAACAGTAGGGAATCGATCTGACTTTATTGAAAATGGGTCAGAAATGGACTGAACCGATCAGGAAACCGATTCTAGATGTCGGGCGGTTCGCTGGGGTTGAACCGGGAATATTCTAGGGAATATTCTTCAGCGCGGCTTACGGCTCGGCTTTGGAGGCGACTTAGGTGGCTCGGCTTGGCTTGAATATGGCACGCATGGACTCCAGTCGTCTTCTTCCTCGGGGCGCGTCGGTTGCGCGTGGGCCACAGTGGAAGAATGTTCAGGCGGCGCGTGTGAGCTACATCTTGCTCTGATGAAGCTTCTTTTTACACCAGTGAGTTCGTATGGATGAAACCTACACTGTGGAATGATCAAAATGTGTTTTTGACAACTTTGAAAATTCAGATATATCCCAAAAACTCTTCTGTTTTCTGACGAACGGGGCTCTGATACCAATTGTTGGTGGGAGAAACCACTGGTGGTGGCTTTGAAACACTTAGAGGGGATAAAACACACTGTTTTATTTCAACAACAAGAAGCTTACAATATCTAAACAAAAACTCAATACACGCCCTCTCTTTCTCTCTAGTGTGTCTCTCTAATCTCTCCACACAGAATAGGATACACTTAGTTGTCTATTTATACACAAATTAAAAGTAAGAAAAATCAAACTTCAAGTGTAAAGGCGGCTGGCGGTTGTAAGTGGTGGTTGGGCAGTGACAGCTGGTGGCTGCAAGTGGTGGTTGCCTTCCTTGACCTTCTAGATTGAGTTTAATGCAACAGCTAGACCATGGTGCCACCAGTACCTGTTTAACATTGCGGCTCGATTCTCCTCCACCTTGAATGCTGCTCACTTTGTCCACGCTTTTAAATAGGAAAACTATGTGGCCGATTGCATGGCAAAGCAAGGCAACTCTAGGCCTGTGGAGTTTCTGGTGCGGGTCTGATGTGGTATTTAGTGGGCTGTGTTGAAGGTCTTATGTTTTCCTTGTGTGCTGCTGCTGTTGGGTTCCTTTAGCTGTGCCTTTATTATTTCTTGTGTTTGCTTATGCCCTTTTGTGTTTGCGGGTTAGGTGGGGGTTCTTCTCATTGATTTTGTTGTTGGTTTATTATATAATTATATTATTTTATAGGTTTATTTATATTTTGTTAATATTTTTTTCATGTTTTATATATAAAATACTTTAATAATTTTTTTTTATATTTTGAAAATATTTTTAGATGTAAGATTTGAAAAGAAGTAAATTAAAAACAAAATCCAGACCATGTTTTAACTAGTGTCGAATATTGACAGATTTGATCTCTAATTGATATTTTATGCAAAACTTGAGTTATAGAGGTCGAAATGAAGTGATTCCAGTGGCATTAGAAATCTAACATCCATAACTTTCTATACATATATGACAAGGGAAAAAAAAGAGTTCGGAAATCACAGACTTCAAAGACAAGTCTTGTATTCTTCTAATTTTGACATTTGGTCATTCCGACTTAAATATCTTTAGTTAGAGAAGTCTATTTGATGCAAACTTAATTTAGTTGGATTCTTGACTCAAACACCTATCAACTTACCAAATTTCAATAGAAAAAGAGCTCATATGAGATATATGATTTTTCTAAAACAATCCATAAACTATGCCAGTAGACAGGTTTTTTGAAGAAACAAGTCTAACTTACTTCCCAAGCATCCAAACCGTTATGAAAATTATTTCTTCATATGGAAAACATTTTTATTTTGGCAATTTAACTTCTCTAAGTCCAAAGTTAAAACTTGAAGATTTTATACAAGATTATTTTTTCTTCTTTTTAGAAAAATAGTTATTGTACTACTTAAATATAGGTTGTCTACTTTAAAAAGGGCTATTATTATTTTGGAGGATAAAAATGGATTGGAGGGATGTGCGGATTATGGTTTTCTATCAAATAAAAAAACAAAAAAAAGGGGAGACAGCCAGAAAAAAGAAAGAAACTCTCACCATTTTCTTTTATACCTGAAATTATGTTTTCATCTTTTCTCTTAGTTTTTCAATTAGACATGCAAGGTTACATTATTTTTCTTGGTTGAAAAGATAAAAAAAACTTTCGGATTTCAATAGACATGCAAGGCTAAGTTTTCATCCTTTTGTGTTTGCGGGCTAAGGGGGGCTCTTCTCATTGGTTTTGTTATTGGTTTATTATGTAATTATATTATTTGATAGTTCTATCTATATTTTGTAATATTTTATTTATGTTTTAGATATAAAATATTTTGATAATTTTTGTTTTATAGTTTGTAGGTATTTTTGAATGTAAAATTCGAAAAAAAGCAAATTAGAAACAAAATTCAAACCATATTTCAACTCGTGTCAAATATTGGCAGATTTGATCTCTAATTGATGTTTTATGCAGAATTTGAGTTATAGAGGTCGAAATGAAGTGGTTCCAGTGGAATTAGAAAGCTAACATCCATAAATTTCTATATATATATATATATATATATATATATATATATATATATATATATATGACAAGAAAAGAAAGAAAGAGAAAGAGCTTGGAAATCGCAGCTTTCATAGATAAGTCTTGTATTCTTCTAGTTTTGACCTTCGGCCATTCCAACTTGAATATCTTGAGTTAGAGAAGTTCATTTGATGGAAACTTAATTTGGTTGGATTCTTGACTCAAAGACCTATCAACCTACCAAATTTCAGTAGAAAAAGAGCTCATATGAAACAGATATGATTTTTCTAAGACAATGCATAAACTCTATCAATAGACAGGTTTTGTGAAGAAACAAGTCTAACTTACTTCCCAAGCATCCAAACCGACATGAAAATTATTTCTTCCTATGGAAAAGGTCTTTATTTGGACAATTTAACTTCTCTAATTCCAAAGTTAAAACTTGAAGATTTTATATAAGACTATTTTTTTTTAGAAAAATAGTTATTGTACTATTAAATGTATGTTGTCTACTTTAAAAAGCTATTATCATTTTGGAGGATAAAAATGGATTGGAGGGATGTGAGGATTATGGTTTCCTATCAAATAAAAAAAGAGAAAAAAAGGGGGCAGCTAGAAAAAAGAAAGAAACTCTCACCATTTTCGTTTATACTTGAAATTATGTTTTCATCCTTTCTCTTAGTTTTTTGATAGACATGCAAGGCTAAGTTATTTTTCTTTGTTGAAAAGATACAAAAACTTTCAGATTTCAATAGACATGCAAGGCTATGTTTTCATCCTTTTGTGTTTGCGGGCTAAGTGGGGCTCTTTTCATTGGTTTTGTTGTTGGTTTATTATGTAATTATATTATTTGATAGTTCTATCTATTTTTTTAATGTTTTATTTATGTTTTATATATAAAATATTTTGATAATTTTTGTTTTATATTTTGAAGGTATTTTTGAATGTAAAATTCAAAAAGAAGTAAATTAGAAACAAAATTCAAACCATATTCAACCTGTGTCGAATATTGACAGATTTGATCTCTAATTAATGTTTTATGTAGAATTTGAGTTATAGAGGTCGAAATGAAGTGATTCTAGTGACATTAGAAAGCTGACATCCATAACTTTCTATATATATATACATATATATATATATATATATATATATATATATATATATATATATGACAAGAAAAAAAGAAGAAGAGAAAGAGTTTGGAAATCGCAGCCTTCAAAGACTAGTCTGGTATTCTTCTAGTTTTAATCTTCGGTCATTCCAACTTTAATATCTTGAGTTAGAGAAGTCTATTTGATATAAAATTAATTTGGTTGGATTCTTAACTCAAAGACTTATTAACCTACCAAAGTTCAGTAGAAAAAGAGTTCATATGAGAAAGATATGATTTTTCTAAGATAATATTAAATATTATGTAAAGAAATAATTTTTATATAAGCTTATAAATATTTAATAAATTATTAGCTTTTTAAAATTAATAAATTTCATTAAAATTTGACAATGAATTGATATTAATAAAATAAAATTATTTCATAAATTATACATCTTTTAATAATACTAATTTATCTAATATTCAAATCTGAGTTATTTTATATTCTTTTAATAATTGCATTTAATTTTCTTATGCTTGATGTGTTGATCTTTGACACATGACACATAATGTAATAGAACTTGATTGAAGGATAAAAATTTAATATAATTAATAATTAAAAAAAGACAAAATTCATAATGGAAAGAAAAATAGTGACAAAATATCTAGAAAAATAATAGAAGAGGGACAATTTAAATTTGTAACTAAAACTTGTATGGGAATTAAATTCTTTTTTAAATGCACTTTTCATGAATTTTAATTAGAATTAGCAGCTTGGTGGCTCGCATTATGCTACATATTGGATAAAAAAATTAAATGCAAAAAAATATGAAAGAATTGTCGATGTATTTTCTAACACCAAGAAACAATTTAATCATAAACTGAGAATCTTATGCATGCATTTAACAATAATAAAAAGGAATCATATACATTAATAAATATTAAAAAGAGTTGTCAATGTTAACAAAAAAAACTAAGTTAGGAAGTTGACATATAAATATAAATTAAGATATATGATTTCGTGCCATGATGAGCTATTTAGATTTTTTTTTTATCTTATTGTATGGCAATAAAAAAAATGTAAGAAAAATAATAAGTTCAATTATAATGAAAAAATGATTCACTAATAGGAGTCGTCTTTGTAAAACCCCAATTAAAATATTACAATATTAGAAAAATGTTAAAAGTTTAACCTGATGATCAAAAGAAATGAATAATAATGTATAAATATTAGATGACTAGAGATGAAGATTTATGAATTTAATTCTTAAAGTATGGTAAGCCTTAAAAAAATAAACTAAAAAGAAGATTAAGCATGAAAATTAAAGAAGATTTTGAAGAAGAGGAGGAGGATGAGGGATAGAAATTAATAGAAAACTTCTATTTCCTGCTCTTATCTCCTTATTTTATTGCGCTTACGAAGCAGGGAATCCAAATTAGCTATAATTTTGAATTATTAAGGAAAAATAATATATTTTACCTATGAGAATGTTATGTAAACTGTGTTTTAATGAATGAATGAATGATTAAGTTAATGTTTTTATGATATAATGAGGTTAATAAGCATGAAAAAGCATTGGATATTGCATGAATTAAAAAACAAAACTGAAACTGAATTAACATCTCATAAACTATACAAATCAGTTGACTGATTAAGATTGCCAAACGATCTAGTTGATCGGTTGATAAGAGGAACAATGAGTTTTGCTACTGTTTGAATTAGTCAATCAAATCGCTCGACCGTTAAGGACCCTAGTGAAAGTAGTAATAACCAGTTGACCAATTGATTGTGACAATATGAACCGACCGATTATTATAACTAACAATGAACTATTATTATTCAATTCAAAACTCATAGTCCCATAATATGATATTCGAGCAAAATAATGATAAGAGGAATCAAGTTTGTTTGATTAAATAGTTAGATACATCATGTGGACTTATGTTAGTTGATGCTAAATGAATAAAAAATACATTGATTCCAAATAAATTTGAATTAAAACCATGCATTCCTTTGAGGAATGAAGTTTGCTCAAATATGCATTCCTTTGAGGAAAGAGATTTATTCAGATTGAATAAAACTATAGTAAAGATTAACACGTTGTGATATTAATTTTTGTTTCAGGGCCTTTACAAGATCATCAAGAACACATTTTTTATATTGCTTTCCTATTCTAGTTAATAGGAAATATATGTATGTAATTTTATAGTTATGGATAATGAATTGTAATACTTTAAGTACTTCCTTATAGCATGCAAACTAGAGCTTATAAAATTTAATATTTTGTTTGAAAAGAACTTGAAATTTAAAGTAGTGACTGCATTTTAATTTATGTTCTTCCTTATTGTTTAAATTATCTTAATATTTTATTACTATACTAAATTAATTAGGTTGAATTGATGTGGTGAGTATCATGAGATTATTGATGAGATGAAAATTACAGGTAAGTTGAATTGTTGTTTGAGATTGGATTGATTAAGTTGCTTTAATGTTAACACTTGAGATCATGATATATTAAAAAAAATCCTTTTTTTATAAATCATGATTTGACATGTTGATTACAAGTAGAAAAATTTAGGATCGTTACACTCCTTTTATTATTAATTTTTTCCACCAAAAAAATATAATTTTTCCATGTTATTTATTTAATAAAAACCAAAAGAAATAGGAAGAAATGAAAAATAAAATTTATGATTGAGATAATGATAAGAAAGGCATATCTCCAATTAAAACTCTTTTATTTTATTAACGCGCTTCATTTTTTTTACCATAATATTTGTGTTTTATACAACATCATATCATAAAGGTAAAAGTAAGTCTTAATTAAAAAATTAATATTATGATAACTTCAATTCAATTGCATTAAAAAATATATAAGAACAATACATTGTCGATACATTGTTGTGGGGAGCTTTTTAGAAGTGCTGCCAAACTCAACTTGACTCAATAGGTTGATATGGAGATGACTTAACCTAGGCCCTTGCCTAGCTTGGGCTTTAAATCAAATCGGGTGGAAGTTGATTTAATATGACCCGATCGGCTTAGGTGTTCAAAAGAAAACCTGTCAAAACTCATTTTAACTTTTTTTTAAAAAATCAAAACAATATCATTCTAGCCTTACACACACACACACACACTTGAACAACAACGTCTTTGATTGACGTAGGCCAACTTGGATTCACCACCCCTAAACTCTTGACTCAAGATATGGAAGTGGTTGGTTTTAATAAATTTATTTTTTGAAATTTTTTATTTAATCAAACAATAATAAAAATCAATATGCACAAGGAAGCAACCGAATAAAATTTTTAAAAAGGAAAGTTATTTTCACCCTCCTATAGTTTAGTTTTTTTTTTTTTTCACTTTGCCTCTATTTTTTAAAAAAATTACAATTTATATTCAAAGCAATTTTTAAGATTATATAACAATTTACATCCTCATAAAAAAAAAAAAGAAAACAAATTAGTTTAAATTATTTACAAGATTTTCATTATATTATAATTATTATTTAAAGAGCCATTGAGTGTTAGCATTATAAAATTATAAGAAGGTCCAGTGTTATAATGGGTTTTTCATTAATGAATATGTCTTTCTTACTGGAGAGTATGCTAAGGATAAAAAGATATATAGAACATGCTTGGCAGTGTGGTAGTGATTGTTTTTCAAATAATTTTTTGTGCCGAAATACATGCCAATGATTTTTTTTTATTTTTTAAAAATTATTTTTGACATCAGCACATCAAAACGATCCAAAACATACAGATCATATTAAATTTTAGCAAAAAAAATTTAATTTGTTAGGAACGCGGTTTGCACCGCGTTCCCAAACGGTTTCATAGTATTGAGGTTTGTGTAAAGGATTCAACTTTCAATTAATTTGAAATTGATTATTATAGCAAGTTACTAAATGTTATTGAGTTACGATATCATAGTGAGCAAGATATATTAGTTTTATTCAAATGCTATTGATATGATACTGATAGATAAATCAGAGTACATCCTTATCATGGTATAATCAAAATAAATAAAGGAGGCAGATTTCACAATATTAATGATGTTTTATACGCACACTCTTTCCTTTAGAAAGAATCATAATAGAGTTGATTGATTATCCATTATGAAAACCAAACCTATGAGTCATGTATAAGTTAAAGTTGTTGAATATGGTAATGATGAAATAAATAAGGGAGACAATGTATTTTAAATAGATAAGCTAGTTGATTCATATCAAATTATAAAATTTGAATTTTTATGTCACTGAGAATATTAATGTTGATGTTGATATTAATGAGTTAAATATAATATTTAGTACTAGTGGACATATAAAAGTAGATAAAGATGATGAAATCCATTAGCTTGAATTCAATAAAGAAGATAATAAAAATGAAGAGGAGGATTCTGATTAAAAAGTGTTGTATTGATTTAGATGTAAAATAATCATTATGTAATAAAATTGACATTGTGTAACATATTTGTTGCAACTTTATAATGCATTATATTTTTACATTTTTAAATTATTTTTTTATTATGGTTTTAGGTTTAATGTTGAAAATTATTGGCTTGAAAATGCTTGATGTTGTTCTCATGTATTTAAGTTGACTATGACATTATAAAAAGGCAAAAACATAATGAATAACTAATATAATTGATAATGGATGTGCAGTCTCATCGAGAAATTACAATGGGTTTAAGAAAGGTCAATAAAATTACCGATGAATGTGCAATTTCATTGGTAAATTAAAATAGATTTGAGAAATAGCGATGAGATTACCGATGAATGTGCAATCTCATTAAAAATTTATAGTATCTTTGAGAAATAATGACAAATTGCTAATGAAAAAAAATTCATTGGTAATTCCATCAGCATTTGTTGACATGTTAATAAGCTGATGGAATTTTTGTCGGTGAACATAGGTTATAATATGATAGTTCCCTCTCTTTCCATTTCATCTCATCTGCTTATTGCAAAAATAATAATCATTGTCACCCCTGCCTCTCTCTCGTCATCGTCCTCATCCCTTTTCTCTCACTGCTATCCAGCCTCTCTCTTTCTCAATCTCTTCAAGGGTAAGTTTCTTAATCCTTATGGAACTATTTATTTATTTATCTCTTTATGATTGTTTGTGTTTTGGATGCTTAGTTTTTAGTGGACTTGATGTTTTAAGTTCTTAAATATTATGATGATGGATTGTTGCATTAGTGAGTTTTTAAATTTCATT
>Ga0325411_1007435_pt1 | contig 11949 bp, 8 predicted proteins | sample PopdelMetagenome_13_FD_206181 | JGI IMG/M metagenome (GOLD analysis project Ga0325411, IMG submission 206181) | Populus deltoides microbial communities from Bellville, Georgia, United States - Xylem-PdIQD-R4 | ecosystem: Host-associated > Plants > Phyllosphere > Stem > Wood/Secondary xylem...
TAGACTAGAATGATACTTTGATAAGTCGATCTGGACGCCACAAAGATCAATCTAGGATTTCGACACCACACTCTTTGTGATTGAAGAGTGATAAGTCAGGTAGGGTTCTTCACAAAATCAATTTGGAAGAACAACTCGTAATTCTGTGAATTAAGTTTCAAATATTGGCCAAAAGTCCAATGCAATCATGGTTGGACAATCTAGAAAGAACATGTTCTGAACTTGAAATCCACCTAGATTAGTCTTGTTTTCACATGCAATGGATGACTTCAAATTCATGTTCAAATTCATTTGTTGTTCTAACCATAAACAGCATCAATTCCTTCACTTATTTGTATATCAACCCAAATTCAAGTAGCCCAGCATCAAAAGAACCATTAAGGGCTTTTCCCATCTCCAAGTTCCAATTGTAGGCAAATAAACATCCTTGAACCAATTTCAAATTGATTTCTAATTTTTAACTCCGATGCAGCTTCAATTATTCCAATTTGACTCGTCAAGGCTCTTTGTAGTTGTTTCGCTCTCGCTCTTGTCATTGGACCATCTGAATCCTCTTGCATATTAGTTTTAGCTTTACAAGATGGATTATAATTCCCATGATGCACATCAGCAGGCCTATCACATAAATCAAATGATTGATTGATGAGTTCAACTACTGAAATTGAAAAGACAAAGAGAAGTTGTCTTAGAAAAGAGACGTTGGTTCAGTCCAAACTAGAATATTGTTAAGTCATTGGGTCATATCTGGAGCTGTAGATCTTGGATTTCAATTTGGTTTATATGGCTAGAAAGCTAAGACATAGGCCTAAAACATTCATGGGAGTCCAAGACTCAATTCTGCTGTTTGGAAGTCCAAATCTTAGCAACAACAGAGAAGTCAGAATTTGTCCTGCAATCCAGATTTTGTTCAGTGTTCAGCCCATATCTCGAGTTCTAGAAGTCCATATGCATCGATTGTTGTTTTTTCGGAAAGCTAAGACAATTTCCTAGAACTTTCATGAAGATAATTTGTTCAAATTCTGACGTTAGCAGTGACGTTTTGTTCAGACAAGAAGATAAGGATTGTCACCAAGTCAAGATATGGCTACCCGCTCAACAATTAGTCACCAAGTCAAGATATGGCTACCCGATCAACAATTAGTCATCAAGTCAATAGTTTCGAATTTTAGCCTATAAAAGGAGGCATTTGCCATGCATTTAGGCATCTTGATTTTTAGATCAAGATCATGTTCTTGCTCTCTTTCTATATATTTTTGTAATGCTTAAGTTTTGTTTATATTAATCTCTTGTTTATGCTTTTCATTTCTTTTCCTTTACTTAGTTAACTTATATCTTATTTATGTTATTATCTTGTTTATTTATGTTTCTCTCTTTCATTATGTTTAGCTAAGTTTATTTATGTCAAGGTGAAAAGGTTACACTAATGGTGTAAGAATAAGTATAGTATAAACTCAACATGGATTATAATGTTTGATACTAACATGTTTTGTATTTGTTATCTTGTTCACTTTTAATATTTTGCTTGTTAAATGGTTAATCTAGATTTATGTTGTATAACTCTTTGTACAACAAATACTTGGCACTTTCATAGTGCAACCGTATGGTATAATCGACACCTATGATATGAAAGGAACTTGATTTGTTGTTAACATAAGTTATAATCATGAATACCTAACAACATTTACATGTATTAGCACTATTCGAATAAGATAACTAATGTAATCATGTTAACAATTTATAATCCGATTGGAACCTCCTTTGTGTGTGGTTTCCAGTTGAGTAATAAAAAGAGTTTATACTATACTTGTTAGAAATATTATTAGTGGCTCCTCTAACCTTGATAATTATTTTATCCTTATTTAATCCTTATATCAATATCACATCTCAAAGCTCTCTTCAACTCCTTTTCTGTTATTATCTATTTCTTCATTTGTAGTTTATATAGTTAACCTCCCTGTGATTCGACCCCGGTTTTGCCGGGTTATTTATTACTTCGATACTCCTACACTTGGGAGAAGACATCAACTCTTTGGTCGTGTCAACTTACTCGTTGTGTAAAACATTTCTAGGATTTATCATGAATAGTCAATGATCGGGTGACCTTCCCATGGTTGAAAATGTTTTGGAGACTATTTTTTTTAAAAAAAGACTTGCCTCATGGTTTGGAAATGACTTACTTAGCCATTGAATTTAGCCGATGATGTTCTAATTGTATGGTTGAGTCTAAAACTGTAAACCCCGGGGAAAAATAAAGGTTGCTTAGATTGCAAACTAACTACATAGAAATAAAAAGTGAAGAAATTCATGCATATGGTTAAAGAAAAATGGGAATTCAGAAATTTTTGTATATAAGTTTCTGGACTAAATATTTCGAGACATTATAAATCAACCTGAAAATATTGAGGGTTGGATTAAATTAAAGAAAATAAACTAAACTAAAAGTTGTGGGGTGAAATTATAAGAAATGAAAATTGGTATAACTTAATTTTAAGAAGAAAAAAAATGTAGGGGCCTAAATGCAAATAAGAAAAATTATAGGGCATAAATACTCCTATTCTCATCAAAATCTACAAAAATCATAAGGAAATAAAAGAGGGAGTTTTTGTATTTATTCTTGCAAAACATCAAGAGAGAAATTCCAAAATTTCAAGAAAACCATCCAAGATTAAGGGTTTATAGATGGAATAAATACTTGTGGGCAAGGGGATTAACAAGGAAATTGAACAAGAAGAGTAGATGAATGGCTGGCTATCATTCTATAAGAAAGGAGGGAGTTGAAAAATTTTCAACTGGTTGAAGATTAAAACCTTAATTCATACCGGGTAAGGTGTTCTAAACATGATTTTATAAGTCATTCCAAATTCAATAATGAATTGATGCCTTGATGTGAATTATAGATTAGGGTTCTTAGACTTGAATTGGGGGAAAAGTATTTGTTGTTAAAATTAAGTTAATTTATGTGTGGCATATGATTAGAGACGTGAAACCATGATAATTTACCCAGAAAATGTAGTTTGTGAAAGTTATGTGTGAAGGGAAGGGGGTGACAAATCGGGACATACTCGTCTCCTGACTTTCAGTAAGATTTCAGATAGGAGGATGAGGGAATTAGAATTGAGTTCTCCTTAATTCATAGAATTTGTATCCTCATGTCTTAGCTTTCCAACGAGACTAATCTCACTCGAATTGGAGATCTATAACTCCAGATATAGTTAAAATATGAGGAGAGGTCAGACAATAACAGTTCAAAAACAAGACAATAATAGTTGGACAGTAACAATCCAAGTGTTTGTTTATGAGCAATTTTGACTATCTTAGAGGCAGAACTAGGTTCTTCTTAATTATAGAACTTGTAGCCTCATGTCTTAGCTTTCCAACGAGACTAATCTCGCTTAAATCGGAGTTCTATAACTCTAGATATAGTTAAAAATCTGAGGAGAGGTTAGACAGTAACAATTCGAAAACAAGACAGTAACAGTTGGACAGTAACAATCCAAATATAAAGAAAGGAATGATAACTGGGGTTGTTGGACAAAGAACGACAATATTAATGGGTGAAATGAGAAAAACATAAAATATTAAGAAATGACAAAGACTTATTGGTTGTTGATATGGTTATTATAAAACATATCCTTGAGCGAGGAAAGTTTATGAGATAAACCTGTGATTTGCAGGAGGGACCACAGGCGTGGTGCAACAGCAGCAACAAAGGAGCACGAGTAGCGCTTCTGTTACAGGTAGGTGATCCGCACCTATACTTTCTAGTTAAATTCTATAATTTAATATGTGAGATGTGAATTAGCGAACGATGGATATTAAAAGAAAGGAGGGAATTAGCGAACGATGGATATTAAAAGAAAGGAGGAAGAGTTTGCATAATGATGCCAATATTTTGGATAGTATTCTGAATGTATGTGTATTCAAGGTGAACGGTTGTTGTGTGAATTGTCAAGTGATGAAATTATTGTTGACAAAGAAATATGAGAAGTGTAATTTGGGGCGTGAACTAGCATACATTTAGTGTATGTTAGGATCCTGGGTAAGGGGATCATCATGTTTGGACTAACATACATTTAGTATGTGTTAGGATCCCTGATAAGGGGATCAATTATGTATTGGCTAGCATACATTTAGTGTATATTAGGATCCCGGGTAAGGGGATCACCATGTATTGCCTAGCATATATTTAGTGTATGTTAGGATCCTGGGTAAGGAGATCACCTTGCATCGACTCCTACAGGGTGATAATGATAACAATGAAATTGGTATCGATAATGTGTTAAGTGAAAATAATCATGGGTGGTTTTATAAGATCTTGAATGGAGGTTGATAATGGAAGAGGAAGTGGTTTTTAGTAGTTGAAGGAGAAAAGGTCTCCAATGAAAACCAAAAGGAAGAAGTGAATAAAATATGAATGCATGTTTACCCTTTTAAATTGCTGGATATTTTTATTGCTATATTATTGTGATATTCATATTTCAATAATATATATTTTGTTTTCAAGATCATTGTATGCACGACAAGAGTAGATTCTAGCTTAGGTTCACTTTTTGTAATTTAGATTCTAGGGAGTGTACCCTTGTATTTGGTAATATTACAACTTTTCTTTCACTCAATTTGTATAATTGATTCTTAAACTTGAATAGATGAATTTAATTCTGTAGTTTGTATAACTATATTCCATGTATGCATGTTTATATCTTTATCCATCCATAATGATAATTATTGTGCAATGTATATCATAAACATTGTGGTTGATATGAATGATAATGTTTGTGGGATTGAGACCCAAGATGATTGGGTTGAATTGAGTTAGGAGATGTGGTACATTAAAAGTGTAAACAGGTCGTATGTCGATAACTTGGGACCTCCCAGTATAGGGGAGACTCCGTCGAAATTTCAGTAGACTATAATACAAATACCATGAATATATATATATATATAGTCACTCTGTTTAGCAGTTAACATGAGATCGTTGCTTTATTCCGGATATGGGGATGTTACAAAAACTTTCTGATGGAAAGGTTAGCCTTTTCTCCTTGATCGTAAGCTTAAAATTGACGCTTTATGATGAAGAGGTTGGAAAATGGTGATTCATAAAAATAGGGTTAATTTCTTGGCGCATTCTGATTGTATGGTTGACACTTATCATTCTGATGACATGGTTGAATTTCTTGATTGCAAGATTGATTTCTTAGTGTTTCTTAATTGTATAACAGACACCTGTCCTTCTTAATGACATGGTTGATTTATTGGTGTTTCCTTATTGTAGGGCTGACACCTAGTCTTTCTTGATGGCAGGGTTGAACTTTCTGATTGCAGGGTTGATTTCTTGGCGTTTCCTGATTCGATAGTTGACACATGTTCTTCCTTATTGTAAGGGCTAGTTTATTGGTGTTTTCTAATTCCAGGGTTGACACATGTTCTTCTTGATTGGAGGGTTGATTTCTTGGTGTTTTCTAATTGTAAGGCTGACACTTGTCCTTCTTAATGGTAGGATTGAACTTCCTTTTCTAATGTTAGGGCTGGATTTTTTCCTTTTCTAATGGTAGGGTTGGATTTTTTTTCTTGATTTCAGGGTTAAAGTTTCCTTTTTTAATGACAGGGTTGAAATTGAGAATTTCTTATAACTCTAGATTATTGATGACAAGGTAGATTCTTTCCTTAGTATCGTGGTTCGTTGATAACTTCTTTGTTGACTTCGAATTTCTAAATTCTTTGTTGATTTTTCCTTTTCTAATGTCATCTAACAAGCTTTGTTGAACTTCATTAAGGATTTTTCATAGAAAATTTATGCAATAACATTTTGCAATGATTTGGGATCAGATGATATGCATCCTTACCTAGTTTGAAATATAGGCCTCTGTTTTCTTTGTCATCTCTCTATTGCTTGATGGATGATGTTTGTAATTTCTGAGACAAGTTTTCTTGATAGCTTAACTCTTCAATCTCCTCAAGTTTTGCTTGTGTGATTAATGTGTCTGACTTCCTCTTTATCGCATAGCCTGGACCTTGTGCAACAAATAAAGCTCTACTTAGTTGATTATTCATTGAGAAGTGACAAAATCTCTCAACCATGATGTTTCCGTTTGGTCAGACAATGCCCTAAATTATGGTATTCTTGCCTCATTTCCCACTCATTATTTATTTTGATGGAGAAGCGGTGCTATATTACTCTAACTTTTTGAAGGAGTTTATCAAATCATCTACTACCAATGACCATTTCAAATTGCCTTTGATTGATCTGGTTGTATGTATCTTTTTAGCATTTACCAAAATGCATTTGTGTGATAAAATCTTTATTAGTTAGCATAGCCATCTTGCAAAAGGTAAACCAACCCTTAGTCATGAACATTCCTCCCAAGTGTTACGTTACTTTTAACTGTTGATGGAATTCACCATGTCATCTACTGTTATAAACTACTTTTGAGCAACATTGCCCTCAAATGGTCTAGATGTGCTCATTCTTCTAATTGTCATTAAGAGGCATTTGTTGTTGTCAAATGCCATTCATGGCATTGATGGATTTCATTGTTATCACAATGGACTTCTTTAAACTAGATTGCCCTTAACTGACCTATACGTGCTTGTCTTTCCAAAGACCATAAATGCATGCATCATTATTTTTTTTTGTCAAGAAGTTTGCAAAATTAGGTAATGAAGATTTTTCATGTTTTAAAACCACTTCATAATTTTTAATGATTGCACCTTTATATGTCCTATAGTTGGTAAGAAATCACTGAGATATAAATTTGAAAGTATTTATTTGATCGAAGCCTTGAGACATGTCTTTCAACACTAAGATGCAATTTTACTAGTATTTTTTTTATTGACAAGGTAAAGGCCGAGAAAGAAATGTTAGTTTAAAGTTGGGCTATTCATGGCTCAAATGAATTTCTTGCATTTTAAAAACAAGAATTTACCTTATTGGGTTCTTGAAATTCATATACATAGGGAAAATAATGAAACAAAATTATTCAAGAGTCCCAAAGATCTTGTTAGACAGATCTAGAGTTGTATAAAATTTATATAAACTTCTTATCTTTTTTTACTTTGATTAAATTCTTAGGGTTGAGTTGTCGCAAAATCACAAATTATCTAATTGTAAGACATCTAATGATACTTCACACGAACTACCATGAAGAAATCTCTTAAATTCCTATTTAGGGGAGAGGGATTTGCTAAGCCTAGAGTACTAGCTTAAATTTTATTTTTACATAGTTTTTCTATAAAAACTGCCTGACATTATTTGTTTTCTTTTTACCAAAATAATAGGCTTAACTTTATATTTATCAGGAATCCTAAAAGCCCTATAAATAAAAAAAATATCAATTTTCTTCGTAAATAAAATCCATATATTATTTAAGGATAATTTTAGAAATTTAATCAATCAAGCCCCTACTTGATTATTCTAGGACTAGAATTATAATCACTAAATTAAATACATTAGAGTGCTTAATTTCTATTTTTTTTCTTCAATCAACTCACACTTGATTAGTTATCCCAGTTTAATTTCCAACTAATAGTTCTTAATGTGTGTTACCCATTATGTTCCTAATATGTTGGTCCAAATATAAATTATATTTCTAAATAAATAGAATTAAATAAATTAAATAATTTAATTTATTATCAATTCAATAATTGATTGATTTATATTTGATTAATTTATGACCAAAATATTAGAAAAGTCATAAGTTGTTTAACTTAATCTTTCAGTGACTTGTAATTATTATCCCTTCATCAATAATGTTTCAATTTAGATATTTTAGCATGGAGTGTGTCTATCATGTCATATCATAATTGTTCGCAACATTATAGTCATCAATCATTTGAATAAGATTTGAAACTCTTTTCAAATGTCATTGCATCTTGCGCAAGGATTTAACAATCAATACTATTTAAGAACATGTGGAACATTTTCCCTAATTTACCAAGGGTGATGACTCATCTCTTGATCACTCAAATACCTTCATATAGTCATGTTATATCCAATATCTGACTATTTGTTACATTTACCGAGATAACATGTAACAAAATCAAAACATAATACTCCCTATAAAAAATAACTTAATGATATCAAGTCTAAGGATCACTTACCCTACCATCACAAAAGCCTTTCCATAGACATAAATGATATTTTCCCTAAATTTACATGTCATTTGACAAGCACCTATTTATTAGTTATAAGAATCCTTCATATCTTAACCGATGAGAACAATTGCTTCCTTTGATAAAGGAAAGAACATTATCTATACTAGTATCAATAACTTTAATAAATGTCCATTATTAAGAGAGCATTGACCAGAAACATTTAGAAACAATATTTTGATGCAATAAGAATCCTATAATTATATCATTTTTATAATTTTCTTTGCAAAGTGTTTTTGTTCCATGGACATTATCTTTACTCTAGATTCATTTATCAAACATTAAATTTATAAATTAAATATAAATAAATATTAAGGATAAATAATGCCTTTTTTAAATAAAATTAAATATGTTTTACATGAACTAACAATCTTCTACTTGCATTAAAGCCAATCGGCCATGTATCTGATACTATATCCCTTCATATGGTGATCATGCTTCAACTAGGATAGTGTCTTAGTGAGAGGATCTGTAAGATTCTCTTTAGTGAGTACTCATTCTATCTTTACATCTTTTATTTCTATGATTTCTCTAATAAGATAGAATCGCCTAAGTATATGTTTGGATCTTTGATGAAACTTTGGTTCCTCTGCTTGCGCAATGGCTTCATTGTTGTCACAATACATGGCTAATGGATCAACAATGCCAGGAACCACATCAAGTTCAATGATAAACTTCCTGATCCAAACAACCTCTTTTACTGCCTCAAATACATAAATGTATTTGGCTTCAATTATAGAATTTGTTATGGTTTCTTGTTTGGAACTCTTCCAACTCACAACACCTCCATTAAGAGTAAAAACATATCTTGACTAAGATTTTTTATCATCAATATGTGATTGAAAACTAGCATATGAATAACTATGAACTTCTAGTACATTTCCTCCAAAGACTAGAAAAATATTCTTAGTTTTTTTTTAAAGTATTTAAGAATGTTTTTAATTTTTTTTCCAAGTGATTCTCACTAGGATTTAATTGGTATCTACTCGTTATGCTTAAAGCATACGATACATTTAGTCTAGTACACAGCGATAGCTTCACATACATAATGAATCCTATAGCTGAAGCATAGGGAATCCTTTCCATCCTATCTTTCTCAATCTATGTTTTAGGACACATGTCTTTTGAGAGATGGATCCCATGTGAAATTGGTAAGTATCTTTTTTTGAATTCTTCCATGCTAAACTATTTTAGCATCTTGTATATGTACATGGATTGGGACAATCCAAGCAACCTTTTATATCTATTTCTATAGATCTTAATTTCTAGTATAGAAGTTGCTTGTCTCATATTCTTCATGAAAAAATTCTTGGACAACCAAATTTTTACTAATTGAAGTAAAGAAATGTCATTTCCTATTAATAATATGTCATTTATAAATAAGATTAAGAAAACGACGCCACTCCCACTAATATTTTATGTAAACACAAGGTTTATCCATAATTTTTATGAAATCAAATTATTTGATTGTCTCATTAAAACAGATATTCCAACTTCTTGAAGCTTGCTTAAGTCCATCAATAGATTTTTATAGTTTGCGTACTTTGTTGGAAAATTCTTTATATTCAAAACCTTCAGGTTATGTCATATACACATCCTTGTGAAGATTCCCATTTGGGAATGCAATTTTAACATCCATTTGTCAAGTCTCATAATCATAACTATCCTTATGGATTTTAACATAACTATCAGCGAGAAGGTTTCATCAAAGTCAACACCTTGTCCTTGTCTATAACCTTTAGCAACTAGTCTAGCGTCGTATGTTTGTACATTACCATCCATGTCAGTCTTTCTGTAAAAGACACACTCACATCTAATGGGTTTTATCCCTTCAGATGGATCAACCAAAGTCCATATTTGATTGGTGTACATAGAATCCATTTTAGATTTCATAGCTTCAAGCCATTTTTTATAATCAATATCAGATATTGCTTCTATGTAGTTGGTGGGCTCATTAATCATGAGCAACTCATCATTCTCAACATCTATGAGAAGTTTGATGCATGTGTGCAGCGTCACGATGATTTCTCCACTTTCAGGTATATTGTATCTATCTGGCAAATATAGGGAGACAAGAAATTCTTGTCTTTTATCTGTGAAAAGCAGGAATGGGAGTCGCCAACTAGTATTTTGGTCACTAGAAACCCTAACTAGTTTCAGAGATCGAGCACGGGGACTGGTTGCATAAAGGGAATGTATTAGCACCCCGAATATGCCCTACCTAAGGTAAGCTGCATTGTTTGATTGTTGATATATGCTAAGAGGTTATTACATTTCTAATTGTTAGTCCATCTATGATTTAAGTAAAGTTTTCCTCGGTAAGGAGATCCTATTCTTATTGCATTAAACCTAACCATTCTAACGCCAATAAGAAAACTATCATTTTAATATCGAGAATACGTCTTACGTATAAGCGCGAAATCCTTAATATTAAAAGAAATAAAATGATTATTTTGGAGTTTTTGAAATATTGGCTTAGTTCTCATCACCTTAATAAACTGATTATTAAAGCCAAAATGCATGTTAAAACATATATTTTTAAAATTTTTTGTGGTATGAAAATACAATATGATTTTTTTCGAGAGACTTGGCCGTATGTAAGAAAGCAAGACATTTTTTTTCTTTTTACAACATTTCAGAGAAAGCCAGGTATTTTAATACTAGATTTGTATCTTTACGGTATAAAAATACAAACCAATATTAAGTAAAATTTAGTAGAAAATACGTGAAAAAATCACAAATTTGTTTGGAATTCTTAAAATATTTTTTGACTGGGTTGGATCTGGCCTAATGCATTTTGGTCTGGGCCGGTGGTGCCCGGCCTAGTGAATAGTGGATTACTCTCCACTGTTCACATGGAACGTAAAAAGTGGAGAGTGAATTAATTCGCTCTCCACTATTCACTTGTGGAACAGTGGAGCACCTGACGAAGAAGAAAAAGAAGAAGAAAGGGAAGGGCTCATGGTTCCAGGCGGCGGTTGCTCCTCTTTTCTCTTCTGTTTCTGCGGTGCTTCTTCCCCCTGTTTCTGTCACCTTGCTTCTCTGTTTCTTATTCCGTTTCAGATGGCTTGCTTTTTTATTTCTTCTTCCATTTCTGATGGTGCGGGGCTGTTGTCAATGGTGGCTCAGGGCAGTTCTTGTGGCGGCGACGAGGAAGGTATTCGATGGTGGTGGTGCTGTTAGTAACCAAGGGAAATAAATTGTTTTTTTTTCCTTTTCCCCTATTTTTTGTCATTTTGCGTTTCCTTTTCTTTCCTTTCTTCCTCCCTTCTATGTTTTCCTTTCTCTTTTGTTTCCCTCTTTCTCTCTGTTCTTTCTACGTTATCCTCTCTATATCTTCCCCGTCCATTGTTTCTTTCTCTCTATTTTTTTTTGCTCCTCCTCCTTCACCGTCCCTTTTCTTTTCTTTCCCCCCTCTCGGTTCTTCCTTTTCGGGCGATATTTATAGGGGAAGGGGGACCTATCCTAGCGTATAGGGAGGGAGGCCACCCAGTGCTAGGTAAAATGGCCAATGGGGGTGTCACTTGCAGCACACGACTCCATGGTTTCTCATCATGAGGGGGTGTGGGTGGCATCAGGCTTTAGGTTTTGACAGAGCAAGTGGGGAGGGGGGAAGGTAAGAAGAAACAAAGAAGAAAAAAAAAAATTCTCTTCCCGTGTTGCACGTCCAGGGGAAAAAGAAGAAGAAACAGTGCTGCTTAAAGCGACATTGTTTTGTTTCCTCTTTTTTTTCTTAAACAGTGTATGAAATGGTGCTGTTTTGCCCAAAAGGCGCCAAAACATTACTTTTTCAAATCAATC
>Ga0325411_1007440_pt1 | contig 11945 bp, 5 predicted proteins | sample PopdelMetagenome_13_FD_206181 | JGI IMG/M metagenome (GOLD analysis project Ga0325411, IMG submission 206181) | Populus deltoides microbial communities from Bellville, Georgia, United States - Xylem-PdIQD-R4 | ecosystem: Host-associated > Plants > Phyllosphere > Stem > Wood/Secondary xylem...
TCATTATTTAGGAGGAATTATGGTGAAATGACATTGTACTAAAATTATCCACCATTATTAGCATTGCACCTTTAGAAAACTTTTGATGAGTATTAGACCCATAACATTATAGGTTTAATGCAGTTTTACTATATGGTAAATCAATTGCTAGATTTTGGTCTAATAAATTTGCAAGCGAGAGTAAATCTTTTGAGAATTTCTCATACAGTATCCCACACGTTCACTATTTGGAAAATATGCTTTTTAGGTTTTTTTCTTCCCTTGCGTTTGGCACATTCGCCTTTTAGCTATAGCTAGATATTTGATTTTTGTTTTACCATGGGTTAGATTTTTTTTTTCTCAACAAAAAGTTTTTTTATAGATTTTTTTAATAAATTTTTGTATTTAAAAAATTCTAAGTGAAAATTAAAAAAGTTATATATATATTTAATCATATAAATTGAGAATTATACGTGTTAATAAATAAAAAAAACTTATAAACAATAACTAAAAATAAAAACTATAAAAATTGAGATATAAATATAAATTAAGGTATTTAATTTTACAAGATGAAATTTGTTAATTAAAATAATTTTTTTATTTAATTAAATGATAATAAAAATAGATATATTAAATCAATTGAATAATAATAATAATATGCAGTGCTATGTATATTAGAATATTATTTGAAAGTAATTTTTTTTATTTTTAAAAATAAAATTTATCTATATAAAGATATTAATTTAAATAAAAATAAAAATACGGTTATGATTAAGATTAATTTAAACACACTTTCATTGACTTTTTGTCGGCATTGGTTAATTGAGGAATAATAATAATAATAATAAAAAGAAACTGAAAGGCAAGATGGTGGAAAGATTTTATTTACTGTAGCACCAATCTCATTTTATTATGGATTTTAACAATGAAATTATGATTTTATCCCTCAATCAAATAACATTTGGCCTGACTTATGAAGGTGATAGTCTTTTTTTTTTATATGAATAATAAAAAATATTAAAATGTCATTAGAGACAGATAATGTATGTTTGTTTTTAACTTTTGAATGTATAATAAAATTACTTAAATGTCTTTGAAGAAGCCTTCCGTCAAGGGTTTTTTCTTTTCTTTTCATGTTATTTTTTTGTTAATTATTATTTTAATGAGGGCATTGTGGTCTTTTGTTAGAAATTAAATAACATTAAAATTTAAAAAGTTGTTGGTGCGTAAGAGACATCTACACATTTTGGGGTGTGCGTGTGGTGCTTCATAGTGGTCAAAACTACATTTTTATCGTGTTTTTGAAAGAGCGGTCGCGACATATGTTAGCAGAGGTTAGACGGTTTGTTGCCGGTGGATCTTTTTCCCCCTTATTTTCTTTCAGCTCCCCCTTAAATTGTAAGTTGGTTCCCTTTGTTTTTTATTTTTCTTTTTTAGTCTTTTCTCATTTGATTTCCAATTTTTTTCATTGGCTTTTTTGTAAAAATATTATTTCTTTTCAATTTAGTCCTTCAATTTCATTTTGTTATATATTGATTTTTTTAATTTGATCATTATTCTTCTGAACTTAATTTTCTCCTTGGTCTATTTATAAAAGTTTTATTGGTTTTCAATTTTACATTTCAATCCAAGTTTATAGTATGTTATTTTTTTTGATTTAGTCCTCATTCTTTTGATTTTTTTTTCTTTTTGTTAGAGTTATTTTTCTTTTCAATTTAACTCTCCAATAAAAAAAATTGATTGCCCTCTAATTTATTTTTTATTTTGATTTTCATCATCATTCTTTTAATTATTTTTATTTTTTATTTTGATTTTCATCATCATTCTTTTAATTATCATCTTTTGTTTTAGATCCTTTCGTCAATTAATCGTTTTTTGGTTTCATTTTTCAGTGTTTGATTTGCTGAAGATTGTGCTTTGCTGTTTTTTATGTATGATGCTTCTAGTTTATTTTTTAAATTCATCGTTCAACATTAGTTTTATTTAAAAAAAAAAAAGAATTGCCTTTGTGGTTTTCTTCAATTTGTTTTCTGTCAAGTTATCATAATCACATAACTTATTTCATGAGTTTTGCAGGTTTACTCAGATTAGCTCACTCTTTATTACTCAGGTTATGTGTCTATTGCACCATCTCGAGTTGACTCAGGCCGATTTTTTTGTCCATTTTAATCCAAATTCATACTTCAAAAGACCTTTTTTTTCCCGAAGGTATGATGGTCTTTTTTTTTAAAGAAAATTATTTGTTTGTTACCGTTGTCTATTCTTTTATCGTTCAGTTAAAATAAAATTAATTTATTAAATTTAGTCGGTGCTATAACCTGAATTATTAATTTTTTTTATTTATTTAAAACACACTTATTACACCCATATATTATTTTTTATGAAAAAAATATAAACCCGTAGCATAGCGCGTGATATGTCTAATTATTACTAAGAGTATAATAAGATGAAAGGGTGGTCGAGAGGCATGCAGCTAATTCGTTGAAAAGAAAGAAAGATTGTTTTAAAAGAAGGTAAAAGAAATAGAAAAGTGAAATAGAAGAAAAGGAGTTGGTCATGAAATAGAAATAAAAATTACACTGGAAATACACACATATTTATTTGATGTAAATTTTTTAAAGTTCATACTTTAATTTTTAATTTGACACACATATTCTATTATTTACATAAAGTTAAGGTTTTTGTTTTTAGATTTGAGGATAAAAAAAAGTTTTATTGAGTTGAAATTTTATTTTTAAATTTAAAATATAGGAAGCATGGTAACATAAGCATAGTTAACCCTTGCAAGAAAATAAATAAAAAAAATTCATTGATTTGCCTAAAATAAGTAATAACAACTACCACATTTTAATTATATAAGCATGCAATCAAATAAAATCAGTATTTACAAAAGTAATAATAATCATTTAAACTTATTAATAAACCCCAAACTTATTAATAAACCCCCCTTGAAGGCCCAAAATCCATGGACTCAAACCATATGCCCGAGCTTAGTTTCAATTGACTCAACCTTAGAGAAGAGCTCAACCTCTATAAGTTCAGCTTTAAAAGAGTGTTTGCTTAAGAGGTTGTGTTTGTGTTTTATCTAAAATGCAGATGCAACTTGTTTGATAAAGTAAAAACCATAATTTACTGTTCATGAATTCCACAGTTTTTTTACGTTCCAAACGCAGGAAAAGAGAAGCAAGAAAATGATGCTTCTTCCGCACTGTTGATGAAATTAAATAGCATGAACAGTGTTCACACTACACTATTGAGTGAACAGTGTAGCATGCTACAGTGTTCATGAATGAATTAATTAGTAGCATGCTACACTATTCTAGTCGGATCGGTTCCGGCCGGATTGGGTCCAGTCCAAAGCTCAAAATGCATTGAACCGGGTCTGATCCAGTAAAATAAAAAATAAAAAATATTTTTTTATTTTTTAATTGTGTTTTATTTGAAAAACTAGTGTTTAACATTATTCAATGACACTACTTGAATTAGACAGAGATCATTTGATGATGTAGTATTTGCAAAATTTGATCGCAATCCCAATTTAGTTCCTGATTATATTTTACCTGATGTTGTTGCGCTCTTAAGAAACCAAAAAAACTGTAGTCCTTGTCAGATGTATTTCATACGTGATGGAATTGTAGATAATTTAATGGAATGATGAAAAATATTTTATATAAAGTATTATTTATTTCATGATGTAATAACAATAGTTAAATTTACAATATTTAAATTAAAAACCACCAATATTAATATATATTTTTTAAAATTATTTTATAACCTCAATTTCAAAAGCATCATTAACCAAACACATTAAACTATTTTTTGTTCAACCTCAATTCCAACTATAATTTTAATCAAATATACATAAATACCAAATCAACCTCAACAAAAAATACTTTTTATAAAATAATTTTTTTTAAATCACAATCACAACAGCTACAACAATACCAAACACACACCAACCCATTAGCCAATGGTGTAATAAGCACCACAACTACTATCGAGCATCAATCTCTTCACCAATGGTGCAACAACCAATAATTCATTTGTAACTGCATTCACTATAAGGCATTTGCAAGTTCACTCTTCGAGGGTGCTTGACAGTGTGGTAGAGGTTGCTTTTTAAATAGCTGAAATGCATGCTAATGATTTTTTTTATTTTTTAAAAATTATTTTTGACATCAGCCCATCAAAACGATACAAAACTTACAAATCATATTAAATTTTAACAATAAATAAATAAATAAATAAATTTTTTGAAAACGCGGTTTACACCACATTCCCAAACATGTTCTTCATAATGGTAAGTTGACGTGGTAGGGATTTATAAACACATGAAGAGATGAATAAACAACAAGACCATACAAAAAATAAGTCCTCATAATAGGAATCCAAACACCAAGCAGAGTAGACCATGCAAGGCCTAGAACCACATTGCTACTGTCGCTCTTGCTCACCTGCTACACCACTCAACTTCTCCATTACTTACTTGCATGCTCAACATACTTCTCTCCTTCTATATTTACTGGCTGAGTATCAGATTATCCCATGTTTCAATGGAAGACTTGTTTTATATAGAAAAACTCGTTAAAGTTACCTTGTAAACTCACTGGACTAGTGACAAGTCCAATCACTCCAGGAATCGGCAAAATCCATCATCTCATCAACTTGTTGATCAGGTTAAGCCTGGTCGCTCCACCATTCTAGGATCACAGTGATAAGAGCATTGGGCACGTAGATCTCTTGCTAATACTGCATGGAGAGAGTCTATGTGGAATTACTTTATGTTTTGGTTGTTTCATTGTTTACTTTATTTCATTGTTTAATTAAGTAATTGAATGGGTCAGAGAATAAGTAACGGGATTAGCAAGAGCATCCCTAGTCTTCAGCTCTCTACTACTGGAGTTCCTATTATTTAGTTTACAGTTGTATTGAATGGTCTATTTAGGCTCACTGTTTCGAGAGGAAAGGCATGCAATCAATAAACAATCACCTTTTCTCTTATCATCTCTTCTTCCTCTAAATCCTATCTTATCAGTGGTATCAGAGCTGTTCAATCCATGGACACGCGTGGTAAAACTAATGCGGAGTTTCGTGCTAAGATCACAGAAACTCTCGGACGACACGACGCCAATTTTGACGAATTGAATCACAATTTCAATCGAGTCAACGACGCCCTTCAGGGAGTCATGGCAGAGCTACAAGCGATGAGGATCACCCATTCCCATCGTTCCAGTGAGAGGGAAGTAAATCCTTTTGCTGGGGGAAGTACTTCTCACGACAGGTCGTCTGCAACCTTCAATGCCGACAGAAACCACACTACCCTCAAGTTGAATTTTTCAACTTATTCTGGAGAAGGGGAGGATCCCACTGGCTGGATATTTAAGGCAGAACAATACTTTGAGTTCCAAAACATTGACGCTCCACGACAAGTACAATTGGCGTCATTTCATCTGTCAAGTGTCGCCTTGCAGTGGTATCATTGGTATACGAAAAGCAAGGGACAATTACGCTGGAATGAGTTTGTCTCAGCCCTTCTCCACCGTTTTGGACCAACTGGGTATGATGATCCGTCAGAAGCATTGTCCAGACTTAAGCAAACCACGACTGTGAATGCATATCAAGAAGCCTTTGAGAAACTATCTCACAAGGTTGATGACCTCCCAGAAAATTTCCTGGTGGGGTGTTTTATTGCGGGATTAAAAGATGAAATTCGTTTGGATGTTCAAGTTAAGCAACCAAAAACTCTCTCCGAATCCATTAGTGTGGCTCATTTAATTGAAGAATGAAATCAATTCCAAAGGAAATTCAACAATCCAGTCAGACCAGCGACAACACCTTCATTCCAGCCGAAACCACCACAGACAAACACCATAGGACTCTTAGGTCCTGCCCCGACTCAACGAACAACTCACCCAACTGCACCAATTCGACGGATAACAGGTCAGGAGGCAAGGGAGAGACGTGAAAAAGGGTTGTGTTTCTATTGTGATGAGCGATATGTTCCCGTGCATCGTTGTTCACGGCCTCAGTTGTTCATGATGGTGGATGTGCAGCAGAAGGAGGAAGGAGACGATGTGGACATGGAGATTGTGACGCCTGAGGAAGACATTCCAGAGATATCATTTCATGCTCTGGTGGGAACAAACCACCCACAGACTTTCCATGTCATTGGTAGAGCAGGAAACACGTTTGTGACAGTGCTCATTGATGGGGGAAGCACCCATAATTTTATTAATCAGTCCACGGCAACCAAATTGGGACTACATGTTATTCGCGGCAAAACCATCCAAGTCACAGTTGGGAACAAGGAGATTATTGAGTGTACTCGGCGGTGCTTAGGCCTTTCTTTCTCGATTCAAGGAATCATTGTTCGCGCAGACTTCCTTGTGCTTCCAGTGGCAGCCTGCCAAGCCGTATTAGGAGTGCAATGGCTGGAGACTTTAGGCCCCATCAAGACCGATTACAAAAAGCTCATCATGTCATTTAAACAAGAAGGCCAGACGTACACATTGAGAGGACTATCAAACATTGAACTCGCTCCCCTAAGTGATAAGGAGTTGATCCACTTATCAGGTGTGGGGTATTTTGTGCATATAGAAACGGAGACAATGCCAAAGACAGCCTCAGCGTGGTCACCTGACCTCAATCTCATCCTTTCAGATTTTGCACATGTTTTCCAGGAGTCTACAACGCTGCCTCCTACGCGCAGCCATGACCACCAAATTCCCTTGATGTCCAATAAATTTCTAGTCAATAGCCGGCCTTACAGGTACCCGCACTATCAAAAAAATGAGATTGAAAAACTGGTCAAGGAATTCCTACAATATGGAGTTATTCGCCCCAGTCGCAGCCCCTTTTCTTCTCCGGTTTTGTTGATTAAAAAGGCTGATGGGTCTTGGCAATTTTGTGTTGATTATCGGGCGCTCAATGAAATCACAATTAAAGACAAGTTTCCCATTCCGGTCATTGATGAGTTGCTTGATGAATTACATGGCGCGAAGTTCTTTTCAAAGCTGGACTTGCGCTCCGGGTATCACCAGATTAGAGTCCAGCCGGAAGACATTCCAAAAACCGCATTCCGCATTCATGACGGTCACTACGAGTTTGTGGTCATGCCATTCAGATTGACAAACGCCCCAGCAACTTTTCAGAGTCTCATGAATGACCTCTTTCGCCCTCATTTACGGTGATTTATATTGGTATTTTTTGATGATATTTTGGTGTATAGCAGGTCTTGGATGGATCACTTACAACATCTCCGTCAAGTGCTGCGTATTCTTTCGGACAACCAGCTGTATGTAAAGCTCTCAAAATGCCAGTTTGGAGTGCTTACCGTGGGTTATTTGGGGCACCTCATTTCTGCCGAAGGAGTAGCAGTGGACCCTGCCAAAATCCAAGCCGTCCAAAATTGGCCAATTCCAGCAACTCCCAAGGATGTCCGTGGGTTTCTCGGTTTGGCTGGATATTACCGAAAATTTATGAGGATTTGGCGTCATAGCTGCACCATTAAATCAGCTCCTATCCAAGGAGGGGTTTCGCTGGTCTGAGGAGGCGCTCATGGCTTTCAATAAACTGAAGCAAGCCCTCACGTCCCCGCCTGTGCTGCGACTTCCAAACTTTGCACAGCAATTTGCAGTGGAGTGTGATGCGTGTAATGATGGCTTGGGAGCAATTTTATCTCAAGACAATCAGCCAATTGCTTATTACAGTGAGGCCTTGAAGGGCAAGGCTAGATTACTGTCAACGTATGACAAGGAGATGCTCGCAGTAGTGAAGGCAGTGCGGAAATGGCGGCCGTATTTATTGGGCAGAACCTTTGTGATCAAGACCGATCATCAAAGCTTGAAGTACCTTCTTGAGCAACGACTTACCACCCCTTCTCAAGCTCGTTGGCTGCCGAAGATTATGGGGTTCGATTACAGCATTCAGTATCGCAAGGGCAAGGAAAATCAGGGAGCTGATGCTCTCTCTCGCGTGGCAGCAGCACAATTACACGCTATATCAGCTCCTATTACAGACTGGTAGGAAACTCTACAACAAGAAGTCCAGCAGCAGCCCTATTACAACACTGTGGCCACCAGTCCCACTTTAAAACTGGTTCAAAGAGATGGGGTTTGGATGCAAACAGGGAGGATACACTTGAGTCCTACATCCTCTTTGTTACCTGCTGTTTTGGCCGATGGGCATTCATCCCCTGTAGGTGGACATTTTGGCTATTTGAAGACCTTGACCTGCATCTCCTCCAGCTTTCTATGGCCTGGCATACGAACATCTGTCAAGAACTTCATTAGAGAATGTGAGGTGTGCCAGCGTTGTAAACATGAAACTTTAAGGCCAGCGGGGTTACTTCAGCCTCTCCCAATCCCACAACGCATTTGGACGGACATATCTATGGATTTTATCGAGGACTTACCATCTTCGCAAGGTTATAGTGTTATCATGGTTATGGTGGATCGGCTCTCCAAATACAGCCATTTTATGCCACTTAAACATCCCTACACTGCAGTGACGGTTGCGAAATGTTTCTTAAATAATGTGGTCAAATTACATGGCATGCCGCGTTCTATAGTGAGTGATCGGGATAAAATCTTCATCAGCTCCTTCTGGAAGTCCTTATTCACGCTACATGGCACGACACTTAACTACAGCTCCAGTTACCATCCGCACATGGACGGCCAAACCGAAGTGGTTAATCGGACCTTGGAACAGTACCTGCGCTGTTTCACTTGCGACCACCCAAAGGCATGGATGGAATGGCTGGCTTGGGCTGAATATGGTTACAACACGACCATTCATTCAACAACGAAGGTTTCTCCATTTGAAGCTGTGTACGGGGTCCCTCCTCCATCTATGATCTCCTATATACCAGGAACTACAAAGCTTCAAGCAGTAGATCAAATGCTGCGCACAAGAGAGGTCATCATGCGGGACCTCAGACGGAATTTAATTGATGCACAGGGACGCATGAAATCTCGGGCAGATTTGCATCGTCGAGAGGTCACATTTCAGGTTGGAGATTATGTGTTCTTAAAATTGCAACCATACCGCCAAAAAACGGTAGCTTTCAAGAGTTCCTTAAAGTTATCACCCAGGTTTTTTGGCCCCTTCAAGGTTCTCGCTCGCATTGGACTAGTGGCATACAAATTAGACCTTCCCACAGGGTCACGCATACATAATGTTTTCCATGTCAGTTTACTCAAGAAACAGTGGGGAGATATAGCCAAGGACACGGTGATCACCCTTCCTCCAATTACATCAGATGCTGTGGTGTTACCAGAACCAGAAGCAGTCCTTGATAGAAGGGTTATCCAGAAGGGGTAATACAGGACACGAACGGAAATCTTGGTGAAATGGAAGGGGGCATTGCTAGAAGATTCTTCGTGGGAAAATTTGTGGCGATTTGCAAAAACTTATCCTCAATTCAACCTTGCGGACAAGGAGAATTCAAGGGAGAGGGAATGATAAGAGCATTGGGCACGTGGATCTCTTGCTACTATTGCATGGAGAGAGTCTACGTGGAATTACTTTATGTTTTGGTTGTTTCATTGTTTAATTTATTTCATTATTTAATTAAGTAATTGAATGGGTCAGAGAATAAGTAACGGGATTAGCAAGACCATCCGTAGTCTTCAGCTCTCCACTACTGGAGTTCCTATTATTTAATTTATAGTTGTATTGAATGGCCTATTTAGGCTCACTGTTTCGAGAGGAAAGGCATGCAATCAATAAACAATCACCTTTTCTCTTATTATCTCTTTTTCCTCTAAATCCTATCTTATCAGCCGGTAAAAAATCTAATTTAACCTTTATTTTTTACGACTTCATTAGAAAACATGAAGGAGATCATAATATAACTATGGAGGTAAATAATAAGAATTGATGTGATCAAAATCATCCTATTTAGTATATCAATTTCTGTTTTTTTTATATGAAAACAAGAACTATTTTTTTTTTTTTTAGTTTTATAAAAAAAAAAAGGTGCTAATTTTTCATTCCACAATGTATAAATTTCATTCCATATTAGATTGACCAAAATATCTCTAATTATATTTTTCATAAATAATGATATTTAATATCAGTATTATATCTATATATTAAAAATATAGCTAAAAGCAAAAAAAAAAAATCTTCTTTTTTCGAACGAGGATAGTCAGACTTTACCCTTTTTTACCCTTACCTATCACTAAATTTAATTGATTTAAAAACATTGTCACACTACATTATTTTTCATGTTAAAGATTTTTTTTTTTCAAATATCATCCATCAATAAAATAATAATTATTTTAAAAAAATATAATATGGTAATTAAAATTTTAAGAAATTCATTTTTTATATACCTTTTGTTTTTTAATTAATTTGAAAATAAAATTTTAATAAAATCCAATTATGTCAAAGTAAGATACTCTACAAACATACTAAAAGATAATAGATAATGTAGTATATTAATAAAAAAATGTAATAAAAGTAAAGTAGGATTAAAAATTTAAACTATTCATAAAAGAAGTTAATGGCACAATTTATTCTTATATAATAGGGTAATTTTCAATACATAATTATATTTTTAATGAAACTATATTTTTAATAAACATGAAGTTTTTAATTTATCATTTTGACAATATTTTCTAGCCAAACAATCATAATGAATCAAGTGATTTGCACACGATTATTTTTTATTTTCAAAATATTTTGTGTGTTAGACAAATGAAAAACTTTTATCTGTAAATCAAATAACTAATTTTGATGATTTAGTCTAAAACTTTTACCAAAATAATATATTAAAAAATTAAAAAATATTCAAGAATGAAATTAACTAATTTAAAAATATAAAGAATTTAGCTTATAACTTTTAAAAAATAATAATTTACTAAACAATAACACCAAGAAAGTCACTAATAATAAATAAAATGGGTCACATAAACAATTTAAAGATTTTAAAGCTTACTTGTATTTGAGCGACTGATGTGAATTATTTCGATTATGATTGATGATTTATTTTTATATAATTATATTTTTTTATAAATATTTTTTAATGATATGAATGATGTCATCTTCAAAGTTTGTATGTTTCTGCAATTTCTATTATTAGTTTTTCTATATTTCTTGTCTGTTTGTTGGAAATTATTTCACAGATGGCAACAACTTGCAAGTCGCAGATTTCAATTCTAATTTTTAACATGTGTTATTTATTTAAATATTATTTTTGCTGTATTATTTTATTATTTTAACTTGCTGAAAAAAACCTACTTTTATTTGGAAAAACAGAATCACCAGTCAAGTTCCGACAATTCACACACGCTTAAGGAAAAGATGCTCATAAAGCGTCCTATAAGACCCATAAGTCAATCCAAAATCCTATCTTTGTCACTTCTCTATTTCCATTGGAATTATTTTTAAAAATTATTTTTAAGATTCGTATATAAAAAGATATAAAACATAAAAAAAATATTTTTTATAAAAAAATTAAATTTTTAAAAAATATAATTTTAACCACCAAATGCTTATTAAATGTATGACAGTTACACACACTCTCTGTCCAAGATTTCCAATCTCTCTCTCTTTCTAGAGTCCTATCTCTCTGCAAACCTTTATCGTCTCGGTACTTGTTATTAGGAATCTCATTGCTCCTTTCCTCATTCGTGGTCTTGTGGTCGTGGACACTTGAATGTTTTTCCATTGTTGCTGAAGATAACTCTCATGGCCAGCCTTTGTAGTGCTATTGTTTAGAACCTAACCTGTGTTTCACTTGTAGTTCAGCTTTTTATTACAATTACATAGTAAGATCAACCCCTTTTTCTCTGTCTCTCTCTACCTCTTAGACACACACAGAGAAAATGACTTATGTGAATCTGGGTTCATGGTTTCAGACATCAATCATCAACAAAGATACAGGACCCAGATCCATACCCATCTCCAAATTTTTATCTTCAGGTTCTATAAGTCTTAAAATTCCTTCACTACATCAAAAA
>Ga0325411_1007442_pt1 | contig 11942 bp, 9 predicted proteins | sample PopdelMetagenome_13_FD_206181 | JGI IMG/M metagenome (GOLD analysis project Ga0325411, IMG submission 206181) | Populus deltoides microbial communities from Bellville, Georgia, United States - Xylem-PdIQD-R4 | ecosystem: Host-associated > Plants > Phyllosphere > Stem > Wood/Secondary xylem...
GTTTTTTTTATAGAATCTATGCAAAATTATGTCCGAACATTTTACACAGTTCCAACCGTATCTTACAGCACTACCAGACAACCCTTGCCTGATACGGGCAGCCGGATTTGGAGTTGTGTTGCTTGCTGGAGGGCAGTAGTATCAAACTGACGAAGTAGCTGTCTGTTTCACGGCAGCTTCTCTTTATTGTCATCACATACACAGACTCTTCGACCAACAACAGCGATTGATTTTAGCCTCCCGCTCATCTTCCTCCATTCATTTATATTTACTACAAGTTTCCCGATATTTTCCATCTCTCTCCCCGACAGCGACAGCGACAGCACCATTAGTAGTAGTGCTGTTTGCTTTGCTCTTTTTTCCCCTTCACTCGCTGCTCTTCTGCTAGGGAAATCTCACAAGACACGGACTTACGTTGGCTTGGCTTTAACTTGGTTCTACTGATCTGAAATCTGTGTGTTCTCTTTCTCTGTCTGGTCTCAAAAATCCTAAAACAAAATCCCACATGGGATTGGGGCTGATTGGCAAAGCAAGTTGGATAAAGAAGAAGACTTTCAAGTCCCAACAATCAATATGGAATCACAATTGGCTCGAATTGAGCAATCCCTCAATGCCAGGTACACTCTCTGGGTGCGAGAAGATCTCGATGAATTGCCTGACAGTTTCACCATCACTGACCCCACCATTTCGGGTCACCCTATAGTGTTTGCAAGCCCTGGGTTCCTTAAAATGTCGGGTTTTTCGAGAGAGCAAGTGGTGGGGAACAACGGCAGGATATTTCAAGGCCCCAAGACTAACAGAAAAACAGTCATGGAGATCCGGGAGGCAATTCGCGAGGAGAGGGCGGTGCGGGTTCATTTGTTGAATTATCGGAAAGATGGGACGCCCTTTTGGATGTTGTTTCAGATGAGCCCTGTTTTTAGCAAGGAGGATGGCGGCGTCGTTCATTTCATTGGGGTTCAGGTGCCTATACGGAGAAACAAAAAATTAACTGATGATGGAGCTGATGCTGCTTGTAACGAGATTGCTTTTGGTTCCTGCAGGAGAGAGGTTTGCTCTGATTCTTTGGTGGAATTGACACGCGTTTTGGCAATGGATACGGATACCAATTGTAAAGGTTTGTTTTTGTGCAATTCATTTCAGTTTTATGAAGGTGATTTTCCACAGTTTTGGTCTGTTAGTCTTGTTTTTGTGCAATTCATTTCAGTTTTATGAAGATGATTTTCCACAGTTTTCGTCTGTGAGTCTTGTTTCTTGGACTTTAAGGCTTTGCTCTGCTTGGGCTCTATAGTTTCTTTTAGCTTTGCCATTACTGCAATTTTGATTAATAATCATCGTTCTTATTTCTTGCCCTGCAATATTCTTGTTCAGGTTACCTAATTTCTTGATTTGGTTCTAATCCGGACTCTTCTCACTAGTAACTTCTGGTTCTGGCTTGGCTAACATTTTATTAGTCTCGATTTATAGGAGTAAAGATTGAAGAGTCACGCGAGGCAAGCGAACTAGAGAAGCAAAGAGCTGCAACTGCCATTAATAACATCTTGTCCGTGCTAACCCGCTATAGTGAGTCAACTGGCAGAATGGTGTGTGGAAAAAGGTGCAGCTTACCGGCGGCTGGCCTCATTAATTCATCTTTAAATATATCTCTTGGTAGAATCAAGCAAAGCTTTGTATTGTGAGTTGTTGCAAATTCCTAATACGTCTATGAGTAGGAAATGTCTAAATGAAGATTTCTAATCTCTTTGTTTGTGTTCCTGCGCAGGATAGATCCACACTTGCCTAACATGCCTGTAGTTTACGCAAGTGATGCCTTCTTAAAACTGACAGGTTCTCAAATTTTATGAGATCCATATTTATGACATGCACGCGCACCATGTTTCAAGCATAAAAATCTGAACAACACAGGTCATGCAGGCACTTACGTCGCTTCTTTCCTTCTATAGGTTATGATAGACATGAAGTGTTAGGACGTGATTGGAATTTTCTCAATGGAGTTGATACAGATTCCTCAATTTTGCATCAGGTATGAACTTCTTTCGTGTTCTTGATGACATGGAATAGAGGTTCCTAATATAAGCTTGGCAACAGGAGAAGGGTTGGAGAAACATATGCCTGTATTAGCAAAGCCATCTGTACAAGAGCGTGTACATGGGTATATATAATCCAGGATGTGAAACATATGAGGAAAGAAAATGATCCTAAATAATTACATATTATCTCACAATGAAACTAGGCTGAATACCAGCTAAGATCTTACTCTTAATAGTTGTATTGACTGAAAAGTTTTGATTTTGCAAACTGTTCTCTAGATACAGGAAAGCATTCAGGTTGAGCAACCATGCACAGTATGCATCTTAAATTACAGGTTCGCACTTGACTATTCTTTCAATGTGTTTGGGAGGAACTGAATTTTGTTGATTGGTTCTAACTACTAGTTTTTCTTCTTCAATAATAGGAAAGACAAGAGTACATTTTGGAATCTTCTTCACATGTCACCTGTTCGTAATGCTACTGGCAAGGTACTTTTACATGAACAATTCAACCGATCTCTTGTAATCTTTCTTGATGTATGCATATACAAATATTACTAAGATATGGTGAACTTAACTATCAAAATTCCTTTGATCAAGCTTAGTCCTAGCATATCTTACTTTCTCTAAAGAAGACCTATCACCTTATTCCTTATTCTTCCTCAAGTCACTGGCTGTCTTTAGACCTGCTGATGGGAATTAATCTAGCATCAAGTAGAGGAAAAGAAAAAAAGAAGAAGAAAGACAGAAGAAAAACAGTATGTCTAGTAAAAGCAGGTTGAAATAAGCACTTAGCATGCAACATAGATTGATGCTTATATGGTATTCCTAACCCCGCTCTACCAGCTGACTGTATCTCCAAGCTCTTTGAGAATCTTTTATGTTTTATTTGTGCCTGCAATACCTTAAAACTAGATATGTATGCATTTTACCTACAACTGGAATCTTACTCCACTGAATCCATCCTCTCTCCTAGTTTTATGACTAAGCAGGATCTAAGTTTCTGTCTTTATGGTAGTAGAGGAGATGTACTATAGATGATAACCTGTAAAAAGAATATTTTTTCAGAATCACTAACAGTTATCACAATATATATCTTGTGGGTACAGCCTGGCCCTTGCAAATTTTAGATCATGATTCTTGGTTATATGGTTAGGTCTTGAACATGGTGAAAAATAGAAGGGCATCAAATAGTAGATCAAGTAAGAGGAAAACAATGGAAAAGATAGGCTCAGACAACTGTTTCATAAATGATCGCTTCCTTTGCTAAAGGAAACTATAATATTTTTTGGAAAATTGAGTTCGTACTACATTTCAAGTTGTCGATAAATACTCTGGCCATGTTTTTGACCCACTTGCATTGATTGGGTTTTCATACATTTTTGTTTCATATCTGATTCATAGTTAATGGCAAAATTGCGCATTCCAGCGGATGCCAGAGCAAAATTTGAATATCGAATGCTAAGTTTGTAGGCCTGTTTTCTAGGTGTAAAGTTCAAAAGGCTACAAGTGTGAGCTACTTATGCATACTAGTTTCTTGCAAGCTGGAAATGGTAGTTAAGGTTGCCCGAACTTGTAATTGATTAGCAAACAGAGTGAGGAATATTTCTTGGACTGCAGATAATTGTCACCTCCGTTTTGTTTTCTTCATATTATGAATGGCAGAGCCTGCATGATCTAGGTCATTCTTCATTCTTGTTTTGCCTAGTACTTTATTTTGTTTGTTTTCCCCCCGCTTTCCATCAATCAGTATCCAAGCTTTAGATGACAAAAAACCTGAACGCTTCATGCAATATCTATCTCACTGTGCTTATCGATGTTCAGATAGCATACTTTGTGGGTGTTCAGATGGAAGAAAAATGTAAGAGCCAGGACAGACGTGGGCGGAGTCCTGAGATTAGGCAGCTTGGTGCTGTTGGTGCAGTCAAGGTAGCTGTAAGGAGCTTATCGATAGGTGCTAGCTGCTCCAGGTCATCAGATGGTTTCAATAATCTTTGAAGCTGATTGTTACATGGTCCATCTTTTTTAGTTTATAATTCCGTGTGAAGCTAGCTGTATAGAATGAAATTAGAGCAATAACTTGAGGCACTGGTGGACGTTTTTGGATATATGCAAATGGTTCCTTTATGTGAAAGATATCTTGAAAAGTCCATCAGTTGCGGACATGGTGATCAGAGTTATGGACACTTCTAACCCAACAATTATGTTCTTTTAACAAGAAGGTTCAACGCCTTCAACTCGCTCCCTAGAACCTTCTCCGATTCAGAAAGATCTGGCGCAGGGTCTATTCCTAAAAGATCTGAATTCAGTCGCTGATTGCAATACTCGATGCTGCTTTAATGCTGTCTTCTGTATCTCCTTCTCGTCTTAGCAGAGAAAGAAGGGAACAGAGGCGATTCAATGGCGGAGCTGGAACAATATTTTTAGGGGGGGCTGATTACAAACTCAAAATATGATCACAAAATTACAATATACAACTTAATAATTGAAAAATCTGAACACAAGTTATTGAATAAGAATAGTTTTTTTTTTTTGGTAGATAAAAAGGCTTAAAATCTCAAGAAAAAGATTTGTTCAAGTGAATAATGAAAAAAATGCTCGATATATAAAAAAGTTCCATCCAATTTCACATAGAACAAAACTATCAGTTTTCTTTCTTGTATTGAAGTTAGGTACCCAGAAAGGATGGTTAAGCTTGGAAAATACTAATAGGCAGCAGATATAGAGCAGTCAAATTACATTCTTTTGAATCTACTATGTAAGGTTTTTTTTTTTTTTTTTACTGTGCTTGCGAAATATCTAATATGCAGTAACTGTGGCTCTCTTCATCCAGGTCATCTGCTGATACAGAGACATGATCAATAGACAAAATGACCTGCCAATCAGTAGCTATTATTCTGCAATATTGCCTAATTTAGTCGTGATGATCTGCTTGCACAGCTATAAAATGCTCAGCAGAAATGGTACAGGGCATAATTACTAATTAAACAACCTTGCACCAACACAATCGATGTGGACAGCATACCATTACCAGCTAGGCACCAGCAAGGCAATATCTGCATCTTAAGTGCAGGAAGCTTGCACAAAAATAACTGGACTCGCATGTGTAACCTCGAATATGATCCAAAGAGGGTAAAACGAGAATTCATCTAATTTGCAATCATCCTATGTGCACAGCATATGTATTAGCATTTCATGTAGAGCCAAACAAAAGAATGTTCCTCGTTCTTTTGATTCATTGAAGAAAAAAAAGATGAAGGCGTGATAGATATAAGAAAGAGTAGAAAACACCCAACCTTACTCTCCCAAGAGAACAGTCCTGCTATGGCCACACACTAGAGAAAACTGAGAAGCGAAAACACTGGCACGTTAAGTTTTCAGCACTAAGCAATTGAGGAAGGTACGGTGAGAACCAATAGCATTTAGAGGACAGCAGCAAAATAGAATGATAGAAATCAAAAGCTGCATTCCCGTTCGAGCAGAGTAATGATAGTAGCAACTTTTAGACATTGTCCATAGCAGTATACACTCAGAAAACTTGTGCTAGATACAAGAGAGGGCCCAGCAGTTGAAAAAAAAAAAGGTAACACAAGAAATGAAGTTCGAAAGGAAGCAATGCTTAGGAATGTGTTTTGCGATGAAAACTCCACCAGAATTTGATTTGTGATGCAGAACTGGAAGGAGCACAGAACAAGGTAACTCCAAAGACAGCAGGAAGGAAACAGCGTACAGAGATACTACCAAAGCCTTATGAGCATCTTCAGAGACAGAGAAGGCCAACAAATCCAGGAAGACAAGAGGCGTGGCAAGAAACTGGTATCAAGGTATCACTGCAATGCTACTGTTTACATGCAAGCGGCCTGCAAATGGGCTGGAAAAGTAATGTTCCTGGTATATCTATGAATAAAATTCTCATCAATATCCAAGCGAGTCCTACACTCAGACAAACAATGACTTTACAATAAGAGAGAAAACAACTTTTCCTAAATACAGAACTTGAGAAATGGAATAGAGCCAGAAGCTAATCCTCAGTATACAACAATGCTGCTTATCTCCAGGGGGGAAAAAGAAAAAGGATAGGAAAAGAAGCAGAAGATCATAAAGAAGATGACCCCGTATCTATTGAACAGCTCTTTCCCCTTCCAGCTCACTTTCTTCTTTTCAGCTCCATTCAATAAGAAAACTCATGGCCTCGGAGTGATATGTACTTCTTGACCCATATAGAGACATCCTCTGCACATACCCGGGCCTGTGGTGTTTGGAGAAGCACATCAAGAGTAGCAAACTCATGCACACCATCCTTATAATCAAGAAGAGGTGCATCTACATTAACTTTCCGTAGTTCTTCTGAGTAGGCAATGGCTCGATCTCTCATAAAGTCATGCTCTGCCACAACTGTTAGAGTCGGGGGCATGCACTTAAGAGGTGGCTGCCTCCCGGCAATAAGAGGATTAGCAGCTGGGTGATCTAGGTTGAACTCTTCCTTAGGTAGAAAGAGTTTCCATGCCAACATGCACATGGTCTTATCATAGAAATATGAGCTTGCAAGCTTAATCTCAGAATGGGTGGGAGTGCTTCCGATAAAGAAAGGAAACATCAAGATTTGTGCCACCACCTTAACTGGATCCAATCGCTTCCCAGCCTCTACAGCCTCTCTTGCCACATAATCTGCTATGTTTGCACCAGAGCTCACCCCAAGTAATACACATCTGCTCTGGTACCAATACAAAGTCAGGGGAGACCACTTCATTAAAACAGAAGGAAAAGGACAGGCCTTGAAAAAATTTAAGTGACCAAAACGAAGAGAGAACAGACAACTATGTGCATATATAATGATGGTGATATAATTAGAACCATGTAGCCAGAGTGATTTTCCTGAACCAGCATGATTGTGAACAACTTAAATTTGGTATAAAGATGGATTCGTCTAACAAACGACAATCAAATAGCTTTAAGAAACTCTTCTTACAATGAGAATGATACGACAAGCATCATCACGAGTTTTCGGTTCTTAGGGGAAATCCTGCCAAAAACACTTGGAAAATTTACATGTATTTCAGGTACAGAAGTAATATAGCCACTGGATCCATCCAATTGGGCCAATACCATGTAATTTTCCCCTCTTCAATAAAATCAGATCCCCGTTGTACAACATACTCCAATTTATAAATTAGATCTACATTGTATCATGGAGCTATTTACAATTGATGGCATGAGATCTTTTAACAATGCTATAATTAGATCACTCTCTCCTGTAAAACTCCCAATTCTCTTCAGCAATTTAACAAAACCACATCCCCTGTTCCGATTTCGTGTTGCCATACTCTCAAGCAACAAAACAATGCATAAAAAATATATGGATTAATAATTAATTACATGAAATTCAAAGCATACCCATTTGCACACAATGCTTAATAGACAAGCAAACTCAATCTCCATAGGGTGAGAAAACAACAAAAAGAGTACCTGGAAGTATCTCCATGAGCAGCCAACCAGGGCTCGACCATGGAAGCCCCAAAGCTATCAAACATATGGCTTTGAGCACCCACTCTCCCACAAACAGCCAAATTAGCCTGCTTTGCTAACCAATTCAAAACCTTGAAACCATCTTCGAAAGCCCCAGGATACTTGGTCTCTGGTGCCAATCGATACCCAACAGCCACGACAATCACATCACACAATTTGGCTATTCTCCTGCAAAACGCATCGTTTCCTACCGACTCATTGCTCCCGCTGACAAACCCACCTCCGTGAAACTGCAACATCACCGGCAACTTCCGGTGAGATTTTCCTCCCGCCGGAGAATACCCACCGTAATTGGTAATTTGATAGGTAGAAGACAATGAGGAGGTGACAGCTGTATCGGGAAGGAAGATCCGGAGAGATAGAGAAGAGAAGGGGTCGACATGTATGTCTTTGGTGGCGACACCGTCGGAAAATGATGGGTTACTAGCTGCGATGGATTCGCTGGGCCGAGAAGTTATGCCAAATGGGTTGGGTTTGGTGGATTCAGGGGTTTCGATGAGGCTTTGTAGGAGGTGTTTTTGTTGATATTTGAAGATGACACTGTAGAGTTTTACAATTAAGTTTGGCATCTCTACAGAGAGAGGAGAACGCCGGGATCTGGTTTGGAGTTGAGGATGATGATGTTGTTGGGAGAAGGGGATAAATGAATTTAAAGTCCTTCAAAGTTTGTTTTTATTTCTTTCAGTCCTTAAATCTTACTCAATTTATCAATTGAGTCCATCTCATAAAAGTTATAATTATAATTTTAAAACAAGTTATATGATGGAAGGATCAGTCCAAAATTTCTTTAAAAATACAAAATATAAAACAACACTGTTTTAATTGATTTAAATAACAATTATTATCACAACATCATACAAACTCTAAATTAAATTTTTATATGCACTTGTAAGAAGATTGTTAATTTTAATATGCTCTCTAAAATTTCCTTTATTTTAAAAAAAACATTTTTTTATTAAATTTTTTAAAAATAATTTTCTTATATAAAAAAAAAACATTGAAAGATTTCTAACATATATATATATATATATATATATATATATATATATATATATATAAAAGTATTAGTATTAGATTACGTTTGGGAACGCGGCTGCGGCTGTATTCTTAAAAAATTTGAATTTTTTTGTTGTTAAAATTTAATATAATTTGTATGTTTTGGATCGTTTTAATGTGTTGATGTCAAAAATAATTTTTAAAAAATAAAAAAACATCATTAGCATGTATTTTAACATAAAAAGTTATTTGAAAAGTACTCGCAACCATACTGTCGAACACGCTTTTAGTATAATAAGTATTGTGTTTGCTTGCTATTTACTCTCCGGATCTTGCAAAACACAAATAATGTGAATAATTTATATTTTTATTAATATTTGTATAGTGGATGGTTCTTGTACTTATTTCACGCTGATCATCATACCAACACGCAAGGAAGAAAGAAAGCTTCCAAGAAAGATGGCGCCATTCAATAACCATATATCCAAGCATTCTCACATTGAAAAATCAGTTGGTTTAATCGGTGGAATTACTGGTTTGGAGGGCAGCACCGTCTCGAGATATCATGGTGTTTTTAAAATTTTTAATTTTTTATTTAAATTATTTTTTTAATTTTTAAATTATTTTAATGTACGAATATTAAAATTTTAATTTAAACTACCACCGATCTTGAGAACATTAGTGCAGAATCACGGGGAAAATTTTTTGAACCAGAGAGTTCACGACCTTTACAGCCAGGCCGCCGATCCTTTTATCTCTTGATGTTCCCATCTTGGCTAAATTAAGGGCCTGCAATGAAGTTTTCTTCAAGGATAATGAACGAAAAAAGCCTATTCCTTAGCATCTCTACAGCATGAAGCAAGGAAGATCCTGCATAGTTTTGTTAGTGATTGAAAATTGCTAGGACCCAGGGGTGGTGGAGTCTCCATATTAGAGGCAGAAGATTTACATTGATGGAGTCTTGATCTAAAAGCAAAATACATGGGGCTTTCATTTACCCCAATTGGTTGCGATCCTTTCCATCTCTGAATCACTGAGGTTCCAATAAAATCTTATGGGATCAGAACCCTATTTTATGCGTTTACATCCTCAGAAATGGGAGCCTCATGTTGGCCCGTGGATGCATCTATTTCTATATAGATGATTGAAAGCTGTTTCTAAAGACGACATGGTAGAAGCAAGCTCAATGAATAAAAATGGTGGACTCCATTTGGCATTCTTCAAAGTCACAGCATAACTTTGTTCTTTGGCTTCAAGATGGATTAAAATATAGGTAAAAGCATTGCTAATCAGATCACCTGTGCATTCACAGTTACTGTGTATGTGGCATAGGCTATAAAATGCATCTGCTAAACTGCTCAAGGAAACTCTGCTGTATAAACTAACATGTATCATTCAAATATGTTGACACGGTAAAAAGCTCCATTGGCACCAGCAAGGAAATATATGCATCTGCATCCTTGCCGGGCAATGTAGGCATGGCTGCAGCGCAACCAGGGTTTCACCACTCCCACGTTTCCAAACAGGCACTAAAGCAAGCTATGCTGGATTCATGCATGAAACCTCAAACCGATCAGACAGAACTGATGTGAAAATTTATGTCATTCATTTCAATCCTACATGTACAATATTATGAACATCGAAAATGGAAACAAGAACAGAAGAAAGTCCCTGATATATGTAATTGAAGAAAAAATCCGTTGAAAATTTTGAAAAGCCTACTATCAGACAAGCACTCGGATAATTTACAAGAAAAGAAGAACAAACCCTTCCTCCCAGGTCCTAAATAATCAACTAATTAGGCTAACCAGCTGGAAGCTCTTGCTGCTACTTGAATATATTAAGCAGCTCTTTCCTCTCCTAACCTCTCCATTCTTTTTCTATCGTTTTGGCTCGTATTTATTTAATAAGAAAACTCATGACCTTTAAGGGATATATACTTTTTGACCCATATAGTTACATCCTCAGCACATACCCGAGCCTGTGGTGTATTGAGAAGCACGTCAAGTGTAGCGAACTCATGCACAGTATCCTTATAATCAAGAACAGGTGCGTCCACGTTAACTTTTCGCAGTTCCTCTGAGTAAGAAATGGCCCGGTCTCTCATAAAATCATGCTCTGCCACAATTGTTAGTGTTGGTGGCATGTACTTCAGAGGCGGCTGTCTTCCGGCAGTCAAAGGGTTGGCAGCTGGGTGATCCAGGCTGAATTGTTCCTTGGGTAGGAAAAGTTTCCATGCCAGCTTGCACATAGCCTTATCGTAGAAGTATGAGTTTGCCAGTTTAACCTCAGAATGTGTGGGAGTGCTTCCGATGAAGAAAGGAAACATGAGGACTTGCGCCACCACCTTGACAGGATCCAATAACTTTCCAGCCTCCACAGCCCTTCGTGCCAAATAATCTGCTATGTTCGCACCAGAGCTCACCCCAAGCAATACACATCTGTTCTGATATCAATACCAAGTCAGGGAAGACCACTTCATTAAAACAGAAGGAAAAGAAAGCTATTGAAAAATCTTAATGTCACCAAATTGAATAGCTATACGTATTTTTGTAACTTTTGGACAATCTTTTACCAGGTTACTAGAACAGAACCAACTCTTAATTGATAAAATAATCAACAAAAACAAATTGATGAGTAAATAAAACTTAAAATTAATGTGATTTTTTTCATGTTAATTATATGCTTGATGAACAGAACAGGCAAGTTAATCCAAGTGGATACCTGGAAGGATCTCCATGAGCAGCTAACCAAGGCTCGACCATAGAAGCACCAAAGCTATCAAAAATATGGCTTTGAGAATCCAATCTTCCACAAGCAGCCAAATTAGCCTGTTTTGCTAACCAATTAAGAACCTTGAACCCATCTTCAAAAGCCCCCGGATACTTGGTCTCTGGTGCCAATCTGTACCCAACAGCCACAACAATAACATCACACAGTTTGGCGATTCTCCTACAAAAAGCATCGTTTCCTACCGATTCATTGCTGCCGCTCACAAACCCGCCACCGTGAAACTGCAGCATCACAGGCAACTTCCGGTGAAATTTACCCGGGGGAGGCAAATAGCCGCCGTAATCATGGGTTGAAGGCAACGTGGAGGTGATAGCTGTGTCGGGTAGGAAAATGCGGAGGGAAAGAGAGGAGATGGGGTCGACATGGATGTCTTTGGTGGCTACACCGTCAGTAAAGGAAGGGTTGCTAGCGGCGATGGATTCGTGGGGTCGGGACGATACGCCAAATGAGTTGGTAGGTTTCTGATCAGTGAGAGAAGATAGAGAAAGGGTTTGTAAGAGGTGTTTTTGTTGATATTTGAAGAAGACGCTGTAGAGTTTCACGATCAAGTTTGGCATCTTTATTACTGTAGAGAGAGAGAGAGAGAGAGAGAGAGAG
>Ga0325411_1007445_pt1 | contig 11940 bp, 10 predicted proteins | sample PopdelMetagenome_13_FD_206181 | JGI IMG/M metagenome (GOLD analysis project Ga0325411, IMG submission 206181) | Populus deltoides microbial communities from Bellville, Georgia, United States - Xylem-PdIQD-R4 | ecosystem: Host-associated > Plants > Phyllosphere > Stem > Wood/Secondary xylem...
CACCTCCTCCTCCAAAGAAATCTCCACCACCTCCATACCACTACTCATCTCCTCCCCCACCTAAGAAGTCTCCCCCTCCACCATACCACTACACATCCCCACCTCCTCCGAAGAAGTCTCCACCACCTCCATACCACTACTCATCTCCTCCTCCACCAAAGAAGTCTCCCCCTCCACCTTATCACTACACATCCCCTCCTCCTCCAATGAAGTCTCCACCACCTCCATACCACTACTCATCTCCTCCTCCACCAAAGAAGTCTTCCCCACCTCCATACCACTACACATCTCCACCCCCTCCAAAGAAATCTCCCCCTCCTCCATCACCATCACCACCACCTGCATACTACTATAAGTCACCACCACCACCATCGTCATCACCTCCACCACCCTACTATTATTAGTCTCCACCATCCTTAACTCATTCTCCACCTCCTCCATACATGTATGCATCACCTCCACCACCAAAACACTACTAAGATGTTGTAGGGTCAATTTGAAATGTAACAACATGCAATAAGTTACTATTTATTTCCTTTTCTTTTGTTGTTTACGAAACAAATTAGGATTCCTAATTTGTTTAAATCATCTGTCTCTGTGCAATAAGGATCAAGATTGTAGATCCATGGTGAATTCTTTTGTACGGAGAAGTGATCATTGTAACATTTCTTTGTACCATTTTGCAATGTAATAGTTGTAATTGCTTTTGGAAGGATAAATATCACATTACATTTCTCTCTCTGTCGAAATTATATAATTTTGCTTCTTCCAAGTTTGAAAATCAATGTCTTGTTATTAAATGTCTGTTGGCCCTCCGTTGATTTCATTGTTTGCTGTGTCTTTTTCCATTAAAAACTCCTAAGACATATTCGTTAATTCAAGGGAAGCACGTAAAAGCGTAATTCGCATGTCCCAAGTATTTGTTTGTTCATAAAAACAACGATGTGCTTTTCCAAATTATTATTTTTTTACTTTAACCTAAGCCATGTATATTAGTACCTCTAATCGATGATAGTCTATTGAAAAACTTTCTAAACAGTAAACAATGTAGGAATTAATATAAATTAGGAGACAATGTGATTGTTTTATACACTTATTTTGGTCTAGGATTGATTAATTACGTATCTATTGTATTAATTATAATATGTTTAGATCAAATGAGGAATAACAGAGACGCATGTGTTTACTAGCTAGGTAGCCAGCTACAAATGGAAATATTCTAAAGAAATATAGGATAGGTCATGTACTTTGACTTATAAGTAAAGATATGGTATAGGCCGAATAGTGGATTGAAACGTTCGAGAGAGTTCACTTTATGCTCTAATCACTTTCAATACAAACCGAATATTAACAAGTGAACTTTATTTTATGTGTAAATAAACAAGTCAATTATGTCCAACAAAATTGTTCCAAGTAAACCACAGCCTAAATTTAATAACTATGCTATTGGTGTTGGGCTTCAAGTTTCTAAGAGATACTTTCCAACTTGATTCTTGGATCTTATTTAATTGATTTTGTCTTGAAAAGAAACTCTTATAAAAAGAAAAGAGTGCCTAAAATATAACTTCGGGGATTATGGTGCCACAAATAGGCCCAAGTCATAGATTTAGAGGTGAGTATGGGCTCCACAATCCAAAAGACATTATTTTCCAACAAAGCAAACCCGCAACATTATTCTACATGTGATCTTTGTAAACAAAAAACTACTTGTCCATGAAACTTCATGGAGAAAATCCCACTACCTATTCAACAATGTCCATGTACAGATTGTTCCATTCTTCTTCTTCTGTTTCGCATAATAGCTGTCGCACCCGACATCGCGGCGGACCTAAAACATTATCTTGAATTATGAAAAACAAACAGATATCTGGCATCTTGTTCTTTTAGGGGAAAAAGGTCTTATTTAAGGAGTTGCCACCTAGTATTACGGTCACTAGGAACCCTAACTGGTCATCAGAGATTCTATGACTCGGGATTGGTTACGTAAAATGGAAGATATTATCACCCTTTAAACGTTCTGCCTGAGACAGATTGCATTGCTGGTTTTGTCTTAAATTGCTAAATGTTTATTAGTGTATGATATGATAATTTGCTTATAATATTCCTGATTCTGGCGCCAGTGAATATTCATAAAAAAAAATATTTTTTTTACGCATGCACATATTTGTTTTATTTTTCAGCTAAATAAAATAAAATACGATGAATAAAAATAATATAAATTTAAACCGGTATTTTTATTCCTGACTCTTGCGTCAGTGAATAAACCAATAAATTTATATTATTTCTATTTATGCATATACATTTTTTATTTTTTCTACTTTTTTGTTTTTTTATTTTTTTGGGCTGGGCTCAGCTCAGCCCACATGGGCTGAGCTTGACCAAGCCAGCCCGGCCCGGTCACTGGCCCAAGCCAGTGATCCGGCTGGGCAAAGGCACGCACCACGCATGCGTGCAAGAGTTAATTAAATCCAAGCTGCGGTGACTTTACAATGAAAAATGGAAAAGAAAGGAATGAAGACAAACTTACCTGATCTGCAGACGTTGCTGGAGGCGATGAAGACGATGGGGATGTTAATGTTGGTTTCTGTGTCTCCTGCTTGCGTTTTCCTTTTGCTTCCCCTGTCTTTCTGTTTTGAACTTCTTCCTTTGCTTTTAACTTTGCTCGTCGCCCCGGTTATTGAGATGGAAGGGACGAAGACGATGATGAAATGCTGTCTCCTAGGTTTGTTTTTCATCTTTTAGCCCCTCGGTTATGTGATTCCTCCTTCGGTTTTTCAACAGTTTTTTCTTCGGTCTCTCCCTGGTTTTTTCGTGTCTGGGCTTAGCTTCCCCCCTGTCTACTGGGTTTTTTCCATCTGGGATTTTTAGCCTCTGGGTATTTTTTTTCCCTCCTTGTGCGCATCCCTTCTCTGGGTTTTTATAGTTGGCGAATGACATGCATTTCCCTTGGTAATGAAGACTCAGGACCGTTTATTGCAGGAGCAGTGATGGTAGAGGCGCCCGTTTCTCTAGTTTGGTGAGCGGAAGAAGACGAACAGTTCTCTTAAAACGACGTCGTTCGATTGCTAATGGCCATTTGTGTTTTGGTCCTTGATGTTTTGGAATTTTCATAAGCAAGCCCCTGGAAAAACTTTAATTGGATCCCTGCATTTTAGTGTATTTTACAAAACAGTCCTTGGACTCTAATCTGTTGCAATTTTGACCAGAATCACCCCTATACTTTGATAAGGTTTCAATTAAGTCCCTGATTTCATTAATTTAATTAAATCCAAGTCCAATTAAGTCTAAAACTTATCAATTCTCCAATTAAACCCTTGATTTGATTAATTAAATTAATTCCAAGCTCAATTAAGTCTCAAAACTTATCAATTCTTCAAGTAAACCCTTGATTGGATTAATTAAATTAATTCCAAGCTTAATTAGATTAATTCCAAAGTTTAATTAAATCCCAAAACTTCCAATCATGTTGTCCTTAACCCAAATTTCATTCTTCATTTATTTCATTTTACTTGTTTTTCATCATCATTATTTTTTTATCATCATCATTTTTTTAATCCTTTTCAGTAAATAAAATAATAATAATAATTAAAATAAAATGGTCAAAAATTGGGTTATGACAATAGCCTATATATATATATATATAAACGTCCGCATAATGGCTAAGCAATGGACTATAAAAACTGTAAGACGACCTCAATTTCTTCTTATTTGATTATTCTGTGGGCACCCTTTGGGAAGTGGATGAAGCCATTACAAATAGACTTAAAGCAACTTGCTTTTTGATCAATCACATAGCAGATCTTTCCTTCCATCGACAGAAAAAAAAAACTTTCAGCCACGATTGAATGCACAAGTACTTTTAGGTTGTTGACTTCATCATGGCCAACACAATTAACTCTCTTGTCTTAAGTAGTTCTGATTGGGATGCCACTAACTAATGGTTGACACATAAATGCACCAAACAACACGGAAGATCACTATATAAAGGGTTACAGAAGCGTATGCAAGTCACAGAATTACAGTTCTAAGAATTCAATTTCAGGTTATATATCAACCTTCAATTCCTAGAAATGGGTACTTGGGAAGGCCAGGGCATTGGCCTTTACAGCCTGTTTATATATGCAGTGGCATTTTGCCTTGTAGCCACTAGTGTGGTTACCTACCAGCCTTAATTCTTCGCTGCCGCCGCCACCTTACCACCCCAAACTCTTCTACAAACACTCATCTTATAAGTTACCTTCAATACCAAAACATGTTGCTCATCTTCCACACCATTACAAACCTCATCTTCCAAAGCATGAAAAATCTCCATCCTACCAGTACAAGTGATTAGTACTTAAAAGTACATTTTTATCAAGGTTTTATATCATTATTTTACACTTGAAGTATCAATAACTCCTTAACTAAAACATGTTTTATAATAACATGTCTAATAATATAAGATACCTTTAATTTGTAGTAAATGTTCATCTTAAATACAGGCCTATCACATAAATCAAAGGATTGATTGATGAGTTTAACTACTAAAATTGAGAAGACAAAGAGAGGGCTAAGCTTAGAAAAGAGATGTTAGTTCAGTCCAAACTGGAACACCATTCGACTATTGGATCATAACTGGAGCTGTAGAACTTGGATTTAGGTCTGGTTGATATGTATGGAAAGCTAAGACATAAGCCTAAAACTTTCATGCAGAGTTCAAGATTTAAAAGTGTAATTTTCTAGTTCAAATGGTAGCAATAACAGAGAAGTCAGAATCTGTCCTACAGCCCAGACACTGTTCAGTGTTCAGCCCATATCTCAAGTTCTAGAAGTCCAAATGCACCGATTCTTGTTTTGTTGGAAAGTTGAGATAATTTTCCTGAACTTTCATTAAGACTATCAGTTCAAATTCTGATGTTAACAATGACGTTTTGTTCAGACAAGAAGATAATGATTGTCACCAAGTCAAGATGTGGCCGCCCACTCAACAATTAGTCATCAAATCAATAGTTTCGAATTTTGGCCTATAAAAGGAGGCATTTGCCATGCATTTAGGCATCTTGGTTTTCAGATCAATATCGTGTTCTTACTCTCTCTCTCTCTCTCTCTCTCTCTTTATATTTTTGTAATGCTTAAATTTTGTTTATATTAATCTTTTGTTTATGCTTTTCATTTCCTTTCCTTTACTTAGTTAACTTATATCTTTTATGTTCTTATCTTGTTTATTTATGTTTTTCTCTTTCATTATGTTTAGTTAAGTTTATTATGTCAAGGTGAATAGATTGCACTAATGGTGTAAGAATAAGTATAGTGTAAACTCAACATGGACTTTAATGTTTGATACTAACATGTTTTGTATTTGTTATCCTATTCACTCTTAATACTTTGGCTGGTAAATGGTTAATCTAGATTTATGTTGTATAACCCTTGGCACAACAAATACTTGATCCTTTCATAACCAACTGTATGGTATAACCGACACCTGTGTTATGAAAGGAACTTGATTTGTTGTTAACATAAATTAACATCATGAATACCTGACAACATTTACAAGTATTAGCATTATTCGAATAAGTCTCGAGTCAGGACGTGCACCTCTTGTAAGAGCCTGGAACAGTTGGGGTTTTACTCGCTCACCTTGGCCCACAAAGTGTGCTTTTTGAGGGGTGAGGTTTCCTCGAATCCAAAAAAAAAATATTCAAATAAGATAACTAATGTAATCATGTTAACAATATATAATCCGATTGAAACTTTCTTTGTGTGTGGTTTCTAGTGGAGTAATAAAAAAGTTTATACTATACTTATTTGAAATACTATTAGTGGATCCTCTAACCTTAACAATTGTTTTATCCTTGTTTAATCCTTACATCAGTATATCCCATAAATTCTCATAATTCTTTGTTTTATTAAATATATATTATTTTTAATTTATATAGTTCACCTCCTTGTGGTTCGACCCCGGTCTTACCGGATTATTTATTACTTCGACACTCCTGCACTTGGGATAAGACATCAATCTTTTGATCGTGTCAACAAGTCACCTCCATCGCCACCAAAACATGTGTTGCATTTGTCATATTATTACAAATCACCGCCTCCACCTAAATATATGACACATTCACCTTATAATTACAAGTCACCACCACCAACAAAGCAATCAAAACATACTCCTAAATACTATTGCAAATCGCCGCCCCCGCCCCAAAAACACGTGGTGTCTTCACCATATTATTACAAGTCCCCACCTACACCAAAATATATAAAACATACACCTTATTATTACAATTCACCACCACCACCACCAAAGCATCATCAAGCACCACATTATTAGTACAAGTTATCACGCTCACCGTTGAAATCTCCACCTCCATCGTATTATTATAAATCTCCACCAACTCCATCTCCATCACCTCCTCCTCCATATTATTATAAATCACCACCCCCTCCATCCTCATCACCACCACCACCACCACCTCCATCTCAATCTCCTCCTCCCCCATACTATTATAAATCACCACCCTTTTCATCTGATCCACCACCACCACCTCCATACTACTATAAATCACCACCACCTCCTTCTTCATCTCTTCCCCCTTCATACTATTATAAATCACCTCCTCTACCATCCCTATCATCACCATCCCCATTCTATTATAAGTCATCACCACTACCATTATCATATCCTCCCCCTCCTCGTTATTAAACATCCCTTCCACCCACTTCATTTTAATTATATACTACAACAACCATCTGACCATTTTCCATTAATCACTTCCTCCACTATCTGAAGGATACTAAGCTTATGTGTGCTTTCTTATTGATTAATTCACTATTTCAAATTGTAAGTCATTATTTCATTTATTTGTTTTGTGTGAGAGTTTTTGACGTTTCCTTGTTAAAGGCAAGCGTTTTGTTCTAAAATAAGGTTTGAAGAGAAGATATTCGTGATGAATTTTGTTGTATGATCTGTTTTTGGTTCCAATTCTTCTACTTAATGAAATATTAACACAATCATTATCGCACGTGTGCGGCGTCGCGGCGATCGTCCATCATCTCTTAGGGAAAATGGTAGAGTCTATTTGGCAAATATGGAGAGACAAGGAATTCTGGTCTCTTATCGGTAAAATATGGACTGGAGTCGCCACCTAGTATTCTAGTCACTAGGAACCCTAACTGGTCTCAGAGATCGGGTACGAAGACTGGTTGCGTAAAGGGAAAGTATTAGCACCCCAAATATGTCCTACCTAAGGTAGGCTACATTGTTTTAATGTCTGATAAAATCTAAGATTTGGTTGCGGTTTCTAATGGTTGGTTCTATCTGTCTAAGCTTTTAAAAAAAAGCTCTTCTTTGTAAGGAAGTTCTTATCTTAATAGGGTAAAACCTAATTGTTCTATGTTGTCAGTAAAAAAAACTTTTTAATATCGAGAATACATTTTACGTATAAATTCATAATCTCTGATACTAAAACAAAACAAAACAAAATTTTTGTTGTTTTTGAAATTTTGGCCAATATTCTCTTGACTTTAATAAACTGGTTATAGCCAAAATGCATGTTAAAACATTATTTTTTGGTGTATGAAAAACACAATATGATTTTTTAGCTTTGAGACACTTGGCCATATGCACAAAAACATGTTTTTCTTTTTTTCAAATTTTTTTGTATTTTTGGAAGTTTTGACGAAAACCGGGTATTTTAATACCGGATTCGTATTGTTGAAATGACAAAAAAAATAGATCAAAATTAAACAAAACATAAATAAAAAAGTGGGGAAATCACAAATATTAAACAATATTTTTTTTTATTTTTTTTGGAAATGGGCCGGACTCGACCCAAAAGCATGGGCTGGGCCGAACCTGGCCCACCTACGTGGGTTGGGCTGGTGCTGCCAGCCCATTACAGTGGACCTCTCCACTATTCACATGCAACATGATCAGTGGAGAGGCAAACACAGAAGGAGAAGAAGGAGGTGGAGGAGGAGAGGGAAGAAGGTTGACCTGTGGTGGCGTCGAGGCGGTGCTGATGGTGGCGGTGGCACTGTTGTCGAAGTGGAGGGACTGCGGTGGCCGGCGATGCTTCTCCTTCTTCTTCCTCTCCCTCCTCTCTTTTTTTTCTTTCTTTTTCTTTCCTTTTTCTTCTCGTTTCCCCTGTTCTTTCTCTCCTATTCTCTTTGTCCTCTCTCTTCTCTCCCTTTTGTTCTTTTTTTTTTCATTTCTTTTTTTTTTGTGCTCCCCTGTTTTTATAGGCGAAAACAGGGGAGACATATGGTTGGGGCGGCCACTGTGCTGTCGCCCCTCCAACACGTGGAAAGTGGTTGGCGTCTTTTTGGAAGGAGTCGGTGTCTTTTTGGATGGAGTCGGTGGCGGTGACAGAGGAAGAAAAAAGCTTCTTCTTCCCCTGCTTCGCATGTCCAGGGGAAGAAGAAGACCCATAGTGCCGTTCAAAATGGCATCGTTTCGGCCTCTTTATTATTTTATTTTTTTGATGAACGGTATATGAAACGGTGCTGTTTCATTTAAATGAAAAGGCAATAAAATGTTTCAGAGTTCACATTGGTCCTCAATTTGTGATTTGTTCAATCGCGTCCTCAATTGCAATTTTAATTGTAAAAATCAATTCAATTACATCCCTTCCAAAAATCAGACAGTGGCCCTGAAGTTGGCCGCCTTTTTCACTTTGGTCCTTGGTATTGAATTTATGCAATTTGACCCTCAATTAAGCAATAAACTTCTAATTTTTTCAATTTGGCCCTTGATTCGGTTTTAATTACAGCCCCTCTATTTACACGCCTTTTCCAGTTTGGTCCTTGGTTTCGAATTTCTTCAATTAAGTCCTTAATTGGCCATCAAACTTCAATATTTATGCAGTTAAGCCCCTGATTTGACCAAATTAACTCTCAAAAATTATATTTTGACACCAGAACTTTAATTTCTTTCAATTAAAGCCCAAATTAACTCCAAAATCAATTTTTCTTGCAATCAAAACCTCTATAAATTCAATTAAACCTTTAATAAAATTTAATTGAGTTCATAAATATCTGATTTTGAACTTTTCTTCCTCAAATTGCATTTTCTTTGTCAACAGAGCTCTCATCAGTTAACAAAAACCGTCAAATTTTAATCTTTGCATTTTTGAACCTCCTCAACCAAATTTTGACCATTTTCTGAGTGTTCTGGCATCCTCTTTTCACTATTATATTTTTTGATAATATTTTTTTGATTTTTTTATATTTTTTTAAGAGAAAAAAATGTGAATTGGGGAATGACCCAAAAATAACTTATGACAATCATGAAGATAATTGTTTTGCATCACCATATTCGGTGCTATATACATTATACATGCACACACATTATTAACACACATGAAATCTTTTAATTTAAAAATTCTAAAGAGATGAATAAAATTGTAACTTGATTTGAAATAAACAAACAGATTATCAAACTCTCACTCTCTTTTATTATTTTTTTCATCATTACAAAGAAGAAACTCTCTAGGCGTGGATCATGGAGACAAAATAATATAAATTGGTCCATGATACTTCCCACTGGTTAAGCTCATGCATGCATGTTTTTCTTATATTTAAATCAACATGATGGATCTTATCTTTTTTAGGCAGATTGAATTACCTAGAATAGGAATCGAATAACGTAGAAAGAAAAATTTATGAAAAAAAATATATCAAAATAAAACCCTAATTGTATTTTATTTCATTCACTTTTTTCCAATCTTTAGAATAAGAAAAAAAATATAGAAATTTTGAGCTTAAAATAGAAAAGATGCTCTTTCACCAAGAAATCAAAGTTGTGGGTCAATTAAGAGCTAAATTGAAGAAATTCAAGATCAAGAATCTTTTCGCAAAAGGTGCACGAACTCAGGGGGCAAATTCAATTGAAAAGAGGGGTGAAATTGAAGAAATTAGAAGTTTGAAAGTCAATTGAAGACAAAATTTAAAATATCCAAGACCAAAGACCAAGATGAAAAACGTGCTAGAATTAGGGGGTGCTTTTAAAACTTAGCAGGGATGAAATTGAATTGATTCGTATAATCAAAATTCAATTGAGAACTTACTTGAATAATTGAAAGTTTGAGGGCTAAAATTAAAAGAAAGTTTAAAACCTAATTTCATCCTAAACACCAAAACCACGTCATTTCATTTTGGTCAATGCCAAGTAAAAAATAAAGTCAAACAACACATCATCTGGCTATTGTTCATCATCTTCCCCAATGAACTTGAAAATGACACCTTTAATGCCACCTTTCCAGCTCTCTCTCTCTCTCTCTCTCTCTCTCTTATATCTTCACCATATAAGAAAAGAAACATAACACTGTCATGACCTAACAATGTATTACACCCTCAGCTCAAAAACCCTTGATTTTTCACCCAAAAAGTCAATGAAAAAATGGCTTGAATCTCTTGGCCCGATCAGCCTTACAACCTGGTTTTACAGGCCCAGGTTGTTGGTTTGTGGCCTCAAGACCAATAGGTTCAGCCCATGTGGTGGGTCAGGTCCAAACTCAAATATAAGAGTGTGTTTGGCACACTATATTTTTCCTTAAAAAATAAGGTCATGTTTGGCTCCTAAAGGCACATTTGCCAAACATGCCCTAAAGGTATTTTTAATGCCTCTAATTTTATGCTAGAAGCGTGTTTGGAAAACACACACTAAGCCTTTTCCTTTGTTTTTAATTCGTCTATATTTGTGTGCCTGGCCAAACATACCCTTAAAATTTTCAAAATAAAGAATCTGAAAAAGTTTAGGGATCATTTTCAAATTATTTGTGGGTTCCTCGTGTGTTTTCCCAACTTTTTTGTTTAATATCATATTATAGATATACACTGTAAGATAGAAAAATACTGATTTTTCTCCAAAATTTCAAAAAAATCAAAAATTCAAAACAAATTCCCTTTGTTTCTAGAAAACTCTAAAACATGTTTTTCTTCAAGAATTTCATTTAATATTGGGTTGTACATTTACACTGTAAGATATGGATCCAGTATTAAAAATACTCGATTTTCTCTGAAATTTCAAAAACATATCTAAAAAAATTCAAAAAAATCCTCATTTAAAAAACACAAAAAAAAATATGTTTTGTTTTCGTGTATACGACAAAATTTTAAAGGCTTTTCATGCATATTTTCTACGAAACAAAATCACATTTTATCATGTAAAATGAATATTGTAACCAGTTTATAATTATCTATTAGGATTTGGTCAAAATATAAAAAATATCACAACAATTAATTTATTTAATTAACATTTGAAGTGTTAGGATTTAGTTGTAGACTTTTCGGATAAAACATATAAGGGTATGTATTTAGTTGTAGACTTTTCGGATAATGGACTATGTAGACTCTAATAGCAACCAATTCACAGGTCGAAGTGCAAATTATCTATCACAAGGTCCACATATATACGTATAAATGTCGTTGATTTGTGGGCTCGTTTGTGTTCGGCTTGGAGTTTCTGAAGAGTTATTCTCTTCCTTGAATATTGTTAGATCTTATTTAAATTGATGTTTTTTTCCTGAAAAGAAACTCAGAGAGACTAAAATCATCTTATCTTGTGGGGGATAATGGTGCCATAAATAGTCCCAAGTCATGGATTTAGAGGTAAGCATGGGCTACACAATCCAAAAGACATCCATTTTCCAACAAAGCAAACCCTCAACATTATTTCATGTGATCTTTGTAAAGAAAAACTACTTATCCGTGAAATTTTATGGAGACACTCTGACTTCAAATTTCACTATGTCCATATACAGATTGTTTCATTTGGTTTAATTGCTTGTTTATTCTTCTTCTGTTTCGCGTAATAGCCTATATAAAAAAAAAACGTATGCATAATAGCTGAGCAATGTACTAAAAAACTATAACGAAGACCTCAAATTCTTCTCATTTGATTATTGTGTGGGCAACCTTTCGGAAGGGGATGAAGTCATTACAAATAGATTTAGAGCAACT
>Ga0325411_1007446_pt1 | contig 11940 bp, 5 predicted proteins | sample PopdelMetagenome_13_FD_206181 | JGI IMG/M metagenome (GOLD analysis project Ga0325411, IMG submission 206181) | Populus deltoides microbial communities from Bellville, Georgia, United States - Xylem-PdIQD-R4 | ecosystem: Host-associated > Plants > Phyllosphere > Stem > Wood/Secondary xylem...
TTAAAGATTATTTAATGGTCATATTTTTTAAGAGAAAAAAGTTGTTGTTTGAGGTTTTAAATTATATATATTGAACTAGAATGATTTTTTAAAAATTACAATTTTCTTAATTGGATATTTCCACAAATTTTCAATAATGGAAAGGTGACATTAACTAATTGAATATGATCTTAAGTTTACAAATAAATAAAACAATATATCATTTATAAAATCTTGAATGAAATAACAAAAAAAAAAACATAAAGGTACACGCAAAAAGAAGGATGATATGTTTTATTGTATTTATAATTTAAATAAAAAAAAGCACAGAAAAGAAATTCAACAAATTAAATTATTAAAAAATTTAGAAATAATAATGTGGAAGAAATAAGAGGAGATGGGCCTAGACTTGAGCCCAAATGCTTCCAGCCTCTGTCCGGGAGTCTTTTGACAAGCCACGAGGCTTAACATAAAAACTTGCAAAAGTTGAACGTAGAAAAGATCTACTAATCAATCTGTCTCTTTAAAAAATTTACACCACTTTAAATGGTTCGGAAATCAATCTTTACATGGTAGAAAACTCAAAATCCTAAATTAAATTAAAAAATAAATAAATTAAATATGAAATTAAACTTAAAATCTAAAATAAAACATTAAATAATAAAAATGGCTTCAACAATGAAAACAAATTCATACACTCACGGACTCAGTGAATGTTGTTCGACTGCAGTTTACTTATTATATGTGTACGTACAAAGGATTTTATTCCAAATTAAACAGGAAGTGTTGCCATGAAAATCACGAGCTAAGTAGATGCCTGCAGAATAAAGGCTTACCTTGCGACCAAAGGGAAAGTAATTTATTCTGGAAGTCCAACATTTCCTCTCTTCTGTACCTTGTAAGTAAATATCATCGTTCTACAGGAATTCTTTACAAGATTTTCGAGCAGCGATGGAAAAAGTAAAATATTTGTGGAACCAGCAATATTTCTAAAACAACTCATGTTAAAATAATTATATAGGATTTAATTACTTTTCCTCCTCAAATTCATTTATCTAGCTCGTGTATCAATCACCAAATGCTGAAAGAAGAGAGAATAAGTCACTGTAGAAGGGAGATAGAAGAAAAGGATTCATTTTGGCCAACCACTCTTCCGCACAAAAAATGTCTTTTTTATTTATTTATTTATTAGATTCATCTTTTATAGGGAGTTCAATGAATAATATTGTAGTATTTCCTTTTATATCAGGTTTATTAAGTTTTTTTATTTAATTTTTTTTAGACTTATTAAAGGCTATTTTAAGGTTGAGAAGGAGGTTATTATGGTTTCCAATATATATTTTATGTTATTACAAGAGAAATTTAGGTGTTTGCAGTCAAAAAAATCATGTTGTTATAATAATAATAAAAAAAAAGTGCATGTTTCATCAAGACAAGAAAAAATGCATAAATTAAAAATTAGGATTTTAACAAATAAATAATTTTTTTTTCTTTCAAAACTTCAATCCTTTAAACTCTTTTGAATATTTATTTTAATTTCTACATAAATATTAAATAAAAATTGGGTTTGAAGTTGCTTGAGCTTTTACCTTTGTTCCATTTTTTATTACACACATGTTACTTTTAACTAGAAAGACTCTTTGCAATTTATATTTATAAAATATTTGTATGTACATTTATTTTTTACATTTTACTGTGAAGATCAACTTATAGCATTAGTCTTTAATTAATGTTCATAACTCTTTTTATAATTTATCAGTTTATATATATTTAAATTTATTATATTAAACACATGTATAATTAATCTTTAATTTGATCATCCCGTCAATGTTAATGTTTTTTTTTAGTTGGAAATTAACTTTAAATTATTCTCACAGCGTAGTGTTGACACAATACTAGTATTAACTCCATGATAAAAATTACTAGAGTCCTAAAAAAATGATTCATTTTATTAATTTTCTTATCCATGCCATAAACTTTTCATAAAGTTTAATTTGCTTGTGGATAGAGAAAGTAATTTATTCTATATTTTTTCTTGCAGAGATCCCTTTATAAAGGTTTGAATTGTGATGAGAATAAACAATTTCATATATTTATACGTTACATTATAAAGTTTATAGCCTCGCAAAATCTTAAAAAAAAAAAAGCACAGTTTTGAGGCATAAGAGCTCGAAACACTTCGCAATCTGGTAATATTTTGGCTTCAACTTGTGAGTCAATATGTAAGTATGATTTTATTTATGCATTTCTTATATAAAAGTTGATGTTATTTTATCAAGCTTCTTGTAGAGATTGGTTGGCTTAAGAAATGCAAGTTATTTCAATAACGCTATGTTACATATTTATATGTTGTTTTTTTTTTATTATTATTATTATGATGTTTTTAGGATTTATCTTGATTCTCATCCTTTTATGAGGCATTTTTCCCCCTTTTTGTGCTGATAATTAAGTAATTACATTATGTTAATTATTATATCCAACTCCAACACTTTTAATTTTAATGGTGGTGTTGTACTATTGTAACTCAAAGATCTCGATCATAGACAATAAAAACTTAGAAAATATAGTTATGTGGAGCTTCTTTATAAATATTATCTCCAATTAATAGATAGCCTACATCCACCCACGTTTTACGATTTCTTACTCCTCCATGACAGCTGCTATGCTCTAAATAAATTTATTTCATATAAACCATATAACACTTGGTTAATTGACTGGTATTTAAAACAAAACAAGCATCCTTTATTTCAAGTGAACACGATGTTTTAGCAGGTTACCATCTATAATGTAAAAGTAACTGTATTAATTTGTTTTCTTTAATTGTATATTATATAGAAAATTTGAATCAATTAGAGAAACATTAATGGATTTTTTAACCAAAACCTTTGAGGGGGGAATTTCTCACAACATATATATTGTTAGTTTTTTATGTTTAAATTAAAAAAAAAATCATGTTACAAGATTTAGATTAAAAAGTTATTATTAGTTTAATTTTTTTTGGTAATCATAAACCAAGAAAAAATGCAGGAAAACGTATGAAACACTAGCTTAATCCATATAAAAGGTACTTAAAATGTAGATGCAATTATGATTAGGTGGTGATTCTATCTATAGTTATGTTAGTAACAAGTTTATAAAAGTAGAGGTGATAATAATAATAATAATATTGATAGTGATGATAAAAGTTGAAGGGACACTAATTAATTTGATTGTCATGACAATTATTATAAGATAGTAATGGTAATAATTATTATAAGATAGTAATGATAATAATGGTGAATTTAGTTGCAAGTGTCAGTTATAAAAGCAGTGATGATAGTGAGATATTAATTCAAAAAATGGTTTATGTTGGAATTTGATATATATAATTAGGAGTTGGTTAGCTTTTTTTCTTTTCTTTTTTTTTTTAATTTTGTTTCAATTCTATATACTTAATTCTTAAAAATAAATAAATGTTCTAAATAATTTATTTTGATTAATAACACATGAAAAAAAAAATATAGAAACAACTCGAAAAGAATGTGATCAAAAGAAAACTTTAACGCAATATATATATAGATGTTAATTAAACAAAAATATTTGGAAAACAAAATGTTAAGTCATTAAAAAAATATTTATAATTAATTAATGTTTCAAGTAATGATAAAATTCAATATTATAAACAAAATATTCAATGTTCACAACATCAAAATTGGCCTTTATATGATGATGAGACCTTCGACAAGTACTATATATAGTAAAATTGAAGCAAATCTTTTTTCTTTTTTCTTTTTTTACCACGGGTTTGATGATATATACTTCATGAGCACAATGACCCAAGTGCTGATGATCAACCAAGTATTTGTGGTGGATAAAACAATTATAAAATGATATTTGTTTATAAATAAATAAAAATTGTAGTAAGACTTTGAGAGAGAAACTAAAAGAATATTTTCAAATTAAAAACAAAATCTCAATCATAATTTCTTGCAAAATAATTTTTTTTATTTGTTTTACCTAAATCAATTTATATATATTATGTACTCTGGATAATTTTAATTTATATATGATATTAGAAAAAAATTGGAAAAAGTTTATATTATATGAGATCAATCACAATCAAAATTCTTGAAATTATTTAAAATTTAATTTTATAATAGTATGTCAGTTAATTATGTGTCATTTACACACTTAGTATTTTTTTAATTTGATCCTTTTCCAATAAAAAAATTAAATTATGTTATATAATTTGTAACATTTATTTTAAGATTCTAAAGCAATAAAACACTTAAGTTGAATATGAATTGAATGAATGTTGCTATATTTTGTTGTTGTTTATTTGTTATAATTGTATGATTTAAAAAAAAATCAAGCTATATCTTTTTGTTGTTTCCTTATTAAAATTATATTATTTTAAAAAAAATCAAATGCCAAATGACACTATAAATCTTTAAAAAACATTATTGTTATATATATATTGAACTAGAATGATTATTTAAAATTAAAATTTTCTTAATTGGATATTTCCACAAAATTTCAATAATGGAAAGGTGACATTAACTAATTGAATATGCCCTAAAGTTTACAAATAAATAAAACAATATATCGTTTATAAAATCTTGAATAAAATAGAAAAACAAAAAAAAACATAAAGTTACACGCAAAAAGAAGGATGATATATTTTATTTATTTATAATTTAAATAAAAAAAATCACAGAAAAGAAATTCAACAAATTAAATTATTAAAAAATTTAGAAATAATATATATGAAAGAAGTAAGAGGAGATGGGCCTAGACTTGAGCCCAAATGCATCCAGCCTCTGTCTAGCGAGGTGAATTTGGGCTGGCATCCAAGTGTATTTAACTTTCTTAAAAAAAAAAAAAAAATCATTCATGAACAATGGATAATTCAACGTCCACACATCATCTCCGTTCATTTTCTTGCCTGAAATCCGGGAGTATTTTGACAAGCCACGAGGCTTAACATAAAAACTTGCAAAAGTTTAACGTAGAAAAGATCTACTAATCAATCTGTCTCTTTAAAAAGCTCACACCACTTTAAATCACTCTTTACATGGTAGAAAACTCAAAATCCTAAATTAAATTAAAAAAATAAATTAAATATGAAATTAAACTTAAAATCTAAAATAAAACATTAAATAATAAAATTAGCTTAAACAATATTTTCAAGTCTAATTCAAGGGCTTATTTTTATATATAACCGAGACCATAAAAGTTTTTGATCAAATTTATGTGTGATCATATCGAATGTTATGGGTTTTTTTTTTACTAAATTAATTGTATAACATAAATAGATTTCTCCTTGAGCTTAACTATCTCCCACTAATTCATAAATATGTCTATCAAACTTTCTGCAAAATCTGACTTAGAATATCCATAATTGACTGTAAAAATCTACCGGTTTTAAAGTGTTTACATCACTATTTTTTTTTGTATTTTAAAAATATTTTTTAAAAAATTTAAAATTTTTTTATTTTAAATTAATAATTTTTTAATATTTTTACCTTTGAAAAAATATTTTCACTTGGATAATCATAAACTCTTCTTTTCCGCTTATTGAATTTTTAAGGGTCGCGACAGGGACTGAGCTGGAATTATATAATAGGAAGGGCCAAAACTTAAAATATAATTTATTATTAGGAAACTTATCTATTTAAAATAAATATATATTATATTATCCTATATTTAAATACATATTTTGCAGGGGCTCGGGTCCCTGCCCGCCTCCTCCTGATTCCGCCCCTGGGTCGCGATGTCGTCGGTGCCACAAATACTACTTATAATTTTATAAGTTTCTCCATGATACGTTAATTGTGCTAAGATTTGGATACTTTTGGTGTGCAGTAGGTGTAATCTAGTGAGATAGTTTTTATAATATAACTGAAGGATGATTAATTGACACAGCGTAACATGATAAGACAAAGTATGCACAAAGAAAATAGAGTTTTCCAAAAACGAGTGAATTTTTTATCTGATATCGTACATCTCTTTATCTCTTTATAAGCTTTATAACTCTTTAAATTGTCTAAAATTCGATCTTCACATGAAAGAAAAATCAAAATCTTAAGTCGAATAGAAAATAAAAATCTAAATTTAATTTTAAATAAAATAATAAAAATAAAAATAAAATTAACTTAAATAACATCTTTCGATCTTAATTTAAAAATTATCTGAACCTATAAATATATGATGATTACAACCATTTGATTCCAATATAAAATTAAGCTTGTAAAATATCTTGCTAACAACCAAATTAAAAATTTATAAATTTATTTAACAAAGCTAATCCCATGGCGCATAAATGTTTTTTTTTAAGACTTGTTCATGAATAAGCATACTTAAGGGACTGTATAGGAGTGTAATTGTGGTTATTTTTTAAAATATTTTTTATTTTAAAATGTATTAAAATAATTTTTTTTATTTTTTAAAAATTATTTTTTAAATCACCGTATCAAAATAATCCAAAACATTAAAATAAATTATTTTTTAATAAAAAAATTAAATTTTTTAAAAACACAGGTTAGCCAGTGTTCCTAAATACTCTCTTAGACTTTTTATTGATTCGTAGTTTACTATTCGAAACTCTTAGTTTTTTTCAAACTTACCTACATCATTATTAAATAGAAACGTCTATTAAAATCCATAAAGTATATGTATTGGAATAAAAAAAAAGTATATAGTTTCATGATCATAAGCCCTGCGATAATAAATTAAGAAAAAATAATGTACAAACAAATTTTTGTATGAAATGATGTCTCAAATTGAAATTAATAACATAAAAACAAACACATACACAGGCTCACTGAATGTTTGACCTCAGTTTACTTATTATATATGTACAAAGGATTTTCTTCCAGAACAAGAAGTGTTGCCATGAAAATCACGAGCTAATTTAGTAGATGCCTGCAGAATAAAGTTTTGCCTTGCGACAAAGGGAAAGTAATTTATTCTGGAAGAACAACATTTCCTCTCTTTTGTAACTTGTAAGTAATTATCGTTCTACAGGAATTCATAACAAAGTTCTGTACTTGTTGTATTAATTCTTTCGATCAGTGATGGCAAAGCGAAATATTTGTGGAAAACCAGCACCTCTCAAACAACTCATGTGAAAATTATAGGATTTTACGTTTCGGTTCTAAAACTTCACTTCACTTGCGTATCAATCACTGAATGATGAGAGAGGAGAGATTAAGTCAATAGAGAAGGGAGAGGAGGGAAAAGGATTTTGGCCGGATACACTTCTAAAACGAACTCAAGTTGACGGAAAATTATAATTAAGCAGCACAGTCCCCATCGATCATTGCCCTGCCGCATAAACTCTCCAGGTATGGTTTTGGATATTATAGAAGCAGGTTGGTTTGAGAATTTTTAATTATTTTTCTTTGTTAGAAGAAGGATGGGTGTGCAAGAAAATCTAAAATAGTAATACAAAATTAAAAAGAAAAAAAATATTGAGAGAAAGTTATATTTTTATTAAGTATTTCTTTCTAATTAAGCTCTCATAAATATTCTTTATATATATATATATATATATATATATATATATATATATATATTTTAGTAATGCTAAATTACAAGCTCATTTATAAATATTAAATCCTAGACAATTAAAAAATTAAACTAATATAATTTTTTTTAATCTGAATAAAAATTATATTCTACATATTTAAACTAGTTGATCATTTCTTTAATCGGTCGATCATTTTAATTCATTCCACCTGGTTGTTCTGTCTCTACCAGTCAACTTGTTCCTAGCTGGTTGACCGGTTGAACTAATTTTTAGAAATTAATATGCTTTAACATTCTTGCCATCCAGAGAACAAGAGTTTTGGGGTGTAATTAATGTAATTAGAGCAGATCTAAGCACAAATCAACTTCAATGTTATTAATGCTTTTAATTTACTGCTTGTGTTGTTATCTGAAGTAACCAAAACCACCATGTCTGCAAGAAGCTGAAAATGGTCAATTTGTTAAGATCCATCGTTTTCAGTAATATAATGATCTTGTTTTTCAAATAATTTGTGACTGATTCTGTATTTAGTAATAGCTAGTACTCTGTTCGTTGTTGCATTAGTTAGATTTTGTCTCTGGTTTTTTTTGGAATCTTTACTAGAGCTGATTTCATTACTGGAAAAATTAAATTAGATTGCACCTTTTGTTGAAGGCAAACCAAAGGACATAAGATGGATATCAACAACTTGTCCAAACGTGCTCAAGACTTGTGGAATGAATGGGAGTTTCGCTCACTGATTTTGTTAAGTCTCTTTCTCCAAATCTTGCTCGTCGTCATTGGAAATCGGCGGAAGTACAGCAGTGGAATCGGGCTCGAATGGTTTGTCTGGATAGCATACTTGTCTGCGGATTGGGTGGCAACTTTAGCATTGGGTATTGCTTCCCGTAGCCAAGGAGGTTTGGAAACAAATCCCACCAATCCGACTCCAAACTTCATTCCATCATTTTGGGCACCAATACTCCTTGTACACCTTGGTGGCCCTGACACTATAACTGCTTATGCACTAGAAGACAACGAAATATGGTTAAGGCATATTCTCCAGCTAGCAATTCAAACTGCTGCAGCTTCTTATTTCTTGTTCAAATCATGGGGTAAGGATCCACTCATATATATAGCCATTCCCGTTTTTGTTGCTGGAATTACCAAGTATGGAGAAAGGATTTCGGCTCTTTCGCAAGCTAGCTCCGAGAAGTTTAGGGCCTCCGAAATTGGAAGAAATTTCAATAGCGATTTGAGCAAGAAATTTCCATCTGTTGGCTTATTTGACATGTCTATTGGAGACGTGAATAAAGGTTTAGAATTTAACTACATAATACCTGAGGCTGTGTATCTCTATGAAGCACATTTTTTGTTTCAAATCTTCAAGATACTTTTCGCAGATATCGGCCTTACCCATAGTAGCTATATGGTCAGCTATCATATCCTAAGTAGCAAGAAAGCCACAGAAGCCTTCAAATTGACAGAAGTTGAGTCGGGATTTATGTACGATGTGCTTTTTACAAAGGTGAGAAGGCTCTGTTTACGGCGTACTATTCTTCGCTTCATCAGTTTCCTGTCTTCTACTTCTGCATTGGTGACCTTCTCGTTAATGATCGCGAACAAGCATGCCTATCCAGAAACAGAGGTAATTATATCATACATCTTGCTGGGCGGTGGAGTTGTTCTTGAGATATATGGAGTCATCATGCTACTCTTATCTGAATGGGCTATGCTTCATCTTAGCATGCTAAGAAAGCCTTGGGCCGATTCTGTCTATCGAGCTATCTATTCCGACAGGAACAAAGGGTGGGAAAGATACATGGCACAACATGACTTAACAGATGCTCAAATAATCAAGAACGGAGCTTTGTGGAAGATGGTCCTAAATTCATTGGTACGGAAACCAACACCCAAAGTTTGTTTTCTGGAGTTGATAGGCAAGTTTCAAAGGTGGGAGGTTATCAGCGATGGATTAAAAGAATTAATTTGGGAATACGTCTTAGATAAACGTTTGAGATATAATCATGAAATGCCTCAACCTGATCCTGGCATGAATGATTTGAAGGAGATATTGGCTGAAAGAGGTGATCAGGTACTGAAAAGCATGGGATGCTTGGAAGAATTTCGATGGGCTGTGGTTGGAATAGACTTTCATGGGAGCCTCCTTTTATGGCACATTGCCACTGATATTTGCTACCATGATGATATTCGCAAAAACAAAGTTGATGCATATAATCCTCCATCTTGCAAAATGAGCAGATCCTTATCTAATTACATGTTTTATCTTCTAAGTAAACGTCCAAATATGCTACCTAAAGCGATTCGTGAAGTACCAATAAAGCAAACCGGCATTCAACTCACCGAATTCTCGTGGTGCTGGAGATCGGAAAAAATAACACCCACTGATTGGGATTCTGAAGAGTTCATGAAGGAGATAAAAAAAAATGGAAGCAATGTGTCAATGCTACATGATGCTTGCAAGCTCGCCAAGGAATTACAATCTCTGGAGAATAATTGGACCAACGAAAAAAAGTGGAGGATGATAAGTCAAATATGGGTGGAGATGTTGACTTATGCAGCATCTAACTGTGGATGGAAAGAGCATGCTCAAGCACTTACACGTGGCGGGGAGCTCCTCACTCGTGTGTGCCTTCTCATGGCGCATCTGGGTTTAAGCGAGCAGTGTCTAACAACTGCAAGCACCAGTTCCTGGGAAGCTCATGATGCATAGTTTTAAGTCTTGCTACTATAAATTTCAGTTGGTTGCTCTTTTTCTATGTTTGAAATATTGTTTGATCCAGTTTGAGAGTCTTCTTTACACGGAGACTAGTTTTAGGACTCTTTATTTCATTTCATCATTAGTATTGTAGTTTGGTGTGGGATTTTCTTGTGTAAAATTTTGTAATTTTTTTTAAAAATAAAAATGTGGCCCTGTGGCCTACATCAGGCTTAGCACTCACTTGAAGAAAAAAAAAAAAAAACCCAGGAATCTTAAGGAAGATGTGCAAAATTTAAGCGTATTAGAAATTACTTGATAAAAGCTTTTGCAACACTCTGATTTGATTTGGGGGAACAGAAGGCATAAAGCCACAGACAAGGGTTGAAGCTCAACCAATCAGTACCAAGAAAATAACACGAAAAGCCCATAATTGGAACACTTTAAAATAAATAAATCTACCATATTTGCTTCTTTTTATTTTTCCAAGCTGATCATTAAAGATTATTTAATGGTCATATTTTTTAAGAGAAAAAAGTTGTTGTTTGAGGTTTTAAATTATATATATTGAACTAGAATGATTTTTTAAAAATTACAATTTTCTTAATTGGATATTTCCACAAAATTTCAATAATGGAAAGGTGACATTAACTAATTGAATATGATCTTAAGTTTACAAATAAATAAAACAATATATCATTTATAAAATCTTGAATGAAATAAAAAAAAAATAAAGGCACACGCAAAAATAAGGATGATATATTTTATTTTATTTATAATTTAAATAAAAAAAAATCACAAAAAAGAAATTCAACAAATTAAATTATGAAAAAATTTATAAATACTAATATGAAAGAAGTAAGAGGAGATGGGCCTAGACTTGAGCCCAAATGCTTCCCGCCTCTGTCTAGCGAGGTGAATTTGGGCTAGCGTCCAAGTCTATTTAATTTTTTTAACAAAAAAATAAAAATAAATTTATACATGAACAGTGGATAATTCAACGTCCACTCATCATCTCCGTTCATTTTCTTGCCGGAAATCCGGGAGTATTTTGACAAGCCACGAGGCTTAACATAAAAACTTGCAAAAGTTGAACGTAGAAAAGATCTACTAATCAATCTGTCTCTTTAAAAATCTTACACCACTTTAAATGGTTCGGAAATCAATCTTTACATGGTAGAAAACTCAAAATCCTAAATTAAATTAATAAATAAATAAATTAAATATGAAATTAAACTTAAAATCTAAAATAAAACATTAAATAATAAAAATAGCTTCAACAATGAAAACAAATTCATACTCTTACGGACTCAGTGAATATTGTTCGACTGCAGTTTACTTATTATACATGTACAAAGGATTTTATTCCAAATTAAACAGGAAGTGTTGCCATGAAAATCACGAGCTAAGTAGATGCCTGCAGAATAAAGGCTTACCTTGCGACCAAAGGGAAAGTAATTTATTCTGGAAGTCCAACATTTCCTCTCTTCTGTACCTTGTAAGTAAATATCATCGTTCTACAGGAATTCTTTACAAGATTTTCGAGCAGCGATGGAAAAAGTAAAATATTTGTGGAACCAGCAATATTTCTAAAACAACTCATGTTCATTAAGTTTTTTTATTTGATTTTTTTAGACTTATTAAAGGCTATTTTAAGGTTGAGAAGGAGGTTACTATGGTTTCCAATATATTTTTATGTTATTACAAGATGAAATTTAGGTGTTTGTAGTCCAAAAATCATGTTATTAATAAT
>Ga0325411_1007449_pt1 | contig 11939 bp, 12 predicted proteins | sample PopdelMetagenome_13_FD_206181 | JGI IMG/M metagenome (GOLD analysis project Ga0325411, IMG submission 206181) | Populus deltoides microbial communities from Bellville, Georgia, United States - Xylem-PdIQD-R4 | ecosystem: Host-associated > Plants > Phyllosphere > Stem > Wood/Secondary xylem...
ATATAAAAATTATTAATTTAAAATAATTTGTTTTTAATTCTTTTAAAAATACAATTGTACTCTAATTATAATTTCAGGCAACCTAAACAAATTTATTAAATCAATATTTATTTTAATTTAATTTAATACTTGATTTGAATAAGGCTTAGAATTGTTGATTTTTTTAGCCAATCAGGTTTAACAACCAAGTTTTGAAACAAGAAAAGCGAAGGAAAATATCTCGGTGGCATTCACGTCAACGTCGACGCTATCAATATTCTTATGGCCACTACCAACCCCACATGAACAGTAACGCGGTGTCCCCAACAACAACGAATCAGATCGCCAATAATAAAAAATAAATAAACGAGGAAAAATTACCATCTACTCTACCAGTTCTTCCGCTCCACAAGCCTGCTTGCATCAAATACTTTGACCTTCCTCCTTGCACAACAAGACGTGCACCTGCGAAGCTCGTCCCGAAGCCGTCGATTCCTTACAGAAGAGGCAGCTCGGTAGGACTAGGGAATAGTTTAGTTTTTAAACACTGTTAGTGTTGGTTTCGTGCTTTGAAGAAACTTAAACAAGGAGGAACCATCATCCGATGGAGAACTACTTGAATGAGAACTTCGGTGACGTGAAGGCTAAGAACTCATCGGATGAAGCGTTACAGAGATGGAGGAAACTTTGTTGGTTAGTTAAGAATCGCAAAAGGAGGTTTCGTTTCACTGCTAATCTCTCTAAACGATTTGAAGCTGAGGCTATCCGTCGATCCAATCAGGTCTTCTCATTTTCTTTTCAATCTGATTTTTTTTCCATCTCTTTTTTGTATTTAGGATTCGTGTTTGACAAAAGTTGAGTCGCTGATCAACTCAGATTTCTGTGGATTTTGATTTTGATTTTTTCTGTTAATATTTGTTTTCTAATTTATTAGATATTTTTTGGTTAATTTATCGCTTAAAGATCATGGCAGATTGATTTTTTATCAGTTGCTGTTTATTTGAAGGTTTTTGCTATAAAACCAAAGTAAAAATTATGTGATCCTTCTGACACATTTTCATGATTGCAGGAGAAGCTTAGAGTTGCTGTTTTGGTTTCAAAAGCTGCTCTTCAGTTTATACATTGTAAGAATCCCTTACGCTACTAAAATTCAGGGGAGGGGCGGTGTTCTAGGGTTTAGATCTAGAGCTGACTCTTGTTTTTATTTTGGACAGGTTTAAATTTGTCTAGTGATTACGTTGTACCTAAGGAGGTCGAGGAAGCTGGTTTTCAAATTTGTGCGGATGAGTTGGGTTCCATTGTTGAAGGTCATGATGTTAAGAAACTGAAAATTCACGGTGAGGTGGAGGGTATTGCTGAGAAGCTCTCCACATCAATCAACGATGGGATTTCTACTTCTGAGGATTTAGTAAATGGAAGGAAGGAAATTTATGGGATTAATAAGTTTACTGAAAGCCCGCCTCGAGGTTTCTTGGTTTTTGTGTGGGAAGCCCTTCAAGATATGACTCTTATGATCCTTGGTGTTTGTGCTCTTGTCTCTCTTATTGTTGGCATAGCTATGGAAGGATGGCCAAAAGGTTCCCACGATGGACTTGGAATTGTTGCGAGCATTCTGCTTGTTGTGTTTGTCACTGCCACAAGTGATTATAAGCAATCTCTGCAGTTCAAAGATTTGGACAGGGAGAAAAAGAAGATTACAGTTCAGGTTACCAGAAATGCTGTGAGGCAGAAGATCTCAATATACGATCTACTTCCTGGTGATATTGTTCATCTTTTTATTGGAGATCAGGTTCCAGCTGATGGACTTTTTGTTTCAGGGTTTTCTGTTTTAATAAATGAATCAAGTTTAACAGGAGAGAGTGAACCAGTTAATGTGAATGCTGCGAATCCTTTTCTCCTTTCTGGAACCAAAGTTCAGGATGGGTCATGTAAAATGCTTGTGACCACTGTTGGAATGAGAACACAATGGGGTAAGCTGATGGCTACTCTTAGTGAAGGAGGAGACGATGAGACCCCATTGCAGGTAAAACTGAATGGAGTAGCGACTATCATAGGAAAAATAGGCCTGTTTTTTGCTGTTGTAACATTTGCTGTCCTGGTACAAGGATTATGTAACCGTAAGCTTCGAGAAGGAACCCACTGGATCTGGTCTGGAGATGATGCCAGGGAAATGTTGGAGTTTTTTGCTGTTGCTGTTACAATTGTTGTAGTTGCAGTTCCTGAGGGGCTGCCATTGGCTGTGACTCTGAGTCTTGCTTTTGCCATGAAGAAAATGATGAATGATAAAGCACTTGTCCGCAATCTCGCTGCTTGTGAGACAATGGGATCTAGCACAACTATCTGTAGTGACAAAACTGGGACTCTAACAACTAACCACATGACTGTTGTAAAAGCATGCGTTTCTGGTGAAGCTAGGGAAGTGGGCAGCTCTGAGAGCACTACTTCTTTTGGATCAGCAATTCCCGATTTAGCGAAGAGTGTTTTACTTGAATCAATATTTAACAACACTGGGGGAGAAGTTGTTGTCAATGAGGAAAGGAAAGTTCAGATTCTGGGAACTCCCACTGAAACTGCTCTTTTAGAGTTTGGACTGTTACTAGGTGGAGATTCCCGACAAAAACGAGAGAAATCAAAAATTGTGAAGGTTGAACCATTCAACTCTACAAAGAAGCGAATGGGGGTGGTTATAGAGCTCCCTAATGGAGGTTTCAGGGCACACTGCAAGGGTGCTTCTGAAATAGTTTTAGCTACATGTGATAAAGTTATAGACTCAAATGGTGTGGTTGTTCCCCTTGATGAAGCATCCATCAATCATTTAAACGACACAATTGAAAGGTTTGCTAGTGAATCCCTTCGAACTCTTTGCCTTGCGTACCTGGAAATAGGAAATGAATACTCTGACGAAAGCCCTATTCCTTCCAAGGGTTACACTTGCATAGGTATTGTGGGTATCAAAGACCCAGTACGCCCTGGTGTCAAGGAGTCTGTAGCTATCTGTAGGTCTGCTGGAATTGTTGTTCGGATGGTAACCGGAGACAACTTAACCACTGCAAAGGCTATTGCTAGAGAATGTGGGATTTTGACTGATGATGGCATAGCAATTGAAGGACCAGCATTTCGGGAAAAGAGTGAAGAGGAATTGCAAGAACTTATTCCAAAAATTCAGGTACATCTAATTTTCTCTTTCCATTAATTTAGGGAGGGTGTATTTAGTGGATGAAATGTTTTTCAATTCTATGAGAGTTTAAGATGCAACCTCTTTTTCATGACATTATTTGTTGTCTCGAATGATTTTTTCTTTGGCTTTATCCACGAAGCGATTTATGTTAAAGCGTGTCTCCTGCTCTTTGTTTTATTCTTGATATTGTCTCTGATATGGTTTGCATTAGACAATTAGGCTCTTTGCTTCTGTTGCTTGTTTTTTTTGAAGAATGATAAAATTTCTTCTGCTATTTAGTTGTGTTTTTACAGTTTGAAACATTTATCCTAGTACTGTCGCTTGCATTATATCATTATATCTTTTTGCTAAGTAATTATGATGGGAGTAAATGCAAGAATTGAAATCCAAGAATCATGCATAAACATTAATGATCGGGATACTAATTTATTTTTCTCATAGGGTAGTAGGAGTCTTTGATCAGTAACCGAAGTTTGTTTTCCATATGAATTTTTCGTCACATTTTTCTGATCACCTAATAATTGTCAGAAACTTGCATGATCAACAATTCATTACAATTTGTAGGTAATGGCTCGATCATCTCCATTGGATAAGCATGCCCTTGTGAAGCACCTACGGACAACTTTTCAGGAAGTGGTTGCAGTGACTGGTGATGGTACAAATGATGCTCCAGCACTTCATGAAGCAGACATTGGACTTGCAATGGGCATTGCTGGGACTGAGGTTTGTTTCGCTAAATCTGTCAGCCATATAGGCTTCTGCAGGACACCCTCCCTTTTTATTTCTTTATAAAAGCTTTATTTATGCATAGAATCATTAAAGAAATTGCATGCAAAATAATATATTAGCCGTCTTTACTTAAATTTTTAGTTGAATGACAAGTTTCTGCTAAAGCACAAAAGTTCAGTATGAAAAGAGTACAGGTCACCTATTTTTGATGAATACATAGAATTTTGTATACCAAGCGTAGGCGCTCGTTGATTGTGTCCGCAAATTTTTCTACCACTTGAATGAACATAAACATCTGTAGCAGTTTCTGCTATCTTACCTTAAATTCTCGTGGTTATTTGCTTTCTTTGAACTAAGCCAGAATGGGATAATATTGAGATCTTTAACTTGCCTTTGATGGTTAAGACAATAAAATAATGGATGGTAGTAATTTTGTAATTGGAAATGCAATCTTCCCCTTAAAGATGAACATTCATGTAGTTGGTAATCTTTGTCTCGAGGAGGAACAATTGATTTCTTATTTGACTGTATGTTATAACATGCTCAATCTTAATTTGAACTAAATTTTGTTCTCTGAAACATTTGGTAAAGACAGAATGAGAGGTTCCCTAAATTAGCAGTACTTGATTCGTTATTATACTCACCTCTTAGTTGTCAAGTGCAGCAGTTATGATGCACACTGTTTTCAGGTATTTTGAACTGTTTGCATTCTTGTTGACCCTTGATGAGAAACTCTAATTCCTTGCCACTAACTCTACCTTGTCATTTAAATCGTGAATCGTTTCCGTGTTTCCAAAATTTTCCCAAACCCATTAAATATATTGAAAAGCATCCTCCTGTTCTGAAGGTGGCCAAAGAGAGTGCTGATGTCATAATTCTGGATGATAACTTCTCCACAATTGTGACGGTGGCAAAATGGGGACGTTCTGTTTATATAAACATTCAAAAATTTGTTCAGTTTCAACTGACAGTCAACGTGGTTGCCTTGATTGTCAACTTCTCCTCAGCCTGTTTGACAGGTATTTGGAGTATAATCTAATCATTTTCCCTTCAAATTCATCTCCCCGGAATACTGCAGAGAGATGACCTAACTATTTAGTTTTCCACTTATGCTTTGGGGTTTGGTGTTCTCTCAGGAAATGCTCCCCTAACAGCCGTTCAGCTTCTTTGGGTCAATATGATCATGGATACTTTGGGAGCACTTGCATTAGCCACAGAACCTCCAAATGATGACTTGATGAAGAGATCACCCGTTGGAAGGAAAGGAAACTTTATCAGTAATGTAATGTGGAGGAATATTTTGGGGCAGTCCTTGTACCAATTTGTTGTTATATGGTACCTTCAGACGAGAGGAAAAGCAGTTTTTCGACTTGATGGGCCAGATTCTGATTTGATACTGAACACGCTCATTTTTAACTCATTTGTCTTTTGTCAGGTAATGTTGACACATTTGAAACTAAATGAACATGCTTTAATTTTGTATCCAGAGAAAAAGGGCCATATTTGTTAAAATTTTCACAGATGCTGCATGCATGTGTTTGTATAATGCAGGCAATTATTTCTGATATGTTAGGGCTGTCAATCAGACTTTCGTTCAATGTTATGCATTAATTGCATGTTTTCTAGATTCTTTCCTTCAATGGATATCGAAACATATTTCTTTTTTAGTAATGCTTCGTACGGAACGTTTTTAATGATATTATGTCAAGCATTACACTTTCTTTTTCTAATTACTGCCTTCTCTCTTGCTTTAAAATCAACCGCAATGTGATAATGATAAATGCTTTTGCTGGCTGATGGAGCAAAATGAGTTGCATTACCTTTTTATTAGTTACCTAATTGTAGGCTTGTGAAGATTTTACTTGTGTTGCTGACAATGAACCTCTATCGTTCCTCCAGGTTTTCAATGAGATCAGCTCCAGAGAAATGGAAAAGATAAACGTGTTCAAAGGCATACTGAAAAACTATGTGTTTGTGTCTGTGCTCGCCTGCACTGCCTTTTTCCAAATTATAATTGTTGAATTCCTGGGTACATTCGCGAACACATCTCCTCTCAGCTGGCAGCAGTGGTTTGTCAGCGTCTTCTTTGGATTCCTTGGCATGCCAATCGCAGCTGCTTTGAAGATGATTCCTGTGGTTTCAAACTGAAATCTAAGCTAGTAGACGAGGTACTTCATTGGTCATCAAATTTTCTTTCATGATATTTCCCCCCTTTTCGTTCTTTGTTTTTTTCTGTTACCTCATCGTACAGCAGCAGATTTTTTTTTTTGGGCACAGTAATAGATTGAAAGGCGTCTGGGGCCATAGATGCCCTTGCAGTGGTCGCAGATGATTTGATTGGAAGCCTGAAATCATTACTACTTGACTAAAAACTTGTCCTGAAACTCACCACTGACTAGTAAGCTTTGGTAGGAGAAGTATTGTAGTGTGGATTTATAAATAAAACCTTCAGTTTGACCATTAGGGTTCTATTAGTGCATGCTCAACATGGGAACTTGATGTTATAAATCGTCATCATCTAATGCCCTCTACCTCAATATCCGGCTTCAATCTGCCCAAATTACGATAATTGTTATTAAACTCTTCCTCTAATGGCCGTCCTGATAATCTGATGATTCTGAGTCTGATCAGATCGGGTTTTATATCAAACAAGTTTCTGTGTAGAAGGCAGAGGCCGTCTATGAATCTCCATGCATGCAAGTGTTAGAGCATTTTCAATGGCTGTTTTTGGCTCATCATACCACAACAGGATAGCCTTACAAAATGTTAAAATCATATTTCTCCAAAAAAAAAAGCCATTCCTACATCTTGAAAATAAAATAAAAACAGACTAAGAGCAGAATTTATTAAAACAAAGTGTTTTTTCATTTTCTGGTACATTAAATATATTAAAACACAACTAGTGTTTTTAAGTAGTTTTTTTTTATCATTAAAGTGTATATAAACAAAAAAAAAATCATATTTATACTACTCAAAAAATCATGTTCTGACTTCACTCTTTTAAATAGCTCTCTTCCTCTTAGAGATGCCGTTACGAGTAAGATGCCAAAAAGTTTGACGATGGATAATATTGCTCCATGGACACCTTCAACATATCTTAAAAGAATTATCTTATGGTCTATGACTCTATGCGAACATGCTCTAAGCTTTCACTTCTAGCTGATGTAAATAGATAGAAAGCACCCTTTCAAGTCATGGAGATGAACATTCAAACGAAACTCCTTGTATTGATATATAGACATTACATGGGCATTAGTAGTTATTTTTTAAAATATTTTTTTATTTAGAAATATATTAAAATAATTTTTTTTTTATTTTTTAAAATTATTTTTTATCTTAACATATTAAAATGATATGAAAATAAAAAATTTAAATACTTTTGAAAAACAAAATCAAACAATCCTTTAAAAAAATAAAAGAGTCGTTTTTTACTCTGAAGGTGGAAACTTTCCTTGCCGTCACGAAAATGGTGTAAATATGCCTAAACGAATGCATGCTTGATGCATTAAATATTAATGGTGAAACTGTACTCTAATTTCGACTATTGAGAATAAAGGTATGTTTTAGCGATGTGCTACTTGAAATTTCATCTTTTTACACTATTAATCAATATACGAGTTTTATTAAAATCTCTCTCTTTAAATCTTATTTATAAAAAATCTATAATTTATAAAAAAAAAATTAAATTTATATTTTATAATCATAACTACAGGGAAAATTATCACAATATCAAATGAAATCTTCTTTACATATACATACAGGAGAAGAAAGGAGGATTTGATGATGGTCCACATCTAGATACAATAGCCTCACACCAGCAAAATTGGCAGCTGGTGCTAATGCCAGAGAGAGTACCGAGTGCGCTTAATTTGCCAGTATTGACCGCAGAGTTATGTCTCTTGGACTTCTGAGATAAGAAAATTCTTCACAGTAAATGGTATCTCCGGAGACGTCAACCAAATCTGCACTTATCTCTGGTTTCAGTCAAGACCATACAAGAAAAACGACTGGCCTTTTCTTCTATATTTTTTTTGAGAAAAATCGACGATGATTACTTGGTTTCCGGGTAGCTCTATTCTCTTCATATTTCAAAGCTAAGCAAGTTTACTATCACAGATCACGACGGCTGCTTGTGCCTATCATACATTACACCACACTCGCTTTGCCATGAAAGGAAGAGAGGCTACCTGTTTATGCTTTGCTTGTCCAAGCGGTAATGACACGGTTGAAATTGTAATTGAAATAAAAAAGCACTATTTTTTTTTTTTATGTTCTTTCATTCTAAACACAGTTTGAAACGCGGCGAACTCAAGCATGTTTGGGAACGCGGCTCGGCTGCATTTCTAAAAAATTTGAATTTCTTTTACTAAAATTTAATATGATTTGTATGTTTTGAATTGTTTTGATGTGCTGATGTTAAAAATGATTTTTAAAAAATAAAAAAATATCATTTACATGTATTTTGACATAAAAAATTATTTCAAAAATACCCGCAACTACATTGCCAAACACAATAAAACTCTTAATACTAGCTGGTTAGCGTAAAAAGACAAAATGAGATTAGTTATCGATTGAATCTGATTAGGGTTCTAGCCCACAATTTGGGCTGAACTTCCTACACCAACACCAATGTTAAATCCATGGTGAATGCAGTTTCGGATTCAGGTAAGCATCAGAAGAACCAAAAGAGCATAAAAGAACCTTTTCCTTGCTGAGACAAGTATGTTTGGTTACAGAACCAGCATCAAGTACCATCACTAGAAAAGCCACAACAATCACAGCAATAATATCAGTATTGGAACTTAAAATGACTTGGGAAAATGTAGTTTACAGGCGCCAAAACCTGTTCCATCAATGTATAATCACAAACATGGAAATTCCTTTTGGGTCTGATGACCCCTCTCAAACTTCAATAAAGCCAACGGGGCTTCAGAGAGAAATAAAGCAGGCCCCGCTATGAAAGGCAACCCCCAAACATTCAAGCAAATGCAATCACATCCACCATTACACTGCTTTTCTGATGGCTAGCATGCGGCACTGTTTCATCAAACCACACAAACAGAACTAGCTCCCCCCCCAAGCTCATATCACAAGCCCTCAATCTGCTATCAGCCTTTTCAAAGACACAAGAAAGCATCCCATCAAAAGGTAGGGTTGCAAGAGACATTATAAACCCAAACCCAGATAGAAAGTTAAAATGACTAAAAAATTATGCAAAAAAGAATTGAACATGTGAGTAAGCATATGAAGCAACTTTTTAACAAGCAGTCTTCTAGACCTTTCTCCTGCCCTCTAATCTTCTTTCCACCTTATGGCATTGGTCTACTAACAACACTATCAGCTTTTACTATATGCAACCCAGAGTGTTGCCTTTTTCTCCTTTTCCTTTCTCTGTGTCTCCTTTCTTCGGTCGCTTCTTGAGGAGACAGTTTCAATCAACTCCGAATTATATCCATAGGCAAAGAACAAAATCATTAAGAAAAATCATATCACAAACAATATTTTCCTCTATCTAAGTATCACAAACAATCTTTTCCTCTATCTAAGTGTTTCATTCAGTTACCCTTGATTTTAAGCAGGGCCATCATTATCAAATTGAAGTCTTCTTCTCTTGATGTCATTACTCCTACTAGCCGAATTTACATTTCTTGGTGTGTGAAGGTTTTCCACATCTAATTGCTGCAGTAGATTGTAACATCGGAACACCTCTTCCTGTGACACAAAAAGGCCAAGAAGAAGTCCAAGGTCAACAGATTCGTCTAATTATAGGAAGAAACGATATTTCTAAAGAAAGCCAACAAATTAATCACTCACAATATTAAGAAATCCTGGATAAGCAATTGAATTCATCTGGGTCTCCAATGTGGTTCTTGTTAAGCTGTTATTTAATACCACTAATGTGGCAGCCGCTGCTATAACCGAAGGTCGATGGCTCATCGAATGTATCTCTGCATATAACATACTTTACATCAATGTATACCATAATCAATGCAAAGAAAGAAGTAATTAAAGGATGAATCTAAAGGCACATTACCTCTCATTAAAGCCAAAATGGATTGCACGGTCCTAGATACTGTTTCCCTTGGTGGAGAATCCTGCCTGGAGAATTTTATTATGAAATAGCGAAGAAAAGCGAAGGGAGTTGCATAGTTCATTCTCCATTGTAATGTACTCAGTATTCCAAGTTCTACTCTTTCAACATTCGTGCTTTCAAATGTAACTCCTTCTGTTTGAAGCTGTGGTAAAGAGGGTACTCGTACCTCCTCCATCTTTGCGGCCAGAGAAATACAGCCTACAGATATCAAGCTAACTACCCTAGTATAATTTCTCTGCGATACCAAGAAACAAGAAACAATGAACCAAAAGTAGAAGAATGGATACTCAATTGAGACTTTCCAATTCAGAAGACTTACATCAATGGAACGGCTTGAAAGGAACCGATCAAAATATATCATTGACAAGTATGCGGTATGAAAATGAAAACCAAAGTTTTTTCTTGTCTGCATTAAAATCCAACAAAAGAAAACAGAAATGTCTTAACCTTCACAAAACTTAAAGATCAAGCATGAATAACAATTTGAAAGAAAAGAAATCAAGATACACTAACTCTGAGAATCCATGTAATAGCTTCCAAGCGGGCAGTTCTAAACGAGGCATCAAGAACCAAGGTTTCATTAGCATTAAAACCTTGATGAGGCTCTCGATTAGCCAACAACGTCAAATACTCATCTTCCGTATCTGGGTCACCAACATAAGTCCTTGTAATATCAATGTATGTATCATCTTCATCTGCTACTGCCAATTCACCAAGAAAATCTTCATAACAAAAAAGATCACCGGGAGATAAAGATTCGTCTGCCATTTTCTTTATTTCATTGCATGCTGAGAGCATGCGTAAAATTAACTCCCAAGCGCATGACTTGTGAAGTGAAGAAAATGAAGTTTGACCAAGGTTCTTGATAAAAGGAGATGGAGATGAGGTGCGAAAGTGTTGGCTACTGTTTTAACGGTTGTCTGTTGAAAGAGAGAAAATGTGGGTGTTTGTGTATGTTCTGTGACATTGTATATATCTTCTAGATTTTATCCCATTAACGGATTGTGTTAATATTAATTATTGAGAGAATTTATTATTTAAAAGATATTAAATTATGTTCTTATGATTATTTTTTTCACATAAAAAATTTATATGTTCTCAAGTCCAAGATTTCTTGTTAAAAAAATAATTTTTTTTATTATTAAATTAATCAGATTTGAATTGAGTTTAATCATAACAGTTAAGTTAGTAATATTCTAATCAAAATAATTAAGTTTGATTTGGTCAATATCTTATTAAATTTAACTAAAATTCTAACTCGGTGTGTCTTTATTAGTAATGTAATGCATGATGATTTTTAAAAATATATTTTTAATTAAAAATATATTAAAAAAATATTTAAAAAAAATATATGATGATACGAACAATCAACTAGAAATCACTTTAAAAAAAACTGTTAAACCGCTTCAAATAATTAGGATATCGGGTCGGATTTAATAACCGGGAAGGATTTAGTTTTACTAAATAGATGAACTAAAAACACCTCTACTCTTGTGGGAAAAGGAGGGAGCAGTTTTTGGACTTTCGGGAGAGAAGGGTGGTGGTGGTCTTCGTTGGAAGGTACGTGAATGTCGAGAGCGTGGGCTTCACGGCCAGATGGAGAGAAGATGGGGAGGGGGATTGTCACTTGTCAGGCGGGTACCATACAGCGGGTATTGGTACCTGAGAATTGCACGTTGATCTTTAGTGATTGGTTGGGGAGTTGTTTCTCTTGTGTGATCGAGTTCATCATGGTGTGCTTTACAGAGTGAAAAATATCTACTGATCCTTGCAGAAGGATACAATTAGTCCTCGTGGCTAAGAAGACTCGTCAAAAAGGCATTCGGATTGCATTAGTCTAACTAGAGTAGGAATCACATGTAGAAAAAATCACTCCACACACTTTAATGGGCTCCGAGGATTAGAAATTTAGAGTTGAAAAGATAGAAATTTATGTGATGTGGATTTGTATTTTATTCC
>Ga0325411_1007453_pt1 | contig 11937 bp, 9 predicted proteins | sample PopdelMetagenome_13_FD_206181 | JGI IMG/M metagenome (GOLD analysis project Ga0325411, IMG submission 206181) | Populus deltoides microbial communities from Bellville, Georgia, United States - Xylem-PdIQD-R4 | ecosystem: Host-associated > Plants > Phyllosphere > Stem > Wood/Secondary xylem...
TTGTATAGGAATTACTTTTTTATTTAAGTACGATTTTATTTTTATTTTTAAATTATTTTAATATATTAATTTTGGTTTTTTAAATGACAATTAAAAAATTTCCAATCATCGTACAACTGCTGACTATAGATGTCACCAGTCACGATGATCATTAAGGCTATGTTTGTTTTCTGGAATTTACTTTTTGGGAAACTATTTTTCAAACTTTTTTATATTTGTCTACTACTAGAAAAGTTAGTTAACGAAAAACACTTTCCAGTCAAATAAAAATTTAGCTTGGTTTCTAGAAAAGTGTTTTCTTGAAAAATTTGGACGGAAAATACTTTTCGAAAGTTGTGAAAAATTTAGAAATGTCATATTATTTGTTGATTATATCAAATTTAATCCTCAAACTTTTGATTGCTATATATATTTTGTTTTGAATATTTATTTTTTAATTTCATCTCTTAAAATTTAATTTTTATATTAACTTTGATTCTATTTCTATAATTGTTATTTGCTTTTTTCTTATCATTTTTTTATTGAATTTTTTTATCTATCAAATTCGATCTTTAATCTTTTGATTGTTACTTATTTTATTTAAAATAATTTATGAAATGTTAATTATTAATATTTTAATTTCTTCATCTTTTATTTTTTTTATTTTTTAGATTTAATCTCTATTATTTTGATTATTATTTATTTTATTTGAGATAATTTATGAAATTTTTTTTCTCAATTTCATTTTCATTCAATTTTTTTTATTTATAAAATTTGTTCCTTATTATTTTAATAAATTTGAAAAAAATAAAACATTAATAAGTTATTTTCCAGCTCATTTTTCATGACATATCCAAACACTGAAAAATATTTTTTAATTTATTTTTTATTATATTATCAAACATTAAAAAATAATTTATTTTTTTTTAAAATTTACTTTAAAAAAATATTTCTCCACAAATAAACGAGATATAATAGAAAATCCCGACAAAAACCTTACGCCATTGATCGAGTAGAGTGATTGTTCTTGACTGTGATGAGCCCACATACACTATTTTCCCTCTCAAAATAAAAAACAAAAAACAGCTATATCTCTTCTTCCTTCTCCACACAAATAAAAGAAAACCCTCTCACACCCGAATCTCCGATCACCGGATTAATGATTCCGGTGACCGGCTTTTTAACCCAAATCCCAGCTTTTTAACCAAAATCCCAGCAATCTGTGTGTACTGATAATAGTACAGTATAGTATAGCATAGCGGTAGTGATGGATGTTAGTGATGATGAAATGGAAAAGGAAACAGAAACCCCTGAAAATGGGAAAAAGGGTTTCATATATCTAGCTTTTCGATTAACGTTAGCTCTTCTTTTCCCAATCTTTGCCTTCCTTTCCTTGTCAATATTATTAGGCTTTTTAGCGATTTTCATGGGTCATTTGTCAATTACAACTCCCCTCTCTCTTCCCTCTCAGTGCAAGATACTCTCCAGCAGTACGTCCCTCTCACTGTTACCCATGTGATTCTACACTTGAATTAATATCTGTTTTTTTTATATATTTTTTCGTTTTTGATACAATGAGTTTTTGTTGATTTATTCATTTGTTTTGGTTTGTTTTTGAATTGTGTAAGTGGGTTGTTTTGTTTTTCAGGTGTGGATCTTAGATCATCTAAGATTTGTGAGCCAGGGTTTTTGAATTATAAAGCCAAGCATGTGTTTTATCCATACAACAGAAGCAAATTTCGCTGTCGCTATGATTACTATTGGGCTTCAGTGTTTGAGGTGATTTTATCTTGTTCTTTTTAGCAAGTATACTAGATTTCTATTTTGCAAGGGATTAGGAGTATCTGCTGGTAAAATGATTTCTTGTGATAACTGAGGTCCTTTGTTTTGCTAGAGTAATGCGTAGTGGGAGTGGAAAAGAAAGGGAGAATGTACTCCATGAATACTTGAAATACCAAATGTAGATTTGAACTTAAAATTAGTTAGACAGGTAACTTAGAAGTTGAGATTATGCAAGCTAAAAACTATGGTGATTCCAATAATTCATTCTCAAAACACGTGAAGTTTCTGAGAGCATGGTCTTGTGCCATGATGTGGAATGGCGTTACTTGGAACGTTTCAGCTTGAAATTTGTTGTCGGGTTAATAGATGTACAGGGGCTGGTGTTTGTATGGAATGTCATGATCATTGCTGGTCTTGTTCATTATGCAGAAGTTCCAGTTGAAGGATATCCTAACTCCTTACTTCGTAGGAGTATCTTCTACTTTCAGTCATCACAAAGTTTGTATACTGATAAATAAAATTGGTTTTCTAGTTTGGTTAAGATTAACGTTTAATTGATAGGAGTCCAGACCCTATTCTAACTCAAGAGTATTCTAATCTTCAAACCTTTCAATGCAAAAAGGAATATTTTGTATAGTTCTTTTGTATTTGATTAGAAGCATCTATTACCCAAAGGGAGAACGGGTGTAAAATCTGGATGCATCACTCCCAATAGAGGTGATATCAAAGGATGAAACGGGGGACCTCTCACTATGATATAAACTCTTCTCTATATCAGTGGGTGCTTTCAATCCTTTGTTTTATCACTAATCTCCAAGGATCTATGATCCAAAGGGAGATCAGGAAGTGCAAAATTTGGATCCATCATCCCCTATAAGAGGTGATATCAAAGGATGAAACGAGGGACCTCTCACTATGATATAATATCTTCTTTATATCAGTGGGTCCTTTCAATCTTTTGTTATGTAACAAATCTCTTAACTTTGTTATGTACTATTAAAGTTCCTATCTTTTTGTTTAAAGAAGAAACACCATATTTGTTGGGTCTGTGGAAGCTGTATTTGAAGAAAATTGCCTTGTTACTCATTACAAGAGGAATTTAATCAGTGGACAATGGAAGGCTTGTTTCTTACATGCCACCTTAATAATCTTTATATGATGCAACACTGGTTCCTTGTTGTTTCCTATCGTACCTTGGATTATGGTCAATGTACCCCACATTCTTCGAAGGAACATGTGCAAATAGATAGTTGCCTCTGTTATTTTGTTGTCATCATTGTTCTATATGACTGTTATTTCAGGTCATGCTTATGCCAATGTGAAAGCTGTCTTCTATGTGCCATCACTACATTTTCTGGATGAATTGGCACAAGACTTCACTTCCCCATTTTACATAGCTTAGCTGATGATCTGATTGAAGACTTACTCTAGATGACTCATGATTAACTCTTCCCTCTTTCTCTCTCTCTCTCTAACACATACATCCATAATCCTGCTAAATCTCTGAAAACTCTATGCAGGTAGTACACCGAGACAGATTAGATACACGAGAGGGCAACAAATATTCTGTTAATTTGTCTCCATTGCCTGTTTTTCAACCTTTCATAATTGTCTTTGATCAATAAATTCTAGCAGATTAGAAAATTTGCTTTTGATTTTTGTATTATATATCTGCACGTTCTGTTTCTGTATTTGCTTTGATGTAGCTATACAGTTGACAATATCTTAATATTAGTTTTACAGTGCACAGTCAATAGAAAATTTCAACATCTAGCATATGGCTATGAAAGAAAATGGAAATATATTACATGTATATGAGCAGATCCTCTAATAATATGTTTGGAGCTCCTCATTTTCCCCAGTTCAGAAACCTCTCAGTGGCTGTAGTTTGACATGAATCCAACCTGTGCTTTTAGATCAGGTTGAGTTAGGATTTCAAAGTACCACTTCTGCAAGTTTCATGCTTGCACATTTCAAATTCTCATTACAACATATAGTCAAGTTTTGCACACACTTGAGCATGTATCTGACTAGTTTTAAAAGTGCAATGGGTTGAGGCATTGGTGTCAAGAATGGGTCTTTTTAATATTATTTTTTGTCAACTTTCCATTTGAAGGTGGAATACAAAGATTACTCTTTGGGTCAAACACAATTTGCATTAGCAGAGGCTCCAAATGAGGCCCTACCTCTAAATTGCCGGCCTAATTTTGGTGCTGCATGGTTGACTAAAGATAAATTCAAGGTAGGGATTGCAAAGCTTCCAGTCTCACTCATTGTATTACATTTTAAGTCAAATTTCCTCAAGTCTATTATTTTATTCTTTTCTACTCATTCTCTTCAGGTTAATAAAACCTACGACTGCTGGTATACATCTGGCATTTTGAAAGTGAGCTTATATCGTGATGATCTTTTCAGTTGTCAAGCAAAAGATCCATCTCAAGTTGAGATGATTAAACGTTTTTTCATCCTGTGAGTATTTTTTTAATAGAAAAATAACACTTAATCTTATTTACTTTATATATATTCTGTGCATTTCTATGGCATTTGATGTCTTCAATATAGATGGTGAATTTACATATCCAAACTAGATGATGGATGGCCAAGGGATGATCTTGAGTGTGTAAAACAGTTTGATTCGACTGTCATGATAGATATGAGTTAATGATAGTTATGTATTTGTGCTAATATTAATGGCCATTTGTTAACGTGGATATGCCTTTTATTTTGACAGTCCTCACCCATCAGAGTGACTCATCTATCATTGAATGAGTTGAATATAATTTTCATTTCTCCATATGTTCTGGTAGAAAATGCAGTCCTTCTATACTGCTCCTATATTTTTGGAAATGGTTAGCTGCAAATGATGTAAATGCTAGGCATCTGTTTGCAATTGTTGTGTGGCTTTGGCAGTATTTAATGTAAAATCGCTGGCTTTTATATGTTCAGATCTAAAGAGATGTTACACTCCTCGTTGGTCCAAAAGAAAGGAAAGGCTGGCTATTGGAGGTGGGAAACCATAGCTGGAGTTATTGCTGGTTTTTCAACTTCTATAATCACCATCAGCTTTATAAGAATCCTACAGCACATAAAATCATGGTTTCGTCTGCCCTCTGTAGCTAGGATGTTTTCTCACACCAATATAGTCTTCTTCAAGCGCGCTTGTTTTCTTGTGGCGTACATTTCTTTTATGGGTTGGTTGACAATCCAGTATGGGAAAAGGCTTGGTCTGCCTGAGATTCGCAGAGTCTATAATTACTAGCAGCACTCTTTTTGCAAGTGCCAGTTCCTTTTTTATCTTCCTGGATCCTGGATGCTGCAATTCGACACATTCCTGGCCCAAAGGTACATGATTCATGTGGTTGCTAGATGTGTTTTGATAGAGTAAACGCTGAGCAACTTATGTATGTAGCTGAGAAAGTCTTTCATGTAGAGGCATCATATTATACGGGAAAAAAAATCTCATTGATGTATTATATTGAAAAATCTTGTTTTGAAGGTCATGTTTAATAGAAGAGAGAATAACTGTCTTTTCTGCTCCCTACGAAGGATACGAGCACGACAGTGTCTGTCTACTAGTACTTTCTTATGCCAGGGAAAGATGTAAGAATAAACTTCCTCAATCCTCAATATGTTGATTGTGGTAGAACCTCAAGGGAAACGCAAACAATCTCTTACAAAAAGAGGGATGGAAGTGGTTCAAAATTATCCACGCACATCAGCGATAATCAGAAGCAAGTTGACTATTTAACACGGAGACTAGAACCATCTCTCAGGATAAAAGCCTCCCAGCTTGAGTTTTACACCCTGCTGGTTCATCCTTACAGAAATTTAAAAATTTATATCGCTTTCACAGTTTATCAGATACGGCTGCAATTACCAATATCATGCAGTTACATTCATGCACATATGATGAACAAACAAGTCACAACACCTACACTGGAATATTGAGGCTAGGTTTAACATCTTGGGTAGGGTTTTCTTAGATTACTAGATTGGGTCTTCCAGAATTACTGCAGCTTTCGCAAAAGATTTGCCGCTTACACGTTGCACCAGTGTGTGGTATGCAAGAGTCAAAGGGAGAGTAACTTTTACCACATCTTTCCTGTGTCTGCTAGGATCCTCTCAATTTCTTCGAAGAGGCGTTCTTTTTCATCAGTCAACTCTTCATTCTGTTTCTGAAGCTCCTCTATCTGCTTAGTCTGCTCAGAATCCTTCCTGTGGTAGTATTTCACAGTAATTGATTACTAGACAAACAATTTCTAGATCATAACGCAGACAAGACCTACAACTTGGAAGCCAAACGTCCATCAAAATAAACATGATAGGAGAAATGAAATCTCAATGCATTCCTTGACAGCTCAATTGGAAGCAGTTTAGTTCTAACCCTGTTATTACCTGTTCATGAAAGACAAGTTCAGCTTGAGTGATCGTACTTCCTTCTCGAGATTTTCACATCGCTTAAGGATTGACTGCATATCGGTCGGGATTGCTGGTGTCATATTCCGTTCCTTTGCCTCCGCCATTCTAACATCACCAAAGAATTCAATGTAAATCAAACCTAGCAGGAAATAGCTATCCTCTAAAACCTGTACATGCTGTCTTTCTTTGTAAGACTAATTTCGAGTTACTTTTGTTATCCTCGTATAGCTCATGAGGTCTAGTGGAGCAATTTGGAGCAGTCTGGATCTTTCATATATCCTTATGCTAAACACTTCAACGAAAGGATAATTAGCCATTTGATTTTCTCAGTTGTTTAACTGTAATGCTTGAGTCATGATATCGTAAGTATCTGACAGTACAACTGCTAACCATTAACTGACTGATCAATCTATTCCTGATGCAGGTGATATCAAAATGATTCTGAAAGTTTGAATAACAGAGCCAATAAAGCTGAGAGATTAAGTTCAGCTTACTTCCGCGAACGTTCCACTCTCCGCTTTTTAGTTGGGTCCCCCTTGTCCACTGCATAAATCTGGTTGGTCAGATATTGCATACCAATATATTAATGCAGCGAAGCATCTGCATAGGTTTTATGCTTTGCTTAAATCACAATAAGCATACCAGATGAAATGAATGAAGTTTTCAAGCCCAATATTAACGGGTGATAATAAAGAAGAAGTACAGGAAAATTCTGTTCCGCAAGCAGAACTGGCAGTTGCAGATTTATGATGGCACGAGTGATTTTAGTATGAAGTTTTCCTGTTCAAGAACTACGTTTCTGTATCATGAACAAATCGAAACCACTAGTGCAACACATTCATGCTGACTCCTCCTTTCAGTAATGCCAGGCATAGGAAAGCCAACTGTCATGCTGGTGAGATTCTTAAGGATAAGGTGATTACCTGAACCTACCGAAGTCTCGGATCCATATCGGATGAGCCCCCCCTTCTACAAGAGAGAAAGGAAGTAGGTGAAGAAATCAATATTTAATCAGAACACTTTATTCTCCATTGAAGCGTGTAAGATACCTTTCGATCATCCTTCAAATTGTCAATTATCCGTTCTCTAAAATCTGCGTTTGAAATGTAAGATGCACGAACAAACTTAGAAACTAAATCAATCAAGTTTCAAGATAAAACAGAGGCCATTCTTTAAACTGCACACCTTTGGCTCTAGAACCATTTTCTGAACTCCTACCATTTCCAACTTGTTTCCTTGAGCTCTCACAAACGCTTAGAGTTTGACTTGAGTTGCTGGGACCATCACATGCATCAAAACCAGATGAAACTACTGGCGCAGCAGCAGAAGATTCACTTTGAGAAGGTTCTCGAGAAACTGTGCCCAGCTGAATTGGGTTGATTGTATTTACAAAACCTTCGAAGTCAAGATCCATGGGTTCTTGAACTGTCTGCAAAACCCCAGGATCCTTAACTTGACCAGATGATATTTCTTGAAAACTTTCTGGAGGAATCTCGTAAATGCCATTCCCTTTTCCTTGATCGGAAGTAGAGTTGATTGTAACTTCTTGAGAATGAAAAAATACATTAAGACTATCTTCAACTGTTTCCTTCTCAATCTGGCTACCTAGCTTCTTGCGTTCCAGTGTACCCTTTAGCATGTTAACAACAGAAGAAACTTTGTCTATGCTGCTCATTTGTGGGGTGTTAAAAGTAGATGAGGATGAATTGGATGGAGACATGAACGGGCCCAGCTGATTGGCTGTGTCATGCATAGGAGGGTCGTTGAAACCATTTCGATTTCCAAACTCATGTTTCAAATTTTTGACACCATGCCCAGAAACATCCTGCATAGCTTCCATACCTATATTTGTATGAGCACATTGCATAGCAGCATACCTTCTCCTGCAACACAAGTTGGACAATGAAGCAAAGAAAACGATTTTTCTTTGTGTTGTTGGAGTAAAATTTATTTCTATGACTTAAAGAATGCATTCCACTGACTTCTGCCAGATGTAAGTTAATCATCTACGTGAAGAATTTGCAGCCAGCAGCACACTAAAGCATCACTAACTAAAACTTATCAAGGATGTGATTGTTGTGAATGCGTGCACCGTAATGCTAATACCTTAGTTCAGAGGATCGACTTCTTGTCATGGGCTGAGAGCTGTGAAACCATGTCTGCGTACGAGATGAGACACTGTCAGAAATCCAGAGTCTTATTTGAACAAAAGTTTCTGCAGATAACAAATTATAACAGACCTTAGCCAGATATAAATTACTAGCCGGCATCGTCCTTTCAGCAGCATTCCTGCTAAAAGTAGTAACAACAAAATGATAAATCAGAATCGCTATTCTCTTGACGGCAAAGTATACTGACTCTCTTGGATCGTACATATCCATATAGATTATTGAATCTGGAAATCATGTAACCTTGTACAAACAAGAGCATATGGAAGAAGGGTGCAGCAGCTACCTGGCTGATTGTTGATTGAGTTCATTAGAAATATCATCAGCTATTGGATTATCTTGTGTGAATAAAACATCATTGCTCCTTTTCTTTTGTGGTATACTTCCATGTTGCTGACTGGTCAAATTGACTAGTTCGGTGGATATCCTGTAATTGTGATCACTCGCGTAATTCATGTGTTATACATGGAATTGTCAGAAACAAAACTTCTATTTCCTAACTAAACATTTTTTCAGTTATGGAATCATGATAGACAGAACTCAGTGCTCAGAAATTTTTCAAACTTTGAAGGAGCAACAAATTAGATGCAAGGTGTGAAGAATTTAAGGCTGAGATTGCATGACCATATTCCTTAAAGAGTATCACGTGCTACTAAGGAATATTTGAGGAACTGAAAGCTTGACAGAAGGAGCAAAGTAGCTGTGGTTGAGGGTGCAGAAAGAAGAATTCCCCATAGAATGGTGGAAAAATAAGTGTCCACTATCAAAAACCGATCAGTGGGGAAGGATCTATTAAGCCATGCTTAGTTACAAGGGAAAAGAACTGAAGCAAAAGAGACATGCATAGTTGCCAGAACCCCCAAGAGGTTATATAACCTCAATGGCACATGAAGCATCACGTGTATATTCGATTACCGCCATTATGACTCACCTAGATGATTCCATAACAATCTCAAGCTGGCCATGTGATGAACAAGAAGGGTTTCAGAATAAAAGCTTTAAGAATTCAGAGATCTGTAGGGAAGGACCTCATATTTCTGCTATCCATATTTCTTAACTCTCAAACATGGCATTGCTAAGTCCGTGAGCAAATTAAGTTTTCCTAACAAGCCAAAGGACATCAGGTTTCAATTTCAAGCATTCAACTCCAGAGGACCCAAGAAGAACTTGCCTTTCGAACGACAGTTTTCAAATTCCAATACAGAAACAAATTACCTATGAAGCGCGCCAATTGTTTAGATACTTAGAACTGAGAAGGGTAGATGATTTTCTACTATGTTGTTCTTATGCAAGGGAATTATGGGCCGGCCATGCATTTCAATCGGCTGGAACCTACTGGGTGTTTCCCAAGTTTGTGAAGGATGAATTGGTAATATAGCTTCCTTTAAGTCAAACAAACTTGTAACGTAGTTGCACGGAAATGTAGCTACATTTAGCTCCAGAGTGTGAGTTAATTATGCACTTTCCACCATTAAGATTTACTTTGCTGTGTTCGAGATTTTAAATTAATCAACACAAGAAAAAAAAAACCATGGCAGAAAAACCCTTCAGAACAATCTTAAAATCGAGGGCAACCTGAATTTGGAGCATGGCATGGTTTCGTCGATTCTCTATCAAAATTTACTATTTCAGTCTACTCACCTTCTTGATATTTGTCGCGTCCGATGTGCTATGCTTGTTGAGTTATAGCCATTCTGAAAGAAGAGATGTCACTCGGTTAGGGGGGAAGAATTAATCACAGGAGGAAAAGAAATATAAAGGAAAGTGAAAACAGTGCATGAATAACAGTTTATGATGGAATGTGGCTAATAACTTCATGAAAAATTCTTATGTTTCTGAATAACACTGCAAGGCAAATGCTTTATTGTTAAACAGTCATGTACAGATTTAACAGATGAGCTGTGAATTTTTTTGGTTTAATAACTTGTATAGCCACTTCTTCAGATTATCAACCACTTGACAACAATCAATGAATCGAAAGCCTGGCAAAAGTCAAAGCTGACCAATTAAATGACAAAATAATTAGACCATAACCAAGTCCATTTATAAAAAAAAAAAAAAAAACAAATCATGATGTTTTGTCAGTCTAATATTGGTTTTCTGTCGAGGAAGATCTAGCGCTAAAAGGCAGCCAACTACATGTAATTGAGTTTTAAGTTTTGAAAACAAGAACAGAATACTCATAGATGATCAGTCAATAATCCTGCAAAGGCAGAAGAAGCATATGATGAGCTCGAGGTTTTGATGCTGAAATCAAGATTAAATTTTCTTTCTTGCCTCTCCATTTGTAAGCCAGCTTTTGAACAGCTCCTCACTGTCAGTACGAAAGTTGTGAGAGAGATTATTGAACCCCAACATCTCCATGGCGGGTACTGGCATCCCAATTGAGGTCTCCATCAAAGATTTGAGAAATAACTCCTCACTTGAATTCCTATACAAGTCTGCTAACCCTCTTCCGTCTGTCTCCATCACACTTTTCTCCCCCTCACGTCTCTGATAAAAACTGAAGCTGCTAACCACTTTCTGAATTTACAGTTGAATTGCCTGTCAAGCTTCCCTTGTTTCTATCTATTATTGATCATATTACCTTTTCCAGAAGCAAGTAGATGTGTCAAACCTCCTCCCTCCTCAAAAAAGGACTAGTAATACTTTCGACAAAAGAAAAGGAAGAAAAAGAATCCTTTCAGTGAAAGAACGATCAGAAACTTCATAGGCCAGAGACCAAAATACGGAACTGGACTTTAGAACCCTATAATTAGGAGTTGAAAATCTAGTCAAGAGAACATGTACAAGTACAACCCTTGTTCAGTTAAAAACAAAAACACCTACAATAATTTTGACAGATATAGGGAACACATTTTTGCAAGAAATGGCACCAAGACAACCTAACTTCTACTTTTGATGTTGCACAAAAGAGACAAATGTTTCGTTGTCCATCAAACCATAGGAACTCTTGATCATTAACTGATTATTATATTTGTCCCCAAGTTGACTTCTTGGATAATAGTAACAACAAAATAAAATAATAAGAATAATATAATTTAAAAAGATATTAGTCCCATTTCAAAATGTTTTTTTTATAGAAATTTATTAAAATAATATATTTTTTATTTTTTAAAAATCATTCTTTACATCAAGACATCAAAACAATACAAAAACATTAAAAAGTATATAATAGATTGTTGATTGAAATTCTTTAAAATTATTTTTTAAAATTCTTTAGAAACAAAATTCCTAACAACCTCTTAATAAACAATATAATAATAAGAAATCGAAATTCAAACCTAGTTAAAGACATTGAAGAAGTAGATGCTTAGCTCAAACAAATTAAAGAAATGGCCTGATGGAAGCAATGAAAGGGACCTTGTGCACTTGCCATTTGTTTTTTGTCAAGTGATTATTTATTTATAACATGGTGGCAGTTGAGAAGGCGTTTTCATGCCAGGGAATGCCTGATGTATGTCGCTGTGTATCTTTCTGCAGGTCCTTTGACTAGCTTGCGCGTTGGATTAAGAAAATGACCAAAATTATTCCAACTTTTTCCTTTGATACATGAAATTAGACAGTATTATGACATGATAACTTCGTT
>Ga0325411_1007455_pt1 | contig 11936 bp, 8 predicted proteins | sample PopdelMetagenome_13_FD_206181 | JGI IMG/M metagenome (GOLD analysis project Ga0325411, IMG submission 206181) | Populus deltoides microbial communities from Bellville, Georgia, United States - Xylem-PdIQD-R4 | ecosystem: Host-associated > Plants > Phyllosphere > Stem > Wood/Secondary xylem...
ATTTGAAGCCGTAGCAGACAGGCTGTCACTAATGGACAAAACCCAACAAGAAATTGCACTGACCCAGCTGAGGAAATCAGTTCAAAAGCTTGGTTCTTCCACTGATGTACATACCTTTCACATAATGCACCAAGTCTAATACACGTATATAGTCGTGGAATGTCATTGCATGCGTGTTGCTAGATAATTTATTTTGTTCTAGTTGAAGTTCAATTCCTTACAGTTCTTGATTTTTCGGGTTTGCATTTGCAGAAGTATGGGGACCCAACACTGATGAGGTTCTTGATTTCAAGATCAATGGACCCAGCAAAGGCAGCAAAGTTGTTTGTAGAGTGGCAGAAATGGAGGGCTTCATTTGTGCCAAACGGGTCCATCCCAGATTCCGAAGTTGAAGATGAACTGGGACCAAGAAAGGTCTTTTTGCATGGTTTGTCAAAGGATGGATATCCAGTATTACTCGTCAAAGCAAACAAGCATTTTCCTTCCAAGGATCGGCTCCAATTTAAGAGTAATTACCCTGATTCCTATAATTGTACTGTTTTAATCACAGTTGATTAATGATTACCTTGTAATAGTATTCAAATGCATGTTATTAAGGTTTAGTCTCAGTGATTAAAATTCTGGTTTGATTGGTGCCATGATACTTTCCAATCTAGATTGTCGCTTTTATGGAACATATCGAGAACAGTTCCCTGAGAGAAAGTTGTGACATAAAGGTGGGTGGATGAGTAGGACTTTTGGAAACTGTATCACTTGTTTGCTGTCCGAGAATCATGGGGCTTTAAAATAGCTAGTCTTCTTGGTGTGTGTTTTTTCTCAATATTGGATGATTCCATCTGGTAGTTTACTTGCTATATGCTGGAGGTATACTGCCAAAAAGAAGTTATACTTATGTTATATGGCAGCAATTGGGACAGTTAAAGAGTGCCTTTTCTAAAAGATAATGTTCTTATTTTAGTTGTAATTATTAGAAATTCTCTAGAAAATGGGACCCTTCATTATAAAAATGAGGAGCTCGGGCGATTAACTAAAAAAGCTCCAATCTGATAAATAGAAAACACCAGAGAGGAAATAAATAAAGTGTGGTGAAATTATTTAAGGGCATGGTGGACCTAATAGTATTCTAGTTGCCCCGAAAGGCAATATTTATTTTCAACAAGCAACTTGTTTATTTTTTAAATGATAGAATTATGGAAGTTAAGCTCTATGAATCAGTTGACTTGTTGGGATTTTGTTTTTATAGTGAGTGGGAGCAGGTAGTTTCATCACGTGGTTTCATTGGTGAGAAGTACAGTTTCTCAAAGATATTTCTTGTAAGTTTCTTTGTCTCCACAGGCCTTCCCTCGGTCACCTGTTGTTCTTCAAGAGATTTATTCTGATCTGAAAATCTCCTTCAGTAAGGAACCTCCATTCTCATATTTTCAAGCACTGGCAGCTTGACCTGATAATGTTTCTTATATTCTCAGAACAATCCATTCTCTGTCCACTGCTATTTTGCTTAGCCAAAGCAAACTGTGGACTGCTGTTTTTTTATTCGAGGCTACTCTGAAGCTGCTTCCTAGAACGTTTACACAGGAATGGCTTCCGTTCCATCCCAATAAACAGATGAATGCATAAACAAATTCCCCACCTCATTACCCTATATATGTGCGTCAGGAAGCCATCTGTGCTTTTACTTTTTCCTCTCTTGGTGAAAACACACAGCATGTACAAATGGGTCGCTCAGAGGTGCTTTGTGCTCAGAGCAATGATGTATAATGAACTAAATTAACAACAACAGGATAGGTGAACTGAAATGCAGCCTTGATTATCTATTCAAAGAGCAGCCTCAGCATGCTGTATTTTCATTCTGAGCCAAGGCTTACATTTAAAGGAAACAATAATTGGAATAAGTTCAACTTCTTTCTTTCATTATCTTGATAAACTGGCAAGTGAACCTTCAACTCATTTGTGTTTTGCTCTTGGTGCAGAGTTCGTTGTTCATTTGCTAGACAAGACTATTGCAAGGTACCATTTACTTTAAATAATGAAATTTATGATTAGATGTTCCAGTTTGGGGTCATTTACAGGCATGGTTTAATGATACAGGAGTGTGATTGTTTAGGGGTTGCCCTACGTTATCTATTCTAATAGACGAAGGGATTGCAAGTTCCTCGTTTTCTCATATTACACGTGTCCACAAATCTACGAAAGAAGCACATTCTTAAACTAAGTGCCAATTTGTATCATGGTTTGGTACTTGATGATTTTATATTTTGAGAAAGATTACGATTGCTTACAGCCATGATTTTATGCTATTTGCTCATTTCGTTATATTCTGATTGAATGAAAATGGTACTGGAAACATTGATAATAAAATCATCATTGCTTGTGACTAATATTCTTAAAACCACTGGCAGTAGACTTTTGGCATCTAATTGGCATATACATGTAAAGGCAGTTGGGGCAAGGGCTTGCTGAAGTAGTGCCTAGTCCATGTGTCAGGAACATGTCCATTCAGATGAAGGTCATGATATTTCTAGATGAAGAGTTCAATATCCTAATAGAATTTCGAATATATAGCCTAGACTGAGAAAACATAGAATCCAGCATTTGCATGTTGTTCTAGGAATCCAAAGAGGTAGATTGAAATTAGTTGTTAAGTGTTTTGCACGCTGATCTATTTCTTGAATCTCATTCCTGCTGGCAATGATTGCAACTCTGATCTGGGTACCTGTGAAACATAATTCCTCATATCAAGTCTATTTAATGTATTTACCTATGCTATATAACATTCTCTTTTTCAAAATTGTCACGCATGTCATATTTTCATGTATTATGCTTCCCAAAGTTTATTTACTCTGTCTATGGTGATATATTAATGCATAAAGAGTCAAGAAATCATTTCCATAATGCATTTTCTGATCTTGTTTCAGCTCATTCAAAGGAAGAGAAATAGGAAATGAGAAGTTGATTGCCATCCTTGATCTGCAGCATATTTCATATAAGAACATTGATGCTCGTGGAATGATCACTGGATTTCAACTTTTGCAGGTAACTATTTTATATATAATTTTGACCGCTAGAAAATATTCCATCTGGAAATGGCAATTGAAAAGAGCCTAAGAGCAAGAGTTTGCATAATGAAAAGACATAGGAAAACATTTTTAATATTATAAAGGAAATGGAGAATGAGGGAAAAGAAAATTTTGGATAATAGTTGAGAGCTTCCCATTGTATCTTTAATGAGTCTATTTTCAAGTCCCTTATGGAGATGTGTTGTCCATGCAAAATGGGTATCAATTAAGTGTGAATTGATACCAAAATACACTTATAAACATTGATAACAAAGAGACAGAAGAAAGTGTTCACCTCTTTTTCACCAGATACTGAAAGAAAAGAAAAAGGTGTATTGCCTGGATAAGACAGCTGCAATTAAGTCTGATTTTTAGAACCAATTTCATGGAAACTTTTCACATTTCTGTAATAAAAAAAGCCCGATTTAATAAAATCTAAATGAGGAGATGAGAGAATGAAGCCATTTTTTAGAGAGCACATTTTACTAAAATCTAAATCTTCCATATTTCCTTAGTTGAAAACTCTGTTCAGTCTGCTTGTGAACCTAGAGATGAATGTTGCAACTTCATCTGCAAGTAAATAATAATATTCTCTTATGGAAAAATTAAATAGTTTCCCCATGCTGTCTCCCTGTTTCCCTATCAGGGAGATTCTTCAAAAAACTAGGCGTAAACCAAATATATTATAGTAGCCTTGTAGCTAATACAAACAAAATAAGTCCAACTTGAAAAAAGCATGCTCAAAAGACCTCCATTCCATGAAGGGCAACATACTTCAGCTTATACTCGGTGGTGCAACTTATACTTCAAAGAAAGGCTTGCCATGACTTGTGAAGAGGGTTGGAAGGAAACAAAAAAGAAACAGTCAAAGTATATGCTCGGAGAGATGATCCCAAGATAATATTCTGTATGTAATTACAGGAATAGCCTGGATAAATAAACCTGAAATTCTTCCTACATTCATTGACATGGCTCTCTGGTAATGGTAAATAAATCTATTTAACAAAAATAAAACACTCTCTCTGCATCACTTTGTATTCCTTCTTTCCTGGTAGGGGGATCTTCTGTCTATAATTATCCATCTAAAAGAAAAGGCATAAACTGAGTATGTTAGAAAATGCGTCTGACTCCATGTTGAAAACATTTTAGGTCATATCAGAATAAAGACTGCTTCAAAAACTTTTATTCTGTAAGGCACAATCTGGTGGAGTATATATGGTTATTCACTGATCGGGACGAATTCATTACATTATATGAGTATCTAATATTTGTAGATTTATTTTTCATGTAGTCTTACTATCCAGATCGTTTGGCGAAGTGCTTCATTTTAAGCATGCCATGGTTCTTTGTTAGTTTTTGGAGGATGATTTCTCGCTTCCTCGAGAAGGGCACATTGGAAAAGGTATTATACATCTCAGAAATCTACGTTAGTTAAGTCTGTAGAACTCATTGATCCATATAATTATGAGTGGACATGCATTTGTAAAAGCAACTTGGCAGTGGATCTGTATAAACCTGAATGCTTGTGCTCTTTTCTTGGTTATAACCCATATGTCATAACGAATTTAAAATTTTTTCAGCACATTGGAAATGTCATCTTTCATGCTTGCCACTGTACATATTTTCTCCCATTTGTTTCACCTGCGTTGTCCACGTTGTTTTCGCAAATACTGTATATATAAGTGCTGCAATAGTTTCTGAAGACAAGCTTTCTATTATCAATGGGAGAGGAAAATAGGGATGTTATTGGCTAAACTCATGTAAATCTTTTTAGTGTTTTTAATCAAAGTTGGTACAAATGGATTTGTTTTTCAGAATCAAGATTATATTTTCGAAGCTGGTTTTTCTCTTTTTCCTGTGAATGATCGGTACCTCTTGGTGCATTTATAGCTTGTATTCACTTTGAACACCAGAAAGAACACAAATAAATTAATAATTATTTTCCAAGCTAGATCAGGAAGACACATTACTTATGTTCCATATTAAATTAGCTGGGTGGCTTGCTTTGTGGTAATGAATGCAGATTGTGATAGTAACCAACGACGAAGAAAGAAAATGTTTTGTAAAGGAGATTGGTGAAGAAGTCTTGCCAGAAGAGCTTGGTGGTCGAGCAACACTAGTAGCTCTCCAAGATGTGACAGTGCCGCCATTGGAGGGTTGATCCTCATAATAGAACATAGCTGCTAATACAGAGGCAGCTTTTACAGATGCTATATATGGATATGATACTTGAACATCAACATTGGATAAGTAGCTAATTCCAATTTAACGGATGCTAGTCAACGTTGAGCAGTCATATGCTGCAGTGCTTGTAAGTTACAATTGAAAATAAGATAAAATTTCTCCAGCAATCCATTATGGTTGCAAATCCACTTATATTTCTTGCTTTGCAACATAACACTAACCACTATCAATGGCGTTTTTGTTTGTTTTCATACCATTAATTCGAACTGTTTTCCAGAATTTTAACCTAGAGAAATCTGTACTACTTCTTTCATTCTATACTGCTTCTCACTCCTTTTTTTATTATTGTTTTAAATGTTTAACTTGCAATATTAATTATAATATAAATAATAATTAGGCTAAATTTCATTCAGGTTATGTTGTGCTTTTATTTATAATTAAATATTTTTTTTGGTTCAAGCTATATTAAACATTTTTTCTTATTTTGCACGTTACATGTTAAAATTTGTAATTGATTTTTTTAGTATACACCAAATATGAAAAAAGTTCTCCACTTCTTTGGAAATTATTCGTGTTTAAATTGATATTTTCTAATTATCCACTTCTTTGAAAAATCGCAAAACATCAAAATTATTATTTTCTATAATAAAAATAAGGGTCTTGCTTGATTGAGCTAATGTTTTATGTCCATTCCTTTAATTTTTTTTCAAACAAGTCATTTTTTATTTAAAAAGCAATTTTTAGTAAACATGTTTATTTAATTTTTTTATGAAAAAATATTTTTACGATAAATAAAAAAGTTATTGATGGAAACTTTTTTTTTTCGAAAAATAAGTAGAATAGTTTTTTTTCCTTCTAAATCTCCACTACAAAAAAAATAACTTGTATATTCATCTCGTCTATTATTTTTAGGATAAGACAAGAAAACCCTTGTGCTTTCTATTTGAAAATTTTGTACTCGATAAATATGTTTTTTTAACTTTTATATAGAAAAGTATTTAAAAAAAAAACTAGAAATGAAAAATAAAAAATTATTTTATGAAAGTAAACATATTCATAATAGAATTTCCAAAAGGAATCAAACAAACGGTCCTTAATCAAATGTAATTCGCTCCTTGCTTCCTCGATCATAGCATTGAATGCGGGTGAGAAGAAAAACGAATATATATTATATAAAAGGGAGGCAAAAACCAAAAGGACACCATACACCAACACTCATTATCGTATCGAAACTGTCCAAGGCAAGGTCTCCTCCAACCCTTCTCCATTCGTTCTGCCAGCCGCATCTCACTTTTACTGCTTCTCTCTCAATCTCTCCGTTCCCAAAAACATGGCAACTCTAACTCATCCCACCAGCCAGACTCACCTCTTCACAAAACTCTCCCTTAAACCCAAAAAGTTCACTTCACCTTCAAGAATCCGCATGGCCCTTCAAGAAAACGCCCCCTCTCTCGCTGTGGTTGGTGTCACTGGTGCTGTCGGTCAAGAATTTCTCTCTGTCCTCTCTGACCGTGACTTCCCTTACCGCTCCATTAAAATGCTGGCCTCCAAGCGCTCTGCTGGCAAGCAGCTCACTTTCCAAGACAGGAATTACACGATTGAAGAGCTATCTGAAGATAGATTTGATGGGGTTGATATTGCGCTTTTTAGTGCTGGTGGGTCTATTAGTAAGCATTTTGGGCCGGTGGCAGTGGAGAAGGGATCCGTTGTGGTGGATAATAGCTCGGCTTTTAGAATGGAAGAAGGGATTCCTTTGGTGATTCCTGAGGTTAATCCAGAGGCTATGGAAGGGATTAAAGTTGGGACGGGAAAGGGTGCTTTGATTGCCAATCCAAATTGTTCAACTATTATTTGCTTGATGGCTGCTACTCCTTTGCATAAGCATGCCAAGGTAATGAATTGTAACGTTATTGTAGAGTTTGTTAAGTTTTTGTACTTGTTGCACTCCATGATCATTGCTTGGAAATGTCAAGTGTTTTTTTATCGTAATTGGTCGCTTATTGATTACTCACTGACAAACACAAATTATTTGATATGACTTAATGATTTATATTATGATGTGTTTATCTCTTCTTAGAATTCTGTTTATCTGAGTGTCATTTGCAAATCATTGTCTTTAGTTAAGGGTGATCCAGTTCTCTTAAAAAAAGTTTAAGCGAGATTTAATACTCTATGTTCTAAAAAAGAAAACCTTGAGAGGTTTTTGGTGCTGGATTTTTTTGTGTAAATGCCAGCTGAATCATTTGATGTGGCAGGTGATACGAATGGTTGTTAGTACATATCAAGCAGCCAGTGGGGCTGGTGCTGCTGCAATGGAAGAGCTTGAGTTGCAGACTCGTGAGGTTTCTGCTTTCCATATAATTCTGTTATCTTTGATCAATTAGTTTGTTTAATTTCATGTTTATCTGGGATAACTGGTGTTGTTGTTTATCTTCACATAAATTAATTCCTTTCTTTTCATGTTTGTAAGGTCTTGGAAGGAAAACCACCCACTTGCAACATCTTTAAGCAACAGGTTCGTCTTTGTTGCGCAATAACTTCAACATTGTAATTAAAATTTCTTCATGTCCTATGAAGAGTTCAAACTTAACCTCCCAGTATGTTTGATTTGCAGTATGCTTTTAACTTGTTTTCACATAATGCTCCTATTCTATCAAATGGGTACAACGAAGAGGAAATGAAATTAGTTAAAGAAACCAGAAAGATCTGGGTAAGTTTTAAAGGTTCTTTTTTACTGCGCTTATATCTAATAAGATTATGGTTTAGTCCTTTCTAAAATGTTTCCATTTTTTTTGTCAATTTTTCAGAATGATATGAATGTTAAAGTCACTGCTACATGTATACGTGTTCCTGTCATGCGTGCACATGCTGAAAGTGTTAATCTTCAATTTGAGAAGCCCATTGACGAGGTTAATCACTTACTTGGCCAAATACAAACTTAGAACTATGGTAGTTTTTATTTTGTTTTTGATCTAGTTACTCATTGTAAAGAAGATTTATGACTTGTATAAAACTTCTCTTGGTAAATTTTTTTGAATGCACAGCATACAGCAAAAGATATTTTGAAAAGTGCCCCTGGGGTGGTGGTTATTGATGACCGAGCATCTAATCACTTTCCTACACCTTTGGAGGTATCAAACAAAGATGATGTTGCAGTTGGCAGGATTCGTCGTGATGTGTCGCAAGATGGATATAAAGGGTAAGACTAATTTTGGGTCTTTTATTGCTTAATTGTTGTCTATCCTTTTTGCCAAGGTCATTAATTGCTGGGTGTCAAGCAGGCTGGATATATTTGTCTGTGGTGATCAAATACGCAAAGGAGCTGCACTTAATGCTATTCAGATTGCCGAGATGCTGCTATAGTCTGTTGTTTTGCTTTAGTGGTGAGGTTCATTTGATGGATTATTCAATTTGGTGAGATAAGGTGATTTAAAACAATCTATATTCTAGTCTATCGATGAGGATATTCATTCTTGCATAATTCTTGAGAAGTTTGAGCATTTAGGTTTGTTAGCTTGGCATGTGTGATGTTTTCAGTTGATAGGGTGGCTTGCACCATAATTGTTGCATTTGGAGGAGATTTTGTTCTTTTATGTAACCTATGATAGCCCATTGAAGTTAGAAATTTTGTCAAATATAGAAATAGACTCATAGGGTATCAATTTCTAACATGTCATTATTTCCTATCAATCTTCATCTTCTCAAATTAAGCACGAAAGCAGGCATGTGTGCACAATACTTGTCAGCGAGTAGGTGATTTATTGAGCTTTGCATTGCATGTCAGCAAAATAGCCTTGTTTTTTTTTTTTCTCTTAATCAAAATATAATCTGAAGAACTGATGAAGCAGTTTCAGCAGCCGAACTCAGGATGAGGTCTTTATCCATATACTGTTTATAGAATTTGGTGTTTGGTAAATGGTTCTATGTTGGCTTATGAAGTTATGACAATAAAGAGATCCTGATCCTGAAAACAGGATTGGGTGGATACAGTGCATATTGTCACGATGGATTATTGTGGGAATGACCTTGAGAAACTATGTTTAACGTTTGAACCAAACTAGTTGAGAAAGTTAAAGAATGCTTGCTGTGATGGTTGGTGTTTGTTACTTGTCTGCAACCATCAGTGATGTTTGGCTTTGCACTGAAATTCATTTTGTGGGGAATTAGTAAAACATCCTTCCCTAGAATTATTGGAGTCAATTACTTAGGGTTGCCATGAAATGAGGAAGGGTACATGAATGCTCTGAAAACCTTGAGAGGTCTCATAATTTAGAATGTTTGCATTGGATTGGCAGTTAATCCCGAGTAGGTGATTTGATGTCACCTAAGAAGGTTTTTGCAAAATGTGTAAAGGATCAATGCCATGCTATTGCAGAAATGTTGTCTGGAGTGGTTGACATTTGAGAATTTAACTGGTAATATGGGAAGTATCAAGCAGGAAAGCTGGGAATAGTTGAAGATAATGATGGTGATCCTCGTGTGAAAATAAAACATTGCTGTTGCCAAAGAAGGGATGAACTTGAGAGTGGAGTGGAAGATGGGATCTAGGTGCTTAGGGTTTCAACTAAAGCATGCTTGCTATTTTCTTATCAACAGCAACATTGTCTTGTCTTTACACCAGAAGCGGATCTTGGGGGTATTGATGGCCGTTTATATATATATATATATATAATGAGTTTCTGAGACCAATGATCGTTACCATTGTTGAAAATTAAACTCATGGTGGTGATAGAGAATTTTTTTGTTTTTTAAATAGTGATAAATAAAATAGCATCCTCGCCCTCCCTCCCTCCCTCCCTCCCTTTTTTTCCCCACTTCAGAATTAAAACTTTTTACCCTTTTAATGATGGTAGACTTTTACTAGAAGTGATCCTCTTTTGTAATATAACGACCTCATTAAGAAAACCTTATTTAATAAATTATTCCAAACGTCGAGACAAGGATGAAATTGCAAGGCCTCGATCCCAATCCAGTTGTCTGTTTGATTTGAATATTATTGTCTTTGTATTGAAGTTCTATTAAACCATTCACCACCCATATTGTGTCCCACATTTTTATTAATTTCACCATTTATTTAACAACAAATAAATATGGCATTCTTCACCTTTATTTGTTTTGAAATAAATCGAAGGCTTGTTTTGAAATGAAGTACGAGAGAGGAAAAAAAAATGTTCACCGGTGCAAAAACCAACATATTTTTGCCACACTCGTCGCCTAGAAATAAAGATGCTGGAGTTTGGCGTCGGGATAAAGTGGCACGTGTTGTCCAAAGAGCATGGTAGAATCCAAGCCAAGCGCAACTATTTTTTTAAATTAAACAATAATTTATTTATACAAAAATACTAAATTACCCATATTTAAATTCGATAATTATCAAAAATAATAAAACAAAAACATCTATTTACTCGGGGAAAATACAATTCCAATTCACGAGCTCCCTGAAAATTTGACTGTGCAACTAAAATGAAAAATTCAATATTCCAACTTAGAATAACAATGAGTATACCGTATACGTGTAAAGGAAGATGTTAGAACTAGGCAGTTAGAACAAAGAGTGAATGAAGCTTGAATCGCTAGCCTGGGGCCCACCCGGGTATATCACAAAGCGTTTTAGAAAGGAGTGAGCGCCCGATACTTTCGATTAGCAAGCAGTTACGGAGAAGTTGCTCGGCAGACAAGAAAGCCAAACTTATTGGATAAGTTGCATCCAAATTCTTGGACTGCCACACAAGTTCATGGAGCTAATTAGGAGTGCTATCGTGAGCTGCCTTCGACGCAAGGGTCATTCCAAAGATTAATTCCATCGCTCGAGACTTTTGGGTCAAGCATCGGATGATCCCATCGTATCCATTCTCTGCTTCCATGGCAAGGGAAGTTGAATAATATTACTGTTGCTTTTCTGGGCTACTTTCCATTGATTGAAGATCGTTTGTGGGGACACACGCGTTTCCTTGCAAAAGGAGGAGGCTTACACAGCACAGATATGTCTTTTCCGTTGGACTGGCCGGCGTTTAAAAAAGTATTGTTGGAGCACACTGGAAAAACAAAATTAATAGAAATAACACGCTTAAAACCTCTGTTCACTATATATTAAGAGTGTTTTTATATATATATTTTTTATCATTCTATTTGGAATTAAATTATAAATATCCTGCCCAGCCTTTATGTTGGAGATTTGGGAGAAGGCTAGTGCTCATAGAAATGTAATTAATTATGAAATAAAAACAAATACTCATGGACTATAAAATCGTTGTACTAGAGGGTTTTTTTTTTTTTGTACAGTCATCCTTATTCCACACAATTAATTCTGATGATTACTTATTATAGTTATGTTTTTGGGTTTATCGGCAAACCTAAGTACATACATGCAATATAATGACAGTAGTCATAATAATGTAGTAGAAGTTTCGAGAACTTTTAGAGTTTGAGTTAACATCCAATCAATTTGCCATGTCAAAAAAAAAAAAATAGAGATTCTGTGACGCGCACCCATACCACTGGCTATTTCTGGTGTGACGCTGTGGTGCTTGCTCTTGCTGTTACAATAGATTTTCCTCGTCTACCCCCACAGGAAGATAAGCACGCCGGCACCTGGAAGCAACTTAACCGCCAAACTATAAAGAGAATTCAAGCACAGTGCTAGTTCGCTGCTTTTTCGTTTCATAGGACAAAAGTTGAAGTTAGACATCTATTTGA
>Ga0325411_1007458_pt1 | contig 11932 bp, 7 predicted proteins | sample PopdelMetagenome_13_FD_206181 | JGI IMG/M metagenome (GOLD analysis project Ga0325411, IMG submission 206181) | Populus deltoides microbial communities from Bellville, Georgia, United States - Xylem-PdIQD-R4 | ecosystem: Host-associated > Plants > Phyllosphere > Stem > Wood/Secondary xylem...
GGGAATTTTGGCAAAGCGAAAGACGTTTTTTGACCAGATGGTTTCCAAAGATGTCATCTCATTCAGAGTGCAAGGGTTTGGTTAATTTACATCCCAATGCTTGAACGTTCCTTGGTCTTCTATGGGCCTGCAGCCACTCGCGGTTATCGGATAAAGGACGTCATGAGACATTCCTAGAAATGAGCTCACGGTTCTTAATTTGTCCTTCCTAAATTGGAACGTTATGCTGGCTTATATCAATCTTCTTGCGAGAGAGAGAGGGCCATGTGGAAGAAGCTATCAATGTTGCTGCCTCCATGCCTTGTCAACCAAATAATTTTGTTTGGGGGCATTGCTTGGTGGTTGCCTGCTCCATTATGGAGTACATTTGGCTCGATATTTATAAGATTCTTGTTGAGGTGGACCCAGGTAATTCTGCAGGACATGTAATGCTAGATAATGTCTTCGCAGTTGATCATCGATGGGACACTGTCTTAGCACTTAAGTGGTTTATGAGGGAGAATGGAGTCAAGAATCAGCCCAGATGCAGTTGGATCAGCATTGATGGGATTGTACATCAATTTCATGTAGGCTCTCATACTCAAATTGAGAGGATATATTAAACATACTTGGATCGATGAAGCTACCTAGCAACTTCTTTGCAAATATGGAAGTCGTGTATCAGTTGGAAGCCGGGGTTGCTTAAGCATTACATTGGAGCTACTTTAGATAGTAGCTCTTCCTCCGCTTCAACCAGATGATTTCTGTCAGAAACTTTGGGTCCATTAGCACCACAGGCAGAGAATTACTGTGGCGCCTTGTGCTGGACTGGATTGAGAGACCTAAAGCCTTTAATCATTAACTGGAATAGACAAAAACTGTCTTGGTCTTGGTTATCTATCCAATTTTAAAAGCTTTGGTGTACAGGCATTGCGGATAGAATCGAAATCTTACTAAAATGGGGAAACAGCAACGTGCAAAGAAGACCAGTTTTCAGTCTTGAATACGCGAAGCCTCGTGTGTGTGTGTATATATATATATATATATATATAAATGATCCATTTCACTATAAAGTTAAACTGGATTCGGAAGCACAAGATATGTTTTCTACATGGATCTTATGAAGGCCACGTAGAAGCAGCTATCAATTTAGCTGTCTCCATGCCTTGCAACACAACAACTTAATGAGGGCATTGCTTAGGGGTTGCCTGCTCTGCTCGAGATATTTAAGAGTTAGATTGAAGTGGATCGTGGAATCTGCAGTCCATATGGAGGTAGCCAATGTGAGGGCTTGCAGGAAGCAGAAGGACTTCAATTGTGTAGACTTAGAAGACAGCAAGGGTACGTAGCATCCCAGCAAGGCCGACTGGTATTTCAGAGTCTTTGCACTTCTTCTAATGGGCAATAATACATTGTACATGTGTTGCACCGCATGTGCTTCCTCTAGCTAGTTGAACATGAGCTTCCTTTGAACATCTCGGCTAGGCTTGAATGTTTAAGCCAGCAGCGGGTTTATTTGTGAAGATTGAATTAGCCTAGACTTCTTCAGCCATGTAACTTTAGCTGACTCCATCGATCTTGGTGTCGCTTTAACGGCGAAAGCCTCCATGCAAAAGCTTGAAGATGATTTCTACGAAAAACTAAGGCTACTTTTCCACCATCTTCAAAGATAGCGCTCAAGGTCCTGGCAAGACAAAGAATGAAGTGTTTTTTCTTCTTTTTTCCCCTAGTAATTTTCAGTAATTGTACTTATCTTAATTTAACCGAGCTACAAAATCTTCTGCTTGTTATTCTCCGTAATTGAGATTTCATTCCATCTCTTGTTTTAGCGTTTGATCACCATGCTATAATTAATCATAGCTAGCTAGTTCAAAGCTATCATGAAATTATCGCTGCCGTGTTTATCTTAATAATCGACCTTAAAGATTGCTGCGAAAGTAGTCTACGGTAACCTTGATGTAATACAATTAGATAAGCATAAAGATTCCACATTTTACGTCTTTACCAGTACGTGTATTTGTTTCTACTACGTACTCCACACAAATAGTTTTTATTTTGGATTCTAATATATAAACCTTTTCCTTTCGGCTTTTGGTTTAGAAAAAAGAAAGTTAATTATGCTTTATGAAATAAAAATTATTCTTATTTAATAAAAAAACTACAAGTATAAAATAAAATTATTTAATATCCTATTTATCAAACATATATATATATATATATATAAAAATTAAAAATAAATATTTCTTAAATATTTTTAAATACTTTGTTTTACTCAAAGATGGATTCACCTTAAGCCGGCTCGGTATATAATTGCATTTGTTTTTCAAAAAATTACTACTTTAATAATTAATTAGCATTCTTAGTGTACGTAAATCCAAACCCACAAACTCGTCCGATCGATAACATTTTAATTTCATAGGATACCTTGTACTATTGAATATTATTATTGGAAGGAAAAAAAAGTATAATTAGTTTTTTTTTCTTAATTTTTAAAGAGTTTATTAATTGTAGTTTTTCTTTATTCTTTGTCTTTCTTCTTCTTTTTTTATTTTTATTTTTGAAGAATTTAGTTTTTCCTTTTCAATAGAATACGAATTGCAGTACTCTAGAAGGAGAAACAAACGTTTCCATATGACGTACGTATTTTTATTTGATTACAGTTCTACCTCCAAATAATATCTTATCCTCCAAGACTCTACCTTTTCTCCTCAGCCAGAAATTTTCTTTTAATCGAAATCCAAAACAAGGAGCCCGTATAAATATTAGGTGGTTTTCAAAACCATCAAACCCTAAACTGACTTTAGACTCGCTGGGAAATAAATAAGCACTCCCTGAAAGTGCCTGAGCAAAGATTGTTGTTTATCCCTTTGAAAAAAAAATATATATTTTCCCTGTATACGATCCTACCAGCTCACAACAAAACCTAGAAATTTCTCCCCCTGGATTCGTGTTTGAATCTCCTCGCTTTTACAATATGAAACTTGATTATTCTTATCCCTTTGAAGATTCAATTCTAGGAAGTTACTTTGCTAGAATGAATCTTTCTACAACTGGTAGACTTTCTCATTCTTCTAATGAACAACAACGATCTTTGAACACGATGAGGAGTGATGATCAGTACTCACTTGCTGCTGGTCACCCATCATACCAGAATAGCTCCCAAAATGGGACCACATATATGGAGCAATATCCTTATTTTTCCAACATTAGAAACAATAATGGAGTCTGCGGCTATGATCAGAATGTCCGGGATCAAGACTACCGTGATAGGTTTGCGCTGCATTCTTCCCCCAGCACCTCCCAAAATAGTACCGGACATACGGTGCATCCTTCTTTTTCCAACATCGGAAACAATAATGGCGGCCTCGGCTATAATCAAAATATCCAAGACCAAGACTGCCGAGATAGGTTTGCACTGCTTTCTTTTTCCAACATCGGAAACAATAATGGCGGCCTCGGCTATAATCAAAATATCCAAGACCAAGACTGCCGAGATAGGCTTGCACTGCATTCTTTTTCCAACTTCGGAAACAATAATGGCGGCCTCGTCTATAATCAAAATATCCAAGACCAAGACTGCCGAGATAGGTTTGCACTGCATTCTTTTTCCAACTTCGGAAATAACCATGGGAGCACTTCGCGCTCGCGTATACGTAGTCAGTCTTATGATGCGCTTGATCAATATGGATTATGTCTTGGTGGAATACACGATGCTGATAGCACAATACTTGATACTGGCTCTCAATTTAGAAGGGTAAGATCGTTAGAATCTGCAAAGTCAGATACTCTGAGGGTTTCTTCTTTGCCTAATTCCCCAGTTTTTCGATCAGATCACCCATCACTATATAAACTGAAAGGCAGAGTGGCTGTGGCAGCAAGAAGTCAAAGTCTGTATCGGGTCTTGCAGGGCGTCCTTGATGAGAGGAAGCCAGATCTAATTGAGATGATTTTCTTGGAAGTGAAAGATTATGTACATGACTTAATGGAAGATCAGTTTGGTAATCATGTTATTCAGAAGCTTTTTGAAGTATGCAGTGAAGCCCAAATGACTCAACTTATTCTCTCTTTGATCCATAACCAAAGGAGGCTGCTTGGGTTATGCTTTCATCCAGTGGGGTATGTACATGGTGTTTTCGTTTTAATTCAAACTCCAAATCAATGATTTGGACTAATTTCATTTAATTATTCTTTTCATAGAACCCGTGCGATGCAAAAGATGATAGAGCACATCAAAACGCCTATGCAGAGATTGTTGCTCACACAAGTTTTGATTCGGAGGACAGTCATCTTATCCCAGAACCAAAATGGTTATCATGTAATTCAAAAATGCTTGGAACATTTCCCGTTTGATGATATAAAGGTAAAACACACAATATATATATATATATATATATATATATATATATATATATATATATATATATGCTTTGTCCTTGCTACACAAAAGTGATTGCAAATTAAGTATATTTCTACATAATATTGAATTTATTTGAACTTGAAGTTATGCAAGATTCCATAGTTTGAAGTATATATTAATCTTTAGCGTTTTAATAATGAGATACGGCAAGAACACACCAATGGATAAAGTTATATTTTAATTACTGTAAATGCACACTCTCATATAGTGAAGGTGAATGATTAGTCAATCTACGAGTCATGTTTGCAGTTGATTTTCTTTTCATAATCATGATAAAAGCTTTTTATATATTTGCAGCCCCTCATCAAAGAAATAGCAGAAAGTTTTCTTGACATTGCAATGGATAAAAGCGGATGTTGTGTATTGAACCGAGCTTTGGATTGTGCACAAGGGGAGCTTAAGCATCTTCTTTTGCTTGAAACAATAGCTAATGCAATGTTACTATCGGAAAGTCCTTATGGGTGTGTCCTTTATCCCCTCTTTTATGTTTACTAATTAGTTCCCTTGACATGATTTATGAAAAGTGATTTTTTTATTTTGAATCATAATTTAAAATTTACTTTTCATAAATACTTTATCATAAAAATAAGCTATAATAGCTTCCAATGTTAGATATTTCAAGAATTATTCTATGATTTTCAACAATAAATCTATATGCAAAAACTTTTGAATTAAAACCAATGAAGATAAGATTCCTCCTTTGGCATTTTGAATATGACCTTTGTACTGGAAGCCGACACAAAGAAGAGTTTGTTTCATCTATACATTTCCTTACAGATGCCTTCAACTTTCTTATTTCCTTTTGCATGTCAGGAATTATGTCGTGCAACATGTACTCGACGAACGCATACAGCATGCAACAATCGGGATACTAGACAAGCTAAAAGGATATTTTGTGTCTCTCTCCATGAACAAGTTTGGAAGTAATGTCGTGGAAAAATGTTTGATATGGAGCGGGGAGGAGAATGCTTCAATGATTATCGAGGAGTTTATGCACAGCCCTTACTTTGTGAACATCTGCCGTAATAACTTCGGGAACTATGTTGTTCAAAAGGCACTGGAAGTATCAAAGGTTAGAACATTCAGGCTGTGCCTTTTAATTTATTGGCTCCTTTGTGTGTGGCACTACACTTGCTAACCATCAATCAATGTTAATCCATATTTACACAATATGCTTACGAAAAAACTCGAGTCATTAGATATCATTACATATGCTCATGCTTTTCCTGCTTCAACGAGCGTAAATTTTGCTCGCCACATTCTTTTGATGCAATAATAAACTACCTTTCCCCTTTTCTGCCAACGCAGGGAGGCATTCGCAATGCTCTTGTCAGTCGCATAAATGATTCCTATCCAGATCTGTACAGTGATATTAATGCAAAAAGGGTGGTCAGGAAAGCTCGAGATATCAGGTTCCGGATATAATCGCTAGGCCATGACACCAAGTTCAGAACTAGTTGTGCTTTCAGCTGTCGAAAGTCCCGTGTTGCAAATCCCTGAAATATTAGTTAATTTGTTGTTGATGTTAGACTTGATAAGAGGACAGTTATATTGCTTTTTGCTATAGTAGCTATTAGTAGTAGCGTTTCAACTGCAGAAGAAATAATGATGAGTTTGTAATTTGAAGCTGTTGTTACATTAAACAAACCATTTGGATGCTATGTTGATGTAAGGTAAATATGCTTCATCAACAGAGATGCTGTTGTTGATTATTATATATTAGATTCAATTTCTTAGTTTTAGTATTTATTTCTTGACCGAGTTCTTAGAAACACCTTCTTTTCATTAGTTGATTATATTTTGATATTTGAAATTTGACATAGTTCTTGAGCGTATGGCAAACAATGATTTATGTAGGAGCACAGAACAAATGCTAGTGTTCAGCATGGAAAACGCTTGCCATCCATCTCATAGTGTTGCCCAAATTGTAAATCATCTGAACACTTTCTTTTTGTTGGAAATAAATTGCGGTAACAGAGAAGAAATTAAAAGGATTGGAAGTGATAATTGGTACGTATAGCTGCAGCTCAATACTTGGTTATGTTTTTTATTATACTTTTGTTCTGTTTTCTTGCTTACATAAACTGAAGAGAAAATGCCTATATAACAAGAGCTGAATTAATGAAATCTAGGAACACATAGACCTCCATAATCTAGAAAAAACCAAAAGAAAAAGAGCCATAAAAGTTAATAATAAAATACATTGAGAATTACAAATTACATATTACACTCCATTTTAATTTGTAATCTTCAAGAACCCCTTGAATTGTTGAAACTTCTCAACTGGTATAGCTTTAGTGAGGACGTCTGCAGGTTAATCATTTGTGTTGATAAACTCCAGCTGAATCTCCTTCTTGCTTACTATGTCTCTAATGAAATGATACCTCAATTCTATGTGTTTTGATCTTGCATGAAAAACTGGATTCTTGGTCATTACATTTTCATGGATTCTGGGTCATTACAATTGCAGACATATTATCAAGAAAATAATGGTAGGATCAAGAGCATTTTGCTGCAAATCACTAATTAAGAACTCTCCTCAACCATACTAACTGACAAACAACTTTATTTGCAGCAATATATTCTGCCTCAGCAGAAAATAAAGTTATAGAATTCTGTTTCTTTGAACACCAAGAGATTATATTTGTTACAAGATAGAACACATAACCAGAAGTACTCTTCCTATCATCATAGCTTCCCACCCAATCATTGTCAGAATAATCGATCAATCTGTTTTCATTTTGTTCTTTATATAAGATTCCATGATCTTTGGTTCCTTGAAGATATCACAAGATCCTTTTTGCTGCTGCAAGATGAAGTCTGCTAGGATTCTTTATAAATCTGGAGATAATATTAACAGAAAAGAGAATATTAGGTTTTGAATTTGTGAGGTAGATTAAGAATCCAACGAGATTCTTGAAATACTTTGAATCAATTTTAGCCGCACCATCATCCTAATATAATTTCTCATTTGCTGTCATTGGAAATGCTCTTGGTTTAGTTCTACTTTCATCAGAATGGTTTCAGTAGAAGTCAATTTGAACCATTCCTCTATATATTAAATGTTTACATTAAAAGTCTACATTCAAACACTCCCTTTTAATTTTAAAATCATGATGATTCAATTCTCTTATTAGGAGTGTTGGAATTAATTTTAAAGTCTACATTTAAAGTGTCTTTTATTCTCATACGTGTCTCCTAGTTATATACATGTAACTATTAAATATGTTTTTATATTTTAAGTCTCTTGAATTATCTTAGATTAGTATAAATATATGTTTGAAGTATTGTAACTCTAAGTCCAAGTCTATAAGGATTTCCTCTTTCAGGAGAGTAATATTTATATGAATGAAATTTTTTTTTCATCATGCTTCTCATGTTTCTTGTTTCCCTTATCTCCTTTAAATATCTCTAACACTTTTAACCTTTATCTTCATTTCAGGGTTAGTACTCCTACCGATTTTGATCGATGTTTGGATATGTTGGAAAAAAATTGTCAATTTTATAGAGAATCTAAGAATGCTTTGATGGTATTTTAAGCTATAAATACATAAACCAACAAGACATAAAAATTACATTAAGTACTTGAAAAGAGTTGAACAAACCCCGAAAAATATCAAAATGACAATTACTGCAGAGAGAAACCCCAGGTCAATCATGCAATAAAATAGGGTATTTAAAAGTTGCAAAAGATCTAGCTCCATGGAATTTGTAGGCATATCATATTCTTTAAAGAGCTCTGGATGGCTGATTCTTTAGATAATTGTAGCCCTCTTCTTGGTGCATCACCTTCGCCACCACTACTTACTTCATTTTTCTCTTGCATCAAATGCATCCTCATACTCAATAATCATGTCTCTATTTTCTCCAACAACAGAAAGAGCTTTAGACCCCCCCTACAATTCAACTTTGAACACCTGCGTCATGGTAAAAATTTGTCATAAACATTGTCACAAAAACAGAGTCTATATTATGGGGTTTCTAACAAACCATTCTCTCATCCCAACTTTGTCACAACCTGAATTCCAGAATTTTTTCGCAACCTGAATTCTAGGTTCATGGCGAGCATTACAAGAGCGGTGTTATAAAGACACCCCACCTATGCTAAGCCTCAAACATACTTCTCATCAAACAAATTATATAAGATTTCACATAATTTCATAAACTTTCCATAAATATTTTTCAAAACCAATAAAATCAAATAATAATTCATAATACTTATTACAATATAAAAATCCAAACTTTAAATAAAAATAGTGTAATAGTGGATCACTTTAAAACATCAAATCAAGACTAAAAGAAAAGCCTTGTGGAAATAGGCAAAGCGTTCCAACCAAAAATAAAGAAGCAGAAACTTTCAACAAAGTCAGCTTGCTAACAGAAGGTAAGAACCTGAAAATAATATTAAAAATAGGGGGTTCGGTGAGGGATTAATATTTAATACACATCGTATATATTATAAATTGTAATCCACACACACACACACACACATATTAAGCATATTAGTATATGGTAGTGGGTACATGTCAGATAACATATTACATATGAAACCACAGAGTTCCAATAATAGACGAGGTTTGCGGTCCCAATAACTATGGAAAAATTAGTCGTTATAGGCTAGTGTCTCTCCCACTAGCTAGGTATACGAGCTACTATGTGCATATAAACTAATTACTCTCTATTAGTATGGAGTTTCGGACAAGTATCCTGATATCAAGAAATAAAAGATATTCATATAGTTTTGCAAGCAAATAAATGTCATATCAAATAGAATTTAATTCAAAAGAATACAAGTGCAAATTTAATAATAAATGAGTACTCGAAAAATAAAACAACATGTATAAATATTCAAGAAATAACCAGTTGTACTCATCATATAATAAATATATTTATATTACATACATATTTAAAATTATCTTACTCATCCAGAAAATAAAAGCAAAAAACAAACAAACATAGAACGGAGACTACCAAGGATTGCTAAGAGAAACATCAGCAGAACTTCTACTGAATAAAAAAAATACTAAAAAAAAAACTTGAAGCATATAATATAAAAGATCACAACTCTAAGAAATTTATTTCATCGGTAATTCCGTTGGTAAAATCATTGGTAAATTGTCAACACTATTCATCATGTTAATTACAAAGAGAATCACTGATGGAACATTCCGTTGGTATTTTACAGAGAGCTCTGGAACTATTCACTTCCCAATTGCACTGTTAATTATTGTTCTTTACAAACAAAATCACCGACGGATTGAAAAGTCATCGATGTTATTTGGCGGTTTTCTAAAAAGAATACAAGTGCAAATTTAATAATAAATGAGTACTCGAAAAATAAAACAACATGTATAAATATTCAAGAAATAACCAGTTGTACTCATCATATAATAAATATATTTATATTACATACATATTTAAAATTATCTTACTCATCCAGAAAATAAAAGCAAAAAACAAACAAACATAGAACGGAGACTACCAAGGATTGCTAAGAGAAACATCAGCAGAACTTCTACTGAATAAAAAAAATACTAAAAAAAAAACTTGAAGCATATAATATAAAAGATCACAACTCTAAGAAATTTATTTCATCGGTAATTCCGTTGGTAAAATCATTGGTAAATTGTCAACACTATTCATCATGTTAATTACAAAGAGAATCACTGATGGAACATTCCGTTGGTATTTTACAGAGAGCTCTGGAACTATTCACTTCCCAATTGCACTGTTAATTATTGTTCTTTACAAACAAAATCACCGACGGATTGAAAAGTCGTCGATGTTATTTGGCGGTTTTCTAAAAAATTTAAATTAAATATTACAGACGGAATCACCTACGAATTGAAAAGTCGTTGGTGATATTTAACGGTTTCTGAAAATGTTTTATTAAATTCAAAATTTAAATTAAATATTACAGACAGAATCACTGACGAAATAATTAAAAATATTAATATTTAATTAGCCATCGGTAAAACGCCCCAATAAAAAGCCTAGAATCCCTAATTTCACAACAGACCTGTCGATCTCCTTTTTTCTTCTTCTTCTTCTTCTTCTCTCCTCTCCTCAACTCCTTCTCTTCTCCTCTATGCTCAGGTATGTCTTCTTCTCCTTTCATATTTTTTCTTCTAAGTTTTTTTTTAATTAGTATACTTTATTAATTTGTTTTTTTTTCTCTTCTTAGCTTCACATGCAACTACATTAAGGTAAAAAAATTTTTTTTTTTTCATGTTTTTTTCACTATATTTGTTTTTTATTTTATTTTTAATTGTTTATGTTCTTAATAATTGTATGAATGTTGTTGTAGGATTTTGTTTTTTCATATGAGATCAATTTTAAATTGATTTATTTATAGAATTTTTAAATTTTTTTCATATGAATTTTTTTAGTTGAATTTATTTTTTCGTGTTATTGATTTGTTGCAAATTTTTTTTGAGTTTATTTTCTTCTTCTTTTTTCCAAGCATTTTGAGTATTATAGAGTATTGATTAATATTAATTTAATTATTTTATATTTTTTTAAAATATATTTTTTAAAAAATATTTTTAAATAATTACCGACGGAATTACATACAGTTTGTTTCCGAAGGAATTATCGACGAAATGAAATATATTTTTTTTGCTCGCCTTTTTCGTTAGTAAATCCATCGGTAATAATTTTTTTTTTTTTTATTACCAACGGACTTACCGATTGACAAAAAATTATCGACGAAAGATTCATCGACAGAGACTTTCCGTCAGTGATTTTATCAGTAATTGTTTTACCAACAAAATGGTTGTGCAAATACTAACGAAAAATTCCGTCGATAAATCTAAAGATTGTGGTAGTGATATGCATCACATTTATCTTAGTTAAGTTTGCAATTGTTTAAGTAGTGCTAGTTTTCAGGAAATCCCATAAAGATACAACTGAAAATAAATTATTATAACTTTAAAGATGGACTTTCCACCACTGTGGTTTAAAAAAATGAGTTCTCTTCTCCTTCATTGTTTGGATTTGGATGGTTTTTGCATGTACAAACAAATGGGTATCCATGAGAAAAATTGAATTCGGGTTATAATCGAAACCTTATTAGGTCAAGTTTGAATATTCAAAATCAATGCCCGATCAGGTTTGAGTTGGGTTTGGATATTAATTTTAGATTTGAATTTAGGTATGGATAATGCAAAACTCGACCCATGGGCACTCATTGTCATCTTTACATAAATTCAATATTGAAGAATAAAAAAAAAAAAAGCATTGCTCCTATGAACAGTGATTTGTGAGAAGGGGTATTGAAAAAAAATCAATTAAAGAAATGACAAAAAAAAAACTTGAGTTAACCTATCAAATATGCAATTCAAACATGAGAATAAGATAATCTAATAGAAAGCAAATCAAAATAAATTATAAAGTCTAATACTTAGTAAATTCAATGTTGAAAAATAAAATTAAAAAGAAAAAAACAAACTATTATTCTAATGAATAGTAGTTTATGAGGAGGGGTATAGTTAAAATAAATTATTAATTTCAATACCTGATAGATTTAATGTTAAA
>Ga0325411_1007464_pt1 | contig 11929 bp, 13 predicted proteins | sample PopdelMetagenome_13_FD_206181 | JGI IMG/M metagenome (GOLD analysis project Ga0325411, IMG submission 206181) | Populus deltoides microbial communities from Bellville, Georgia, United States - Xylem-PdIQD-R4 | ecosystem: Host-associated > Plants > Phyllosphere > Stem > Wood/Secondary xylem...
ATGGAAGCTTGTAGGTGAAATTTTGGAATAAACGAGGAGGAAAAGTAGGAAAAAAGAAAGATATGGAGAGCGAGGGGGGACAGTGGTGTATCTTTAATCATTTCTTTTGGCCTCGAACAAACTTTGGATGAATGGCGCTAATTTATGATATTGTCTTCAGATGTTACAAAGCATGGGGATAAAGGGGATGGAGAGTTTGACTTTGGAGAGAAGAAATTGATTCTTCTGGCTTAGGGAGCTAACTCCCTTCCAAATAGAAATTCCACGAGAGAGGCTCTCCATTGTCGCTAACTTGTTGAAGCAGAGTGTGTGTCCATTAGGGTTGGCCGGAAACACTTCTTCAACTTATGAACTGCTTCTTTAGGTGAAGCAATCTATTGGATTAGGAATTGGGATATTAAATAATGTTTTATAATTAGACATTGAAAAAAAAAAAAATTGTTGTTGTACGTGAAAGGAGAAATTGACATTTCCTTTCAAGATCTTTAAAGAGCAAGAGGGCCCTCATGGCCCCTTATTGCCATGCGTTTGTTGGTACAAAAAAAAACAAGCACGGCCAACAAGAAAATCATGCTCTGGTCGCAACAGGAGAAAGAATGAAGAAATGACTAAAGCCCACTCCCTCAAAAGGCTGTTCGATGTATTTCAGTGGCTTCTTCCATCACATCCCCACTCTTGTCCCCTCCCCACCCCGAGAATCCCATGAATCCTTAATCCCCATTATGAAATAGCTCATCAAGCCATGCAGCTCAAGAGTGGCATACATATTGATTCAAAATCCAATCTCAGTTTTCACACCAGAACTCGGACAACAGTTGGCCTACCCAGAAGAACTCGATCGGACCATAACTGGACTTCCATGGTGATCTTGAATTCGGCATTTGTCTTGCGTTTTGTGTTTGCTTTTTCACCCGAATGGCTTCCATAGCTGCTCATATGGCTTATAATCCAAATTGATTTGCATCTCAGATAAATGGTTTGCACAAAGCTTATTGCACCAGGATTCTCAGATAAATGGCTTATAAAATACGTATATTGGCTTGAAAACAATGAACAAGCTCTGCACCAAAATTAAGATTGAATTTCTAGATTGAACTGGTCAATATCTCAATTAATAACAATCTATTGGAGATTTTTTTTTAGATTGCTTTATATATAGATCTTCCCATGTTCACATACAAGCTCCACAAAGGAGGGTAGAAAGACTAGTTCGTGGCAAAAATAATAGAGATACAGTTTTGCATCTTTGGAGCCAACATCAGCAAAAAGCCTGCCTTCCTCTGAGAAATTGGTTAACTGCTGTTAGTCAACAGTGTTGCCTTGATATGCTGACATAATGTCATAATCTCTGTTTCTTCTGTTTGGTTGCCTCTTCACCTGCTCTGTGAAAAAATCGATTAACAGAAAGATTAACAAAATGTATGAGAAATCATGGGTAGACAGTAGAACTTTATCAATACCATTTGTTTTCATAGCCACAAATTTCAGCAAGGAACCACCAAACAAACAATCAGCAGAGAAAAAAAAAATGTATGCCACGTATACTCAATTTAATGATAGGCACTGGTGTCCAGAAAAACCTTTTCACATATTCAATTTGCAGGAAACTGATTCATTGTCCAAGATGGATTTTGCAATCTAGGAAACATGAATGACAATGACTACATAGCCTGTATGGTTGTGGTTGGGTATGTTTTCAAGGATGTAGACTTCGGTTGTAAAGGAAGTGATAATAGGGCTGCAAAAAAATCCATAGTTTGCCAAAGAAACGCGAACATCACCTTTAATTTTAACTTAAAATCTGCAGGAACCAGTATCAGTTGACCACACAGAAATAAAGGACAAAATCTCTCAGCAAGTACATAACCCCTCAAGCATTTTCTCTAAACTAATGAACAAGTATTAATCGTCCTTCAGGAAAATCAAAGTAACAAAATGAACCGGATGCTGATCAATTGGATGTAGTTTTAGATGAAAGTTCTTGTAGCGGCATGAATAAAAGCACAAGGAAAGACAGAGAGATCAAATCTTCGACAAAAACTAGATACTAAATCTAGAATGATAATCATGGTGTTCTTAGTACAAATCTTGCACAAAATCATGACTTGTTTCCTTTAAAGCATCACCACCAATATAATTCCAATTTTCCAATGAAGGTAGGTAAATGAATTGATAAAAAAATAGTTCTAGAATTATCAGCAAGGTCCAAGAATCTAACCAAAATAAATCATAACTTAAGTCATTAACAACTGCACTTTGAGATACTTAATACCTTTTGATTGGTCTCCTTCTTTCATCAATATCGATGGAAGCCTTCAGCTCTTCAATGCTGGAGTCGTCCCCAGGATTACCTTTTAATAGATTGCAACAATCCGAGAATGCGGCAAGCTTAGTCAAGCCTTGAACATGTGATAAATCTTTAACCTTTCCTTTCAAATATTCCATCAAAAAGAGCCCTGCATATGGCTCAGAGAAAACACAACACTTTCTTAGCCACCATAAAAGTTGAAAACTTCACAGAATTGATTCGAGTTACAAGGAAGGTGCATTCAGCCAGGGAAATGATGCAGACATTCTGTTATTATATTCGGCATGTAAGGGCATTTTTTTAGTGTTGGAGCTGCCAAAGAAGGATTCTAAGAAAATGATAAAGAGTGATTCGCAATTGCAATTTCAGGACTTGAGCCATGCAGTTACTTGGCAGCCTGAAAAATTTACAACTGCACCACTCAGTGACCAATTTTCATCATACTCAGTTACCCTTCATTTTTAATCATATCAAACACCTACGACAATCAGAGGGTCACAATAATCAAATTTTTTTATTGGAATCTGGACATCATGTTTGTGTTCACAAGCTTATAGAGACGAGCACTGCAATGTGATCCTTAAAGGGCTAGAAGATTCAGTGGATTCTCAACTACTAATTGGGTTTGGAGGACGTAGCAGAGGTCATAAATGACACTAGAATGCAAGTTAGGGCCACATAACATTAAGCATCTCAAGCTCTAACAATGCGGCCACCAAATTAATCTCACAACATTTTACTCCAGTTCTAATGTCAATCGCCATTGAGAACAAGTCAAACAGAGTACAAACCCTAATAAAAATGAATCCTGTACACCAAACAAACAAACAAACAAACAAATAAATAAGACAACTTAACAAGAAAGACCTCAGAGCAACACTAGCAATAGTCACACATGTCATGAGCATCGCATTCCGGCCATGCATACAATACATGCGTGGCGAGTTAGAATCAAATTCTCAGCACAGATGTTTCACACACACGACTGAAATGCAAAAATTGCACAGCATGCATGAATATTTTTCTTTTATGGTGAGAAACTCTGGCGCACACCTTCTGGTGCAGGTCAAATAAAACCCGGAAAGACACCTAGCTGGCTCAGCGCAACTTCCCGTCACATGAATTATTTTCTGAATTAAACTTTCAACAGTTCACCATAACTCCATATCAATTTACAATCGATAAAAATTAATTAAAAACAAAAGAAAAAAAGAGCATAAAAAATACCGACGGCTCGAAGCGTCGGCGAATCGAATTTCTTGGCAAGTTCATCATGACCGAGTACCTTTGCCCGATGAAGAATTAATGATTTTAACGTAATAAGCATATCCTGCAAACAGAAATTTTAAAAAATAAAACTATTTAATTCATCATGAATTATACGAGCAAGAAATAAATGAGAAAATCCCTGTTTAACTTACAAGCTCCGATTCTGACAGGTTACAGAGCCAGCGTATGTCTTCGGGACTGTTATCAACCAAAGTTTCTCCTCTGTTATCCATGTGAGAGGTTTTGTGATTATTTAGCCCCGGATGCTTCCGCAGGTGGAGGAGATGGCGGTGGGGTGGTGGCAGTGGTTGTGTTCTGAGGTAGCGAGCAAACCCTGGGAAGAGAGGAAATGGAGGCGTTTAGGTTATGGCAGCTGGACAGTTGCAGTCCGTTAAATTAGAATTTGTTTTTTTTTTCTCTACTTCAAATCATTTTTTAAAAACCTAAAATTAGCCACTTTATTATCATCTGAGTCCCTAAACAAAATAATTTAGCAATTAGGTCCGAGAAACGTCTTGGACATTTCTCAACTGGATCCTTTTATCAATATCTATCATTTTTTTGGACAAGTTTTACAAACAGCATCGTTTTATAGCATAATGTGCATAGAAATGTGAAGTAAACATTGATAGAAAATTCCAATTGAGAATTGTCTGAAACATTTAAGACTAAATTGATAAAATATTTTATTTTGGGACTCCGTTAAGGATGGAGATATATAGGTTACTGATTATACCAAGGTTTTCCTTTATTTCTTACAAGGAAGAAAAAATAGTTTCTTTTCTTGGTTAAAACATGGTGTGTAATTAATTTTGAATATAAATTTAGGAAGAAATGAAAGATTGATCAATCCAGTAGATTTAAAATTTCAAAATATAATTTATATTATTCTCTAATAAAATCTTGAATCTTTCATTCTATGCACAATATCCTCCTTCGTAGCCTGAAATACTATGAGAAGGCAATCTATTAGTACCAAAGAAAATCTGCAACTACCAACCAAGTTCACAGGAAGACACAGCAAGGAAAAAAAAAAAGCTCCTCATTAAGTGTATTTGGAGCTTGCATGACATTACGTTATCTTTTCCACTGATTTCTCAGTTTTGAGATGGTGCACAAATGGAAAAAAGCTGTTAATAGCATCTCTCTTTGAAGTTTTCACCTTCGGTTGGCTGTTGGACTCAGTTTCTTTGCTCAAACATACATGAAACTGTTTCATGTTCTGCAGATGTAAGCTGCGAGAAAATCTGCAGAACAGAGAAAAAATGACACTTTAGGGTGATCTCCACATTTCTTCTCTTTTCCTTTAGGGACTTTTCTCTCTTAAGAAACGTTCATAAACCTCGCCCGATAGTTATTGCAGTTTCCTTCTTGTCACCAGTGAGCAGCCATATTTCCATCCCCGCTTGATCAAGTTTATCTATGCATCCTGGAACCTAATGTGGAAGTCAAGAATGATGCATCAGTTCCATAAAACAAAATGTTTAACTTTCAATCCCTCGCATGTACTCACTCAGAAAGAGAGAAAGCTAACCCCTTTCCGCAACTTGGCTTTGACAGCAGCAACCCCCGACAGAATTAGTTCTTTTTCTATTTTTTCGGTTGCTTGATCCAGTAATTCTTCTCTCAGGACCTATTGTCGTCTTTGCCTGCGTAAATAGTGAGTTCCAATGTTCGTACTCAGCCTGCTCAAGTGTTCGGTAAGCAAATGCTAGAGTTCGAAATCCATCTTCTGCATAATTTGAAAGGTGTGAAGTTGTTGATTCTTACTATGCCCTACCATTTTCTGCAAGCCTATCGAAGTTCTTCAATCAAATTTGAAGTTCCATGTGATCACAAGTCAAAGTTCCAGTTTTATCTGACACAAAGATTTCTAATTGACCGAAGTTCTTCAATCAATTTTGAAGGTCAAGCTTGGACAGACTTACAGGTTGCTTCATCATACATTTGTATATCCTTGTTAATGAACATAGCTTGTAGAACTTCGACAGCTTCGATGGAGACATACAGAGAAATATGAGAGCCCTTGTGCACTGTAGAAAACCTGATTTCACAGGCTTTGACGATTTGAAGAGTGGATCAGAATCTTCCAAAAGAAGGTACCACGATTGACCCATATCAGATTTGATGACCACAGCAGACCTGACGGAAGTTACCAGCGAAATCAGAACATGTATAGAGAAAAGTAGGCAGATGACTTTTATCAAAGAAGCATCTCAATCCAATTAGATGAGATTCCAAGATATGATTTATAATATTTTCTAACACACCTCTTCAAGTTAAAGTTCTTTGGATTTGAAACTTGCACAAACCCATATTACCTTATACTTAATTTTTATCAAATAATAAAGATGGTAAGATTCGAACTCGTGACCACTTAATTATCAAGACTATAATACTATATCAAAGAATTATCTTAAGCCAATAAAGCTATTAAATAAAGTCTCAAAATTTGATTTGTATTATTCTAACGACTTTATCCGTCTTTCTTTCAAGCCTGCTTCGCTTTGATGGCGACGTTGTGGAATTCCCTACCACTTTTGTATCATGCCCGCTGAAGATCACGACTCCATATACATAATCGGTGTTTCGAAGTTTTGAATCTCTTAGAAGTACTTGAGAAGGGCTCAAGGGGTGCATTTTGTTATCAAACTCTAAATTCCCCACAAAATTGTAAAGGCTTCGATTGGGATCCTCACAACGGATAGTAGCTTTGAGTTCACTGAATTTGGCATCCTCATTCAGATCAAGTGTGACCTCTAAACATCTCTTGACTTTCAGATTCGTTTCTCTATCAAGGTTCATAGTCTCTACATAACAAACACCATCTTCATAGCTTGAAGACAGCAAAAGAAGATCACTCGGGAAGTATTCATCCTTGTTAACCTTGACAACATCTCCTACCGAAAGTCCACTGCACAATTTATCCACAAATAAGCCATTTCCTGTACGAGCCTTTACAGTTCGAGTGTTTACGTTCAAGTCCTGCGGAGAATTAATGATAGCATAATCAGAGCATGAAAATCTATCTAAATTTCACTTTAAAGTAAGAATATAAAAATTCTTAAATGTCAGGGTAATGGAAAATAAAGTGACGGATAATAATTGATGAGAAATGAGAACTGTCAAATGATACGAGGAGAAAATCAGAATTCATGCCATGTTTTGCTTCAAGTTACCTGCGGAAACCAATAACAATCTTCAACAGCCTCTTTGAGCATGCTGATTCCCACCATAAATACCAATGGAGCAATCAAAATTTACAGGTTTAACAGGAACCAAAGAAGTGATAGACAACGCTGCTGTCAAAAGAAAATACAAATTGGCAACTCTGCGGAACTCTAAAAGTGCTTTGGGTAGAAAAGTGACAGCATTGTACTTTCTTGTGGATACCGATGTTTGTGTACTTGTAAGGTTTTCTCTTGTGCAGTTGAGGTTCATTGCAGAAAATCACTCGAGAAAATCCTGGCTGGCCAATGAACTCCTGAGCAGAATCAGAATCAGAATCGGATGTTTGCCGTCTAAAGCATGAAAATGAATACAGTTTGCTCCATCTTACCTTCCCCTTTGGTCTCCTACATGATTCCCGCATCATTCTCGCTACACAAATTTCTGTTAACGCAGAATGATATAGAAAACAGAACTTCAACTATAAGAAAATATAAAGTGCCTTTTCATTTCACCAACACCAAAACCAGAATTTTCAAGACCAGCCCTAATGATTTTAATAGCCAAGTGAGTGTAAGTTGTCTCCATCCAAACTTTGTCAGAACTCTAACATGAAAAAGTGGGTGCTGATAACATCCCACATCAAATTGGAAATTTCTGCCTTTTAAATTAAACCATTTCTTTGCTCATTGAGATTTTTCATAAATTTTTAAACTTTCACCATCACTAATCTTTTCTGAGAAAGACAACACCAACGCAAAATCTTGGACTTTGTTGGAGCTTGCAGGCCTTTGACTGGGCTTCACACATGCGGCGGAACTCTCTCATCTGAATATAATAAATGTCAGTTTTGTTTATGCATGCCTTCGAAATTTCCGAAGTCGATCAACACAACGTGAAAATACTAAGAAAGACACACGGTTATGCTAGCCTCTTTATCAAAAAACGGAAAGCTAGTTAATTTAGCATACTATGAACTCCCTCTAGATCTTGTAAACTTTCCTCCGAATTTGAGGTGTTGAACTCCCGGTATAAACGTCCACATGTGGAAGTTCATCTTATCGCCCCATGCTAAGAAATTTTGTTGAAATAAAGTGGCATCTTATTATAAAACAAGAGCGTTTTGGATAATATCATAACACATGTTGGATGACAAACTTGTAATATTTCATGTTTTTATATGTATAAAGTATTTTCTTGCTCAAAATACAAGATATGTTTAGTAATTTAGCCATCATAAATCCTCACATTTCATGGCTGCTGCATTGTTAAACAAAGCTTAACCTTGTATTCAATCGTGCCGGATGTAGGACAGTAAGTGTGCAAGTCAGCATGCTACTTATGTCCTTGAATAAAAACATTTCTTTCTACCATTCCATTGCACTTTCTTTAGAAATCTGTTTAAGAATTATTTTAATGCCACTATAGTACGGGCTCTGGTTACGACATAATAGGTAAGCATCAACCGAAAATGAAGAAGTATCTCCCCCAGAATTACGAAAATCAGCAGAGCAGATGGGACTTTGATGGAAATTAGAATATGATTTGATTGCGGCCACGCTTACCGGCTGTGAAATGGATTCCAATGGGACTAAGAGAAGACAAAAGGGAAAAAACTTGCGAAGTTTGTAGGGAAATAAAAACAATTGAAGACAGGACCTTGGAACCAACGGCTACTTTTATTTTTTATTTTTAAATAAACAATCCCTAAGCTCAAATAAAAATCCAGAAGAATCAGGCTGAAGTTCTTACTGCATTAAACACATTGCATGGCAGTCTATGCTTCCTTTCCTGGATTTATCTCGACTATCTCGGACTGACTGTTTTCTTGTCTTGATTTTTACTGTTTGACCTCAAGGAAACTCCACATGATGTTTCAAGCATCATGAAAGATAATTATGAGAAAATCAGATGACTGATAGTTTTCTCTAGTGAACCGAGCATTAAATTATCCAGGTGCACAATGATTTAGCTACACACAAGAATCTCATCCCATCAGATGAACATATATTTTTCCAGAAACTTCAGGCCTATCATGCTGTGCTACTAACAGGATTCTTAATCTCAAATAATCTTCAACAGCTCAAGTCAAAATTGATACTAGTAGATAAGAGCCAAAGTATACAACAGTTATGCTTCTAATCTGCTCCTATGAGAGAAACTTGTAATCAAATTCCTTCATAAAATGGCTAATTTCTACAACAAAAGAACGATTTTACTGTGGAAAAAATTTCCATTCAGAGCAAAGAAAAAAACAAATTAAATGTTCAATTATCTCAAAGACGTACATTTTCATGTTCAATCTGACTTACAACATCAAGTGCCTTATTATACATCTCAAGGCGAATTTCATCCCATGCCCTGCTTCTGCATTGCTACAGAGGTACCTATCCTAGCTGCCCAAGATTCGATCTGAGGTTGAAGGAAGGTACCGAGTCCAGACATTGCCATGACTGTATTCCGAGGCAGTACCATTGATGGATTCCTTGCAACTAGTCTTGGGCCCATCGTAGTGGATAATCATACTGTTCTTAACTTGGGATAATGAGAAATCCTTGACCAGCCAAGATGAAGAAAGCTTGAGATAACTATTGTAGAGTGCTAATGCAACGGCTAAATTTTTTTTATTGGTCCTGCAAATAACCCAAGACCAAAAAAAAAAGGAAAAAAAAGGGGAAGTGATGAGTGATTCCTTGAAATAATATATGTTCTCTAGCAATCAGAAACAAATGAAACAGTATGAGGCCAGGTGATAATAAAGTATGAAAAATAACAGCATTTAGAAGCTTTATCCACTGTTTTCGTTTGACATTTTATATACCACCCTGCCAAAATGGCCCTGTTGTTTTCACAAATGAAACTTAAAAGCGCATCAACACTCCATAGAATGTTAAAGTTAATCCTGAATTCCTTTTATATTGCAATTGTTTTATCCCACCACTCGACAAACTGATGAAATAATCACAAACCCTTAAACATTCAAATTCCTACTGGTAAAACAACACATTGCTCAAAAAATTAAGCTCAAAAGGTGAACTGGTACCATGTCAGATTCATAAATGTAGAAAGGAAATCTGAAATAGAGGAGAATTTGAAACCTTTCCCTCAAATTCAGAGCTTTGCTCCACCATAAGACGATCTCGACAAAATCTTTTTCTAATTTCCTCGCATTAATAACTAGTACACTGAAGTCTGGCAAACAAGAATCCTTAGCATAAGATGTCTCAGATACCCATGCCTTTGAAGCCGATCTCTGAATAGCATCCAACACATCTAAATTCACATAATTTTTTAATCTTTGGGAGCAGTCTTCAGCTGTTGCTATGGCATAGTTGTTCAAGTCAACTCCAATTAGTTCTTCAACTCTAGCCTGCATTAGAAGTAAAGGAACTTGATGACACTGATCTTTCAGGACAAATATCATCTGGATAAATACTCTGTTGCCGTTTATAATATCATGAATTATCCTCTGACCAAAAAAAAGCGTAAATCTTGATGCCACTTATCCCAAGTGAAAATCACAAGGAGTTTAGATTATTATTTTCTTCAGCTTCATTTGTGCTCATTTCTACATTTCAAAAGAACACCCCATTTCATCAAAAAGATAAACAAAGCAGGGAAAAAACACTATAAACACTAGCAATACAGAAAACGAGAGGCGACTACTAAACGTATAGAACTAACCTTCATAATTACATTCGCTGAGACATATATGAATTTTCTCAAGAAATTGTGCACGGTGGGTATGATAAAAGGTACTATTTCCTCATAACTGGGTTCAGCATATTGTCCCCCAGAAAAAACAGTCCTCATTATTTCTTTAACCTGCTCTTGCCTACAATATTTCACCACAACATCATTTACACCCTCTCCGAGTGAATTATTAAGTTAGAAAATATAATAGTAATAGACGTAATTACCCATGAATTTCAAGGTTTGAATGTGGAAACAAGACCTTCAACTTATAGAAAGACACTTTGTCTTCATTCCCTCCAGGAATAAAGAAATGAAAGAAAACCAAATCTGGATGGCTGATCATCATCAACAAGAAAAGAGAAACGAGATCAACAAAACATAATAACAAGCCTTTTGCACCAAGTTTAAACTCCCACTAGAAAGAATAACAAGCAATTGAATAAGCCAATGAAAAAGGTAAAACAATAACTCTAATACACAGCATGAAATTAAAATATTGATACAGACAATAAACATGCAAAGGATATAACATCCCGTGTTGAAAATTTGCAGTAGCTAAATTAAGCCCTTTCTCAACACTAACAATACAAGTTTTATCCACAAATCAGTTACTAAATTGACGACAATGGAAGGATCATCTTCCATAAGTTGAAACAAACCTTGAGCTTGACAGAGTTGAATTTGCCAGAACTGCAAGAGCTCTGAGGTCTAAACAATCCATCCATGAAACAACATGCACCATTCCATCATCTCCACCTCCATCGCCATTTCTTGCATCCCTAAACTCTCTCAACTATAACCATAAAAAATGTAAAAGTAAAAAACAGAACTATTTAGTCACAAGTACACACACAGTAAAGCATCAATCATGATCACTACACAAGTACAAAAAAAGTTTCCAACTATATAAAAAAATGAGCATAACTGAACTTAACTGGAGAAGAAGGATTAGAATGGAGAGGAGCCCAGTTTCTAAAAGGGTCGAATGGGTCTCGAAAATGAGTGGCAGGTAGTAACTGAAGCAAGGCGAGGAATATAATCAATCCAAAAGCTAGAAACTGAAAGATGGGTCTGGGATTTGGAGCAGGAGTTATACACGGATCAAGGGGTCCGGCAGTTTTTGGGTTTCCTAATTTCTGGGATGTTCTCCTTTGAGTTGCAAAAGATGTCGATGGCAAGAAAGAGGAAGACATTGACTTTCTGCTGTCCTTGCCTGAACGTGAGTTGTTGTGTCCTAGGGAGATGAAGATGTTCTTTTTCACCGAACCCGATTTGAGTGGTTCAGAGGGGTGTTTGGGATTATAATAATTATTTTTTTTAATGTGTTTTTTTAAATATATTAAAATAATATTTTATATTTTTTAAAAATTATTTTTTATATTAATATATCAAAATAATTTAAAAATAATAAAAAATTAATTTTAAATAAAAAATTTAATAATTTTTAAAATATTAAAATAAAAAAAATAGATACTTGATGTTTACCCA